>VOFK01004172.1_pt1 | contig 17782 bp, 23 predicted proteins | sample 5384121 | NCBI WGS metagenome assembly VOFK01 (sample SAMN12384730, study PRJNA508395) | human gut metagenome | isolation source: healthy gut J | host: Homo sapiens
ATATTCCTATAATTCTGTTGCTGCTGCCGAGAGCTATCCATGGAATAATCCTGATCTGTTTACGAAGCATGGGGCGCTGTTCAATGCGGATAAAATCAAGACTCCCGTTGCTATTACTGCATGGTACGGTCGATACGAATGTGCCTGTTGGTGAAAGCATCCAGTTGTGCAATGCCTTGAAGATATTGGGTGAGCCGGTTGAGTTCATAACGGTGGACGGCGAGAATCATTTCATCAGTGATTATCCCAAGCGCGAGTTGTGGCACAACTCTATCATGGCATGGTTTGCACGTTGGCTGCAGGATAGTCCGGCATGGTGGAACGAGCTCTACCCGGAAAGACATTGGTAGGGTGATGAAGATGATATTGCCTTATTATACATATAGTAAAAAAAGCCGTTTCCCGGAATAGACAAGAAGGAAACGGCTTTTTTTGTTGTCAGTGTGCTTACTATTATTCGGCCACATGAAGTTGTGAAATGGATGCTCTTGGCCGTTTGCATCTGTGCTCAGGCCAAGAACGATCCGTCACAAAAAACAAACATAAACAGGGCTGCTACTAATACTAGTTTTTTGCTTTTTACTTTTAAAAGGTTGATATATTTAGTTTTGTCTCAGTTTAGGCGAGTTTTGTTTTAACATTGTGAACTTGAGGTTCACGTGGAATATACGTCAAATGATATGCCAAGATTTGAAGTTTGGAAGATAATATTCTGAATATTAGTGAACTAATTTCTGTGTGGAAGAATGGCACATTGAAAAAATGTGTAGAAATAGTGTGGAAAGTGTGGAATAGATTGTGGAGTTTTTCCACAATTATAGTTCTATTCCGTATAGTTTAAGTTTGTTGTAGAGTGTTTTCCGGTCTATGCCGAGCAATTGTGCGGCGCGGCTTTTGTTGTAGCCGGTTTGCTTCAAGGCTTCGATGATATGTTGCTTTTCGGCTTCTTCGTTGCGGAGCGGCATGCCGGTGGGTTGTATTGTTTGGTTTCGCAGTTCGCTGAGCTCGTCCAAAGTGATGAGCTTTGCTTTGTGCAAGGAGAGTGGCGCGGCGGATGATATTTTTCATCTGACGCAGATTGCCCGGCCATTGGTATTCCAGAAGGGCTTTGGATGCCTTTTCGTCAAAGCCGATGAGGTGCTTGTCCAGTTCGCGGTTTGCCTGGTCCAGGAAGAAGTTTGCAAAGAGCAGGATATCCTCGCGGCGGTCTTTCAGTTGCGGCATACGCAGGGTAAACTCATTGATGCGGTGGTAGAGGTCCTCGCGGAAAGTCCCTTTCTCGATGGCCTGTTCCAGATTCTCATTGGTGGCGGACACTAAGCGCACATCTACCTGTATCTCCTTGTTGGAGCCGACAGGGCGTACCTTACGTTCCTGCAGGGCGCGGAGCAATTGTATTTGCACCTCGTAGCTGAGATTGCCTATTTCATCCAAAAAGATAGTGCCGCCGTTGGCAGCAACGAACGCGCCCGTCTTGTCGGTCAGCGCACCGGTAAAGGAGCCTTTTACATGGCCGAAGAATTCGGAAGCCGCCAGTTCTTTGGGGATAGCTCCGCAGTCAATGGCAATGAAAGGCTGTTTGGAGCGTCGGCTCAGCTTGTGGATGCGTTGCGCCACATACTCCTTACCCGTTCCGCTGGCTCCGTTGATGAGGACGGACATATTGGTGGGAGATACTAAATTCACGTAATTATAGAGCTGTTTGGCGGCATCGCTTTCACCTTCCAGATAGTCGGAAGATGCGCTTTCCGCTTCTTCCCGGAGGAATTACTTTGCCGGCTTTCCGGCACGCATTGCCGGTTTGTGTGGACGAGACAGGCAATCCGCTTGGAAGGAACGCATCATCCATTTTCTTCAATAACTCATCGGGGTTTACGGGTTTTGCAATGTAGTCGCACGCGCCTAGTTTCATGGCTTGTACGGCCGACTGTATGTCGGCATATCCCGTCATGATGATAAGAGGGATGTGCAAGGAATGTTCACCCAACCATTTCAGCAGGTCTATGCCGTCACGATCGGGCAAGCGCAGGTCAGACAGTATCAAGTCTACATTTTCGGACTCAAGTGTTTCTGGGCCGGGCAATGCTGCTGACAGAATTGACCGGAAACCTTTTTTGCCAAGCCATGTTTTCAATATCATGCCGTAAGTGATATCATCTTCTACGATTAATATGGATTTCATCCCTTCTGCTTTTTATCTCTTTTATGGCACAAAGGTAAATCGTTTTGTCCGATTTTAGTATATTTGCAGGCTTAAATTAAACAAAAAGACAGATGAAAAGAAATCTCATTGTATTATTAACTATACTGGTATGCGGTCTGGTGGCTTGCAAACCGGGACAAAAGAAAGACGGAAATATGGAAAAAGAAACGAAGTTGAAGATTGAGACAAGTGCGGGTGACATCATCGTGAAACTGTATAACGAAACGCCGAAGCATCGCGATAACTTTATCAAGCTGGCCGAGGAAGGTACCTATGAAGGTACGCTGTTTCACCGTGTCATCAAGGACTTCATGATACAGGGCGGTGATCCCGAATCAAAAAATGCTCGAAAGGCAAGATGCTGGGGGCAGGTGATGTTGGCTATACCATTCCGGCAGAGTTTGTCTATCCCAAATACTTCCATAAGAAAGGTGCGCTGTCTGCCGCCCGTCAGGGAGATAACGTAAACCCGAAGAAGGAATCGTCCGGCTGTCAGTTCTATATCGTGACCGGAAAGGTGTATAACGATTCTACGCTTCTCGGCATGGAACATCAGATGAATCAGGCACGCCTGAACAATGCTTTCAATGCTTTGGCGCAGAAGCACATGAAGGAGATCTACAAGATGCGTAAGGACGGTGACCAGGAAGGGCTGATGAACTTGCAGGATACGCTCATCGCACAGGCCGAAGCTCAGGTGGCCGATGAGCCGGAGTTCCGTTTCACGCCGGAGCAAGTGAAAGCCTATACTACCGTCGGCGGTACACCGCATTTGGACGGAGAATACACCGTATGTTCGGCGAAGTGCTTGAAGGCATGGATGTAGTGGATAAAATACAACAGGTGAAAACAGACCGTAGCGACCGTCCGGAAGAGGATGTGAAGATTGAGAAGGTGACTGTGATGGAATGATGGACTTTTGCCACATCTTCATCCACTGCGTATGAAAATAAACAAACATTGTTTCCCCAATGGCTTGCGTCTGGTGCATCACGAGGATACCAGTACGCAGATGGTGGCACTGAACATCGTCTATGATGTCGGTGCGCGCGACGAGCATCCCGGAGCATACCGGCTTTGCCCATTTGTTTGAACATCTGATGTTCGGCGGTTCGGCGCATATTCCCGATTACGATACGCCTTTGCAGCTGGCGGGAGGAGAAAACAATGCCTGGACCAATAATGACATTACCAATTACTACCTCACCGTTCCAAAAACGAATGTGGAGACTGCCTTCTGGTTGGAGTCCGACCGGATGCTGGAGCTGACATTCAGCGAGCAGGGGATTGAGGTGCAGCGGGGCGTTGTGATGGAAGAGTTCAAGCAACGCTGCCTTAACCAGCCGTACGGCGACATAGGACATCTGTTCCGGCCGCTGGCTTTCCGGGTGCACCCGTATCGCTGGCCTACTATCGGCAAGGAACTCTCGCACATAGAGCAAGCCACGCTGGACGAGGTGAAGAGTTTCTTCTATCGTTTCTATGCTCCGAACAATGCCGTGTTGGCAGTGACGGGAAACATTTCATGGGATGAAACCGTTAAGCTTACCGAGAAGTGGTTCGGTCCTGTTCCGCGGAGGAACGTTCCGGTGCGGCGGTTGCCCCAAGAGCCGGAGCAGACGGAAGAACGCAGGCTGACGGTAGAAAGAAACGTGCCGCTGGACGCCTTGCTCATGGGTTATCACATGTGCAGTCGCGAGGGTGCGGATTATTACGCATTCGATATTCTGTCCGATATTCTCAGCAACGGACGTTCCAGCCGTTTGAACCGCCGCTTGGTACAGGAACAGAATATCTTTTCCGGTATCGACGCGTACATCAGCGGTACGCGTGATGCGGGTCTGCTGCAAATCAGCGGTAAACCTGCGGCAGGTGTGTCGTTGGAGCAGGCGGAAGCTGCCGTACGTCAGAGAACTGGAAGAGTTGCGACAGTCTCCGGTGAGCGCACGCAGGAACTGGAGAAGGTTAAGAACAAGTTTGAATCTACCCAGATATTCGGCAATATCAACTACCTGAACGTAGCCACAAACCTTGCCTGGTTCGAGCTGACGGGAAAGGCGGAAGATATCGACCTTGAAGTTGAGCGTTACCGTTCCGTCACAACGGAACAATTACACACTGTGGCACAGCGTGCTTTCTGTGAAAACAATACCGTAGTATTATATTATAAGAGTGATAAGTGATATGGGGGAATTTCCGTTACTTTGCGGAAAGGGAAACGTTTCGTTTTTCAAGAAGAATTGTTCCCTCGCATGATACAAAAAATTCCTATTAAGTAATACCTCCGGTTTTTATTCCCATTAAACCGGAAGTTTATTGAAGTATTAAACCGGAGGTTTATTAGGAATAAATTGGGAGTTTATTCTTTTTGAATTAAATTAAACTGTACGATGATGAATTTGATAGCCGGCTATAAGCAACATTACAAAGCTTTGATTTTTTTAGGGCTTCCCATTGTAATCGGGCAGCTTGGTGTAATTATTCTCGGATTTGCCGATACTTTGATGGTAGGACATCACAGCGCCGAAGAGCTGGGTGCAGCTTCTTTCGTAAACAATGTATTTACGCTTTGCATCATTTTCAGTACCGGTTTCAGTTACGGGCTGACGCCTATCGTGGGCAGTCTTTACGGCAACCGCCGTTTCATGGAGGCTGGACAAGCTTTGCGCTCAAGTCTGCTTGCCAATGTGTTGGTAGCACTGTTGCTGACGCTTATTATGACTGTCGTCTATTTCTGTGTGGAATACATGGGACAACCCGAGGAACTGATTCCCTTGATAAAACCTTATTTTCTGGTTCTACTTGCATCCCTGGTATTTGTCATGCTGTTCAATGGCTTTAAGCAATTTACGGATGGTATTACTCAAACGCAGACTGCTATGTGGGTGCTTCTTGGTGGAAATGCGCTGAATATTGTCGGCAATTATGTGCTGATTTACGGAAAGTTCGGTTTCCCGGAATGGGGATTGCTCGGTGCGGGTATCAGTACCCTGTTCTCACGCATCGTCATGGTTATTGCTTTTGCATTGATTGTTTTTCGTAGTCGGAGGTTCCTGAGATATAAAGTAGGGTTCTTCCGCTTGGGATGGTCGAAACAGATGTTCAGGAAATTGAATGGACTTGGGTGGCCTGTCGGTTTGCAGATGGGCATGGAGACGGCTTCATTCAGTCTCAGCACGATAATGGTCGGTTGGCTGGGAACTATTGCTTTGGCGTCGCATCAGATTATGCTCACTATTTCTCAGTTTACCTTTATGATGTTTTATGGGATGGGGGCGGCGATTGCCGTTCGCGTCAGTAACTTCAAGGGGCAGAACGATATGGTGAATGTACGCCGTTCGGCATATGCCGGCTATCATCTCATCTTGGCAATGGCGGTGGTGCTTCTGAGTATCGTGTTTCTGTTGCGCAATCAGGTCGGGGGCTGGTTTACGGATAGCGTGGAGGTTTCTGCCATGGTATCTTCTTTGTTCCTTCCATTCCTGGTTTATCAGTTTGGTGACGGACTGCAAATCAGCTTTGCCAATGCCCTGCGGGGTATTTCCGACGTAAAGCCGATGATGGTTATTGCATTTATTTCTTATTTTATTATATCTTTGCCCGTAGGATACTTATGCGGTTTCGTGCTGGGCTGGGGTACGGTCGGTGTATGGATGGCCTTCCCGTTCGGACTGACTAGTGCGGGTATTATGCTCTGGTTGCGTTTCCGCTATAAAACGAAAGATAAATGAATAATGTCTCCAAGAAGAAGATAGCTGCCGGTTATGCTGTCCTGCTGGCAGTCTTGCTTTATTCCCTGTTCTTCGTGCACCGGGAAATGGAGAATCTTATGAGTTCGGATAATAGTGATATTCTGCGTACGGACAGTCTGATAGGGCTTTTGAGAGAGAAGGATGCTAATACCGTCCGCCTGCTGCGTACACTGAGCGAAGCCAATGACAGCATGATTTCAGCCCGTGAAGTGGAACAGATTATTGCCGAACAGGATACTATTATCACCCAACAACGTGTACAACGCCGGGTTATTGCCCGTCGCGATACGGTTGTGACACAACCCAAGAAGAAAAGTTTCTTCCGCCGTTTGGGAGAAGTCTTTGTCCCACCACGCAAAGATTCAGCTGTTCAGGTGCAAACAACCCTTGAAGTTGCTACGGATACTGTACTCGATGCTTATAATCCGGTTGATTCCCTGCACGCGAAGCTGCGCACTGTTGCCCAACAGAAGAGGGCTACCAATAGTGTGATGCAGCGTCGTAAGCGAACTTTGCAACGTCTTGATCATGCACTGAGTGCTCGTATCGACAGTCTTTTGAAAGGATATGAACAGGAAACCCTGATGCGTGCCCGCGAAGAGGCTGAGTATCAGAAAGCTGTTCGGCATCGTTCTGCAACGATTATTTCGGGTATTGCTGCCGGGGCTGTTGTGCTGTCCGTTATCTTTCTTGTCATGATCTGGCGGGATGTCACCCGTAGTAACCGTTATCGGCGTCAATTGGAAGAAGCCAATCGTTTTGCCGAAGAGTTGCTTGCCTCCCGCGAAAAGTTGATGCTTGCCATTACCCACGATTTCAAGGCTCCCTTGGGTTCCATTATGGGATATGCTGACTTGCTCTCCCGGCTCACCGTTGACGGAAGGCAACGCTTCTATCTCGACAACATGAAAACTTCTTCGGAACACCTGCTGAAACTGGTGGTCGACCTGCTCGATTTTCATCGACTTGACTCCATAAAGCGGAAATAAAACCGGGTCACCTTCCATCCCGCCCGCTTGCTGGAAGAGATTCATGTCAGCTTTGAACCGCTGACTTCTGCCAAAGGCCTGGAGTTGCATTGCGATATTGCTCCCGAACTGGAGAGTACTTCATCTGCGACCCGCTCCGTCTCCGCCAGATTATCAACAACCTGCTGTCCAATGCAGTGAAGTTCACTGACAAGGGCTGTGTGACGATGACGGCGTGTTATGAGAACCGTAGGCATTTGTTGCCGTTGCCGATACGGGCAAGGGCATGGGGCCTGCCGACAGGGAACGGATTTTCCAGGAGTTTACCCGCCTGCCCGGTGCACAGGGCAAGGAGGGTTTCGGACTCGGTTTGTCTATTGTGCGCATGCTTGTGCAGTTGCTGGAAGGAACGATTGACGTGGACAGTGTGCCGGGCAAGGGAAGTACATTTACGCTGCGTGTTCCCTTGTTCCCCGTACAGGTATCGGAGGATACCGGCGAGAAATATCAGGAGACGGAAACCGGAATTTCTTCCGCTCTTTCAGAAGCATGCCCGCTTCTTCACAACCTTCGCTCCGTGTGTTGCTGATTGACGACGACCGCATTCAGCTTACGCTTACCGCAGCCATGCTCCAGCATAGCGGCATCGCTTCGGTATCGTGCATGCAATTAGACGAATTGTTGGATGCCCTGCGTTCCGACACCTTTGATGTGTTGCTCACCGATGTACAGATGCCGGCGATAAGTGGCTTCGACCTGCTGAAACTGTTGCGTGCATCGAATCTCCCCCAAGCGCAAACCATTCCTGTAATAGCGGTCACTGCCCGTAGCGACATGAAACCGGAGGAGTTCAAGGCGTATGGCTTTGCCGGTTGCCTGCATAAGCCGTTTACGGTGGCGGAACTGTTCCGGGAACTGAATGCGGAAGGTATCGGACAAACATCTGCCGTGCAGAGCGAAGTAGCAGCAGCGGAGACGGTTGAGGCTTCATCGCCGGATGCTCCTTATGACTTCTCGGCACTTCACCGCTTTCTCCGGTGACGACCCGGAGGCGGCAAAGTCCATTATGGAGAGTTTCGTTACCGAAACCCGCCTCAATGCCGGAACGTTTGCAAAAGGCGGCGGATGCGGCGGATATGGATGAGGTGGCTGCCGTTTCGCACAAGATGATTCCACTCTTTACGTTGATTGGGCGCTACGGAACTGGTGGGGAGCTTAAAATACTGGAAGGCTTGCGCGGTACTCCTTTTACAGCCGGGCAGAGGCAGCGGGCACTGCGTTCGCTTGCTCTTATCGAGGACATTATCCGCTTGCAGGCACGGGCGGATTAGGGTAAGCAATTACGGTATAAGTGGTCGTAAACACCGGCGCAGCATAGTATTTTTTCTTTTATTAGGAACCTTATCTCAAAATTAATTGTTTACTTTGTACAACTTTTAATCATGACAGCTTGACGTTCCAATGAGAAGAAAATGGTTAAAAGGGGCACTTTGGGTGTTGCTCACCCCTATTGTCCCTATTTGTAATATTGATGATATTGCTTTTTACGTGCCGCCCGTACAGAATTTTATACGGAAGCAGGCCACGGCAATAGCATCGGACGCTACGGGCATGAATATTTCCGTAGAACGAATAGACCTTCGTTTTCCTTTGAACCTGCTTGTGCGAGGCGTACAGGTAGTGCAGTCAGAGGCGGATGCCGCTGATGTCCAACATCCCGATACTTTGCTGAACCTCGGAAGCCTGAATGTCAGCGTACAGGCATGGCCCTTATTGCAAGGAAGGGTAGAGGTGGATGACATCACTTTGCAACGGGTGGCCGTAAACTCTTCCAATCTGCTGGAAGGAATGCACATCAAAGGGACGCTCGGGCGGTTCTTCCTTGAAAGCCATGGCATCGACCTGAAAAAAGAGGATGCCGTACTGAACCGGGTGGAACTGAGCGATACCCACGTGCAGGTGATGCTTGCCGATACTACCGAGACTCCGGAAGACTCTACTGAAACCGCTGTCAACTGGCGGATAGCGCTGCATAACCTGAAGCTGAAGAATGTGTCGGTGGATTTGCAGATGCCGCTCGACTCCATGTCGCTGGCAGCCAATATCGGAGATGCAAGCATCGAGGATGCGAATGTCGACCTCAAACGCCAGTTCTATGGTTGGCGGCGGTTTACGCTTACGGAATCCGCTGTGAATTATGATTTGGGCATGGCTGCTCCCGTTGAGGGTTTTCGACGCTTCGCACATCGCATTGCGCGATATTCGTATCGGCATTGATTCAGTGATGGCTTGCGGTCGTGACATGAATGCCGTTATCCGCGAGTTCTCCATGTACGACCGTTCCGGACTGACTGTGACTTCCCTGACCGGACGCCTCTTTGCCGACTCAGCCCTTATCCGTGTTCCCTATTTGCAGCTCAAGACCCCGCACAGCGATATGGACCTGACGGCGCAGACCTATTGGAAACTGTAGATATACCCACTACCGGACAGTCTGTCGGCCCGCTTCAATGCCAATATCGGTAAGCAGGATGTGTGCTCTTTGCCGGCGGGTTACCCGAAACCTTTAAGGAAGCTTATCCTTTCCGCCCGTTGGTGATCCATGCCGGTACGGAAGGCAATCTGAAACAGATGCAGATTTCCCGTTTCACGGCCGAATTTCCCGGCGCTTTCTCATTGAGCGGAGGCGGTGAGTTGTGGAACCTTACGGATAGCTTGAAGCGTAACGGAGGGCTTGACTTTGAGATGCAGACGCAAGACCTTAATTTCCTTACCGGGCTTACCGGAGTCACTCCCGACGGCTCTATCATTGTGCCCGACAGTATGAACCTCGTAGCGCGTCTCGGGCTCGACGGGCCTCAATGCAATGCCAATCCTGAAAATGCAAAGAAGGAGAGGGTAGTCTGGGTTTGGATGCTGCCTACAACCTTGAACACAGAGGTCTACCATGCAGACCTCGCCATAGATGCCTTGCAACTTCATCATTTCCTGCCCAAGGATTCTAGTCTATACGCTTACTGCCCGCGTTGCCGCCAAAGGGCAGGGAGTGGATATGGCTTCCATAAAACCATCGCCCGCGTAGAAGCCAAGCTGGATGAACTGCAATATGCCTGCTGGAATCTTTCGGGTGTGAACCTGAATGCGGAGTTAAATCTGTCGGTAGCTTCTGTGCATCTGACGAGTGATAATGAACTGTTGAAGATGCAGACCGAAGCTGACCTTCGGCTTGACCGTAAATATATGGACGGTAGACTGAACATGTGAAAGTAGAGGAGCTGGACTTGTACAATCTGGGAATTGCTCCCAAACCTTTGGAACATCCCGTTTGCGTTCAATCTGGGAGCGGAAGCGCGTCACGACTCCATTAAGTTGCAAATGGATGCCGGCGATATGAACCTGCAGTTCCGGGCCCGCAGCACGTTGGAGGAGTTGCTGGGGCAGTCGGACAAGTTCGTAGCCATCCTTACGAAGCAGATAGAGGATAGCAACGGCTGGATCATGCGGCCTTTTGCGGCGGGGTGCTTCCTTTCGGCTGGCATGCAGCTGACGGCAGGACAGGCCAATCCTGTCAGCTACTTCTTGAAGACAAAAGATATAACATTCAATGACTTCATCCTTCGTTTCGGCTCTACACCGACGCGGGGCATCAATGGGCGGACGGCTGTTCATGGCTTACGGGTGGACTCGTTGCAACTCGATACAATCTTCTTTACAGTGAAGCAGGATACTTCCCGGATGATGTTGCAAAGCGGTGTGATCAACGGACCGAAGAATCCGCAGTTCGTATTCCGCAGTACGCTGACGGGAGAGATTCGGAGTGAAGATGCCGAACTGACCGTGAATTATGTGGACGGAAAGGGACAGACGGGAGTGCTGTTCGGCGTCAATGCCCGTCCGCTGACGGAGGGACATGGCAAAGGCAACGGAGTATTGCTTAATCTGACGCCTGCCGAGCCGGTTATTGCGTACCGTAAGTTCCATTTCGTAGACAATAGCAACTGGGTCTATCTACATAACAATATGCGTGTCTACGCCAATATCGATATGGATAGCGACAACGGTTTGGGCTTCCGTATGCAATCGGACAGGAACGACAGTGTCTCATTACAGAATATGAACGTGGAGTTGAGCCGTTTCCAACTTGGGCGAACTGAGCGAGGTGCTTCCTTATATGCCCCGGCTGACCGGCTTGTTCTCTGCCGAAGCGCAGTACATACAGACGCCTACTTCTTCTTGCAGGTTTCTGCCGAAGCCAATATTGATGAACTGACCTACGAATGAGCGCCAGCATGTGGGAGACATCGGTATGGGTGCTACATGGCTTCCGGGAGACAAGGGGGCTACGCATTATCTGAATACATATTTCAGTTATGACAACCGGGAGGTGATGACTGGCGGACGGTATGCTGACGCAAAAGAATGGATAGAGACACACTGGAGGTAACTACCTCTTTTGAACACTTCCCTATGAAGATAGCCAATGCTCTTTATTCCGGACCAGATGATGTCCTTTACCGGTGACCTTGACGGCTGGAGTACATCTACGGGCCGTTGGAGAAACCTAAGATGGACGGGGATGTTACGTTGGACAGTGTGTCGGTATATGCTCGTCAGGCGGGGGGCGCGTTATTGGTTTGACGACCGTCCTGTACAGGTTAAGGACAACCAACTGATATTTGATAAGTTTGCTATCTACACTACCAGTAAGAATCCGTTTACCATTGACGGTAAGGTGGACTTCCGCAATTTGGAACGTCCTACGGCGGACTTGAAGTTGCTGGCGGAGAACTATACGCTGCTGGATGCACCGCGCACCCGCGAAAGTCTTATCTACGGTAAGATATTTGTCGACTTGAACGCTACGGTACGAGGGCCTTTGGATGCTTTGACCATGCGTGGAAACATGAACCTGCTGGGCAATACGGATGTTACCTATGTGCTGACGGACTCACCGTTGACGGTGGAAGATCGCCTTGAAGGGTTTGGTAACCTTTACTTCTTTTGCCGATACGGCTTCGGTGAGGCTGATGAGGCTCCTGCTATGTCTTTTTGGGCGGTATGGATATGATTATGTCCGTACATATCGACAATGCCGTGCGCCTGCGCGCCGATTTAAGTCCCGACCGTAGTAAAGGTTTATAGAACTGGAAGGTGGAGGTGACCTGAATCTGCAGTATACTCCGCAAGGCGATATAAGCCTTACCGGGACGTTATACGCTTTCGGGGCGGAATCATGAAGTATTCGCTTCCTATCATCCCGTTGAAAGAGTTCCAGATTAACAACGGAAGCTATGTGGACTGGCGGTGACCCGATGAATCCTACGCTGAACCTGAAAGCGACGGAGCGTATGCGTGCTTCGGTAGCCGACGGTGATGACGGTGGGTCACGTGTGGTGAATTTGATGTGTCCATAGCTATAAAGAATCGTCTTGACGCTCCCGAACTTATTTTCGATATAACAGCTCCGGATGATGCCACAGTTGAAAACGAATTGCAGGCTATGGGAGCTGAAGCGCAGTAAACAGGCCATTGCCATGTTGGCAACGGGCGTTTATATGAATAGTGGTGTCAAAGGCGGCGGATTGTCTATGGGTAGTGCCTTGAACAGTGTTATCCAGAGTCAGATTAACTCATTGGCGGGTTCTGCTTTTCAAAGTATCAATGCAAGTTTCACTATGGGTATGGAAGACCGTACAGCGGCCGAAACCGGTGACAAGCAGACCGACTATAGCTTCCGCTACTCACAACGCCTCTTCAACGACCGTGTGCAGATTGTTATCGGAGGTAAGGTGACGACCGGTGCCAATGCAACGAACGACGTGGAATCGTTTATCGACAATATTTCGCTTGAATATAGGCTTGACAATAGCGGTACACGTTATGTCCGGGTGTTCCACAATAAAAACTATGAAAGTGTACTCGATGGAGAGATAACCGAAACAGGAGTCGGCCTTGTACTTCGCCGTAAGATGGACCGCCTGAGTGAGCTGTTCATATTCAAGAGAAAGAAGAAAGTAGAACCTGTGAGCGAAATGAAATGAAACGACAATGCGCAATTTATAAAGCAAAAAATGGAAAACTCGTCCTTGCAACCCTTTCTGGCAGCCTGCTCCACAACTAAGCATTTGCCCGAAGGCGAAGTTCTCTACACGGGTCAGAAAACGATGATTGTAGAGAACCGCTCTGATACCAAGGTAGGCGAGACTGCCATGGAAGAAGTTGAAGCGGCCCTTGCCACTGCCCCGAACAATTCTTTGCTGGGCAGTTCCACTATTCGTATACCTTTTCCCATGGGGTTATGGATTTACAATGGATTTGTGAAATATGAGAAAGGCTTTGGCAGTGGATATTCAACCGCTTTGCGGCAAAGCCCGTATTGATGTCCACTGTCAATCCCGATATCCGGCAGAAGGCGGCCGCCAATTTATTGCTGCGATTACGGCTACTTTAACGGAACGGTCAGCTATAAAAACATTCCTGAATCCTAAGGACTCATTAAAGGCGAAATACAGTATACGGTGGATATGCGTAACCCTATTTCATTGATACGGTTTACTATCATGGTTTCAGTAAACGGACTTTGCAAATCATGAATATGAGCCGCCGCCGTTCGCTCATCAGTCCGGGTGAACAGTTCAACGTACCGATCTTGACGGTGAACGTACCCGCATCAGTACGGCTTGTTGCGCAATGTAGGGTGCTATTATTTTCCGTCCCGATTATCTGACCTATCAGGCAGATACGACTCTGGTGCCTGGTCGGACATGTCAGCTATGCGCATGGTGCCTGCTCCCCCGGTATGCCTGCGGTTGCCGAAAAGCCGTTTTATGTAGGTAAAACCTAATTTCTATCTTTATGGAAAGCAAGGGCAGGCTCCTAATGACAGTATGGATTATAAGGGGTTGCGTATTTATTATCACGACAAGCTGAGGGTGCGTCCCAACATGGTTTACAGGTGGCTGAACTATCAAGCGTACCGTCAGAAGCGTCAGGTACAGGACAGTACGGTATTTCCGCAGGCGTTCCATGCAGAACCTGTATAGTTTGTATCGTCAGACTCGTGTGCAGGAGCGTTTGAATAATGTGGGCATCTTCCGCTATCTTGAGATGCAGTATACCGCGTGATACGACATTCGTGTGTGATACGCTGGATGTGAATATTCATGCGGTCTCGACAAACCTTATGATGCCGAGCTGGATTTCAATGTGAAGATGAAAAGTAATAACCAAACCAGGTCCGGGAGCCTTCGTTCACTGTAACGAAGAACAATGTGTTTGGCGGCGGCGAAGCGTGGAATGTTAAAAAGTGGATGGTTCGTATGAATGGCAGACGGGCAAAGACCGTTCTTCGGCAATGAACAGCTATGAGATGGGATTGTCTACTTCTCTTATGTTTCCGCGTGTGGTCTTCCCTCGCTTTGGTGATAAGGAGTATGACTTTCCGGCAACTACTACGTTTAAATTGTATGTCGACCAGTTGAATCGGGCCAAGTACTATAAACTGCTGGCGTTTGGCGGAAACGCTACATACGATTTCCAGCCGAAGCGTACGAGCAAGCATAGTTTTACTCCGTTCAAACTCACGTTCAACGTACTTCGCGACCCTACGGAGGCTTTTAAGGAGTTGCAGGCGGAAAATCCGGCGCTTTATGTCAGTCTGCGCGACCAGTTTATTCCCGTTATAGAATATATGTACACGTATGATAACGCATCTTTCCTTTATCGTGCACGTACGAAATCCTATCTGGTGGCAGACCACCGAAGCTCGGCAGGTAACCTTACTTCGTGCATTTATCGTATTTTCGGAAAGCCCTTCAAGGAGAAGGACAAAAAGCTGATGGGTGTTCCTTTTGCACAGTTCCTGAAGGTAAACAGCGAATTCCGCTATCATTATAAGATAGATAAGAACCAGCTGATTGCTTCCCGTATAGCAGGAGGAGTAATCTGGTCCTACGGAAATGCAACGACTGCTCCTTATACCGAACAGTTCTATATCGGCGGCGCCAACAGTGTGCGTGCTTTTTCTGCACGTAGCATAGGTCCGGGCAGTTATGCTCCGGATAAGGAAGATAAGTATTCTTTCATCAATCATGTGGGTGATATACGTCTGGAGGCAATCTGGAGTACCGTTTCCGCATTATCGGCGATTTGCATGGAGCTGTGTTCTTGGATGCCGGCAATGTCTGGCTGATGCGTAAAGATGAGTCACGTCCAGGCGGCGAGTTCACTTTTAAAGAACTTTGCCAGGCAGATAGCTTTGGGCACCGGCGCTGGCTTGCGTTATGATATGGATTTCTTGGTTTTCCGTCTGGATTGTGGAGTGGGATTGCACGATCCGTACGAAACGGTAAGTCGGGATACTACAATATTCCGAAGTTCAAAGATGGCATGGCATGGCATTTTGCTATCGGTTATCCGTTCTAATGGCGGGTTTTGTACGATAGAGGTTAAAAGGTGGGGTTTTGGACGAATTGGAAAAGAATGGACTAAAAATTTTTTGACTATAAATTTTACTACTTTTTTGCACCTGTTATCAACCATGATACACTAACCTTTTTTTAATAATAACTGAGTATGAAACCAACTTTATTCTTATTAGCAGCCGGAATGGGTAGCCGTTACGGTGGCTTGAAGCAATTGGACGGACTGGGTCCGAATGGCGAAACTATTATGGACTATTCAATTTATGACGCCATTAACGCCGGATTTGGTAAGCTCGTTTTCGTAATCCGTAAGGACTTTGAGAAGGACTTCCGTGATAAAATTATTTCTAAATACGAAGGGCATATTCCGTGCGAATTGGTTTTTCAGGGATTAGATGCGCTCCCCCGAAGGCTTTACCTGCCCGGCCGACCGTACGAAACCCTGGGGTACTAACCATGCCGTAATGATGGGTGCTGATGTGATAAAGGAACCGTTTGCCGTTATCAATTGCGATGACTTCTATGGTCGCGATTCTTTCCAGGTAATGGGTAAATTCCTTTCTGCACTGCCTGAAGATTAAGAATGTATATTCAATGGTAGGTTTCCGCATTGGTAATACACTAAGCGATAGCGGTACTGTATCTCGCGGTCTTTGCGGTACGGATGCCAACAATCTGCTGACTTCTGTTGTAGAAGCGCACCAAATTCAGCGTATGGACGGTGAAGTGAAGTATATCGATGATAATGGCGAGTGGACTGCTACTCCTGATACTACTCCGGTGAGCATGAACTTCTGGGGCTTTACTCCCGATTATTTTTTGCTTACAGCGAGGAGTTCTTCAAAACGTTCCTTAGCGATCCGAAGAATATGGAGAATCTGAAGAGTGAGTTCTTTATTCCGTTGATGGTGGATAAACTGATTAATGATGGTGTGGCAACTTGCGAGGTGCTCGATACTACCAGCAAGTGGTTCGGCGTCACTTATCCGGAAGACCGTCAGAGTGTGGTTGATAAGATTCAGGCATTGGTAGACGCCGGAGAATATCCTGCCAAACTTTTCTAAAGCTGTGTGATTATTCCCTGTTGTTCGGTTATTGCCGGACAGTAGGTGATAAAAATAAAGAGGGGACTGTCTCTGTAAGGGGGATAGTCTCCTCTCTTGTATACTGCTTTGATAACCAAAAACTTGCATGTACCGGATTGTTCCACCGTTTGGTACGGCTTGTACCTTACTAAGGTACGGTCTGTACCATGGCAAGGTACAAGCTGTACCATAGTGAGAATATAAGCCGTACCAAGGCAAGGTACAAAAAGGCACCCCAATTTATATCCTTTTCCTTATTATATACTACTGAAAATCGCTACCTTTGCAGTCTTGAAACGATAAATTCATTGACACTATGATATCCGTAGAAGGACTGAAGGTGGAGTTTAATGCTACCGCTCTGTTCGAAGACGTTTCTTACGTCATCAATAAGAAAGACCGCATCGCCCTTGTAGGCAAGAATGGTGCGGGCAAATCTACCATGCTCAAGATATTGGCGGAGGTCTTGCAACAGCCTACCGCCGGAGTTGTTGCCGTTCCACGCGAATGTACTATCGGGTATTTACCCCAGGTAATGGTACTCAGTGACGAACGCACCGTTATGCAGGGCTGAGTTGGCTTTTGAGCATATCTTTGAAATGCAGGCCGACATCGAGCGAATGAACCAACAAAGCTTGCCGAACGCACTGATTATGACAGCGAAGAATACCATAAACTCATCGACCGTTTCACTCATGAGAACGAACGTTTCCTGATGATGGGTGGCACCAACTTCCGTGCTGAAATAGAACGAACCCTTCAGGGGATTGGGATTCAGTCGTGAGGACTTTCGACCGTTCTACGAGTGAGTTCTCCGGCGGCTGGCGTATGCGTATCGAACTTGCCAAGTTATTGCTGCGCCGTCCTGATGTACTGTTGCTCGACGAACCTACGAACCACCTGGATATAGAGAGCATCCAGTGGTTGGAGAACTTTCTTTCCACCCGTGCCAATGCAGTGGTACTTGTCAGCCACGACCGGGCTTTTCTGAACAATGTCACTACCCGCACTATCGAAATAACCTGCGGACGCATATACGATTATAAAGTGAAGTATGATGAGTTTGTGGTGCTCCGCAAGGAACGTCGTCGCGAACAGCAGCTTTCGTGCTTATGAAAACCAGCAGAAACAGATACAGGATACGGAAGATTTTTATCGAGCGTTTCCGTTATAAGGCCACTAAAGCTGTGCAAGTGCAGAGCCGCATCAAACAGCTCTCGAAAAGATAGAAGCATTGAGGGTGGATGAGGAAGATAATTCTTCTTTACGGTTGAAATTTGTTTGCAGTAGCCGCAGTGGGGTTACCCTGTTATTTGTGAGGATGTGGGCAAAGCCAGCAATACGTAACATC
>VOFK01003441.1_pt1 | contig 17775 bp, 21 predicted proteins | sample 5384121 | NCBI WGS metagenome assembly VOFK01 (sample SAMN12384730, study PRJNA508395) | human gut metagenome | isolation source: healthy gut J | host: Homo sapiens
ATCTACAAAAATAAAATATCTCTTTGTCGTTGACGGCTCCTTCATCATGTTTCTCCTGTACGATACTGCGACATTATTATATCGCATAAGCGGAAACGCTTCAAGATTTCTCACAGGAGGATATTGCGCCGCACTCGTTTCTTTACCGAATCTACACCGGAAAAATGCTATGATATAAGCACACAATAAGCACACAGCAAAAAGTAGAAAGAAGAAATCCGTGGAAAATGACAGTAGCGACGATAACGGAAACTGCTCTTATATGGTCTGTTCGTATGTGGCATATCTACGCCCTTTGCTGCGGTATCGGGTATAGGTGTGTCTTTTTGCATGAAATGATAGTATGAACAGAACATAAAGGAGTTTGAAGTGAATTATTTTGGAAGCATTTTCGCAATGGTGGCCTGCATCGTCATGTCCGCCTATTTCAGCGCCACAGAAACGGCATTCTCGTCTCTGAATAAGACCCGCCTCAAGGTGTTGGCGGACAACGGAAACTCAAAGCGGGCAGCGCTGGCGCTCAAGCTGTCCCAAGATTATGACAAGCTGATCTCGACCATCCTGATCGGAAACAATATCGTGAATATCATGGTGGCGTCCATCGGCACACTTCTGTTCGTCGGACTTTACGGCGACATCGGCGCGACGGTTTCTACGGTTGTCGTAACGATCGTTGTTTTGATTTTTGGTGAGATCACCCCCAAGAGTGTTGCAAAGGACGCCCCTGAACGCTTTGCTTTTGTTCAGCGCGCCCTTTTATCCGCCTTTGGATTTGGGTGCTGACACCGTTGAATTTTCTCTTTTTCCCAGTGGAAAAAGCTGGTTTCCCGCTTCTTCAAGACAGATGACGATGCAAAAAAATGTCCCACGAGGAGTTGCTTCTTTTTATGGAGGACGTGGAGCAGGACGGCGGGATTGACGAAAACGAGGGCGAGCTGCTGCGCAACGCTCTTGAGTTCCGAGACCTGACGGCGGCAGAAATTCTGACCCATCGAATCGACTTGGAGGCCGTGGACATCGGCGAAAGCCATGAGGAAATTGCCAGAGCCTTTACACAGTCCCGTTTTTCCCGCCTACTGGTCTACCGGGATACCATCGATCAGATCGTCGGCGTTCTTCATCAGAAGGACTTCTATATCAACGGCAAGATGACGGATCAGCCTATTTGCGGGAGATCATGACCGCGCCGCTGTTTGTCTATCAGCACACGAAGATTCGGGATATTTTGAAAATGCTCCAGCATCAGAAGTCCCATGTCGCCGTAGTCGTAGACGATTTTGGCGGCACGCTTGGTATTGTTACGATGGAGGATATTCTGGAAGAACTGGTCGGTGAAATTTGGGACGAACACGACGAGGTGGAAGAAGATTTTGAAAAGCTGGATGAAAATACTACCGCGTGGATTGTTCCGCCAGCTTGGAAGATTTTCATGGAATTCTTTGACGTGAAGCTGGAATCCGACAGCATTTCGGTCGGCGGCTGGGTCATGGAGCAGCTGAATAGAGTCCCCAGTAAGGGCGATTCCTTTACCGCTCAGAATTTGGAGATCACGGTCTCCGATCTGAGGAGTGCGTACAGGGTATCCTTCATCACAGTCAGGCAATGCGACGTGTGTTTGACCTGCGAACAATAAAGCAATCGCGCGATTCATAAGGGTGAGGATGATGTCGGAAGAAGTGGTTTGCAGAAAGTACCGCCTTTCGTCTTTTCAAATTATCATATTGGGCTTTGCCGGGGTCATTCTGTTGGGTGCGTTGCTGCTGATGCTGCCGCTTTCCACAACAGCCGGGTGCGTAACGCCATTTCATGAAGCGCTTTTCACCGCGACCTCCGCTGTTTGTGTGACGGGTCTTGTGGTGCAGGATACCGGCAGCTATTGGTCAAGCTTTGGCCAGGCGGTGATCCTGACGCTGATTCAGATAGGCGGGCTCGGTGTTGTCACTGTGGCGGCATCGTTTGCGCTGCTGTCCGGGCGAAGGATCTCTCTGATGCAGCGCAGCACCATGCAGGACGCCATCTCAGCGCCGAAGGTCGGAGGGATCGTCCGGCTGACACGCTTTATCCTACGAGGGACATTTCTGATCGAACTGCTGGGCGCACTCGCCATGCTGCCGGTGTTTTGCCGCGACTATGGATGGCGCGGGTCTGGATGGCGGTATTCCACTCCATCTCCGCTTTTTGCAACGCCGGGTTTGACATTCTTGGGACGAAAGCAACCGCTATCCATCTCTTACCGGCTATGCGGGCAAAAGTCCGGTGATCAATATCACGATTATGCTGTTGATCGTGATTGGCGGCATTGGATTTCTGACGTGGGATGACATCTTTGAAAACAAGTGGCAGGTTCCACCGTTATCGAATGCAAAAGCAAGGTGATTCTCGTCACGACAGGTCTTTTGATTTTTCTGCCTGCTGTGTTTTTCTTCTTTTCAGACTTTTCTGCGCTTCCCGCCGAAAACCGGCTGCTGGCATCCTTTTTTCAGTCCGTCACGCCGAGAACAGCGGGCTTCAACACGGTCGATCTACCCGCCATGTCCGGCGCATCGCTGGGCGTGATGATCCTTCTGATGCTCATTGGCGGCTCTCCGGGTTCTACGGCAGGCGGCATGAAAACCACCACGCTGGCAGTTCTGCTTTCCAATGCTGCTGCGACCTTCCGCCAGCGGGACAGCGCCCAGTTCTTTGGGCGCAGAGTCGATGGCAGCGCCGTCAAAACCGCTGCGACCATCCTGACGATGTACCTTGCGCTGTTCTTTGGCGGAGGCGTTTTTATCAGCGTATACGAGGATCTCCCGCTGTCCTCCTGCCTGTATGAAGCAGCGTCGGCGGTAGGCACGGTTGGACTGACATTGGGTATTACGCCGCAGCTGCATATTCCCTCGCAAATGGTATTGATCGCGCTGATGTATCTGGGCAGAGTCGGCGGGCTTACACTCATTTATGCGGCGGTGTCCACCAAGAAAAACCGGCAGCGCAAAAGCTGCCGCAGGAAAGCATCACGATTGGATAAGCAAAGGAGTATCTATCCCATGAAAAATGTTTTATTGATCGGAGCAGGCCGCTTCGGGCGGCATATCGCCATGCAGCTCTCTCAACTGGGGCATCAGGTCATGGCAGTCGATACCAATGAGGAACGGATCAACGATGTGCTTCCGTTTGTCACCAACGCACAGATCGGCGACAGCACCAATGCGGAGTTTCTGCGTTCGCTGGGTATCGGAAATTTTGATGTTTGTTTTGTGACCGTCAGCGGCAGCTTCAGAACTCGCTGGAGACCACCTCGCTGCTGAAGGAGCTGGGTGCCAAATGCGTGGTATCCCGTGCCGAACGCGTGATGTGCAGGCGAAGTTTCTGCTCCGCAACGGCGCAGATAACGTGGTCTACCCTGAAAAGCAGATGGCAAAATGGGCGGCGATCCGATTCACTGCCGACCATATTTTCGACTACATAGAGATCGACGAGCAGCACGCCATCTTTGAAGTGCAGGTGCCGGAGGCGTGGATCGGGAAAAGCGTTGGCGAACTGGATATCCGCAGAAAGTTTGGCATCAACATTCTTGGCATCAAGCGAGCCGGAAAAACGGATGTTTCCGTTACGCCGGACACCATATTGTCCGATGACATTACGATTTTGGCGTTGGGTGAGTATAAAGCCCTGCAAAAGTGCTTCCGGATTTGACGGGGTTTCCCATACCGACGGAAAGGAAATACATGGAGAAAAAACCACAAAACACAGCCGGTGACAGAAACGAGGATCCCACGCCGCAGGGAAGCAAGTGGCCGGACAAGACGATCATTCGCTATATTACCCGCACACTGGTGCTGCTGATCGTATTCGCATGGGCACTGGTAAACCTTGATGCTGTTTTGCGTTTTCTCGGCAAGGTGCTTGCACTGTTCACTCCATTTCTGATCGGCGGCGCAATTGCTTTTTTGATCAACGTAGTCCTTCGGCCGTTGGAATGCTGCTGGAACAAGGTGTGCCGCAAAGCTCCTGCAAAGCTGGTCCGCCCTGTGTGCCTGACAGCAAGCACCGTACTTGTCCTCGGAATTCTGTTTGCCGTGGTGTTTATGATGATCCCCAGCCTGCGGGAATCCGGCGAAGAGTTTGTCCAAAACATTCCGCTCTATGTGGAGGAAATCGGGCGGTGGTGGACAGGCGTTGTCCAGTTTGCCGCAAAATATAAGATTGTCCTGCCCGAATACACCATAGACTCTGACCTGTTGATCGAGAAGCTCACCGCCTTGATCAGCGATGAGGGAAGCGGCATCCTCACCGTGACGTGGGGTGCGGCAACCTCTGTCCTGTCGGTTTTGGTGGACGTTCTCTTGGGACTTGTCTTTGCGCTGTATCTGCTTGCAAAGAAGGAAGTCGTCGCGGCACATCTGAAAAAACTCATCGTGACAGTCCTTCCGCAAAAGAAGGCGCAGCGGCTGCTGAGTATCGCCTCTCTGACCAACCAGACCTTCACAAACTTTGTCAGCGGTCAGCTTACCGAGGCGGTCATTATTGGAGTCCTTTGCTTCTTTGGAATGCTGATCCTGAGGATTCCCTATGCCGGTGCGGTCTCCGCGTTTGTTGCTGTTACCGCACTGGTGCCGATTTTGGCGCATGGCTCGGCGGCGGTCTTGGTGCGTTTTTGATCCTGCTGGCAGAACCCGGCAAGGCTCTGTGGTTCATTCTCTTTTTGCTCGTTTTACAGCAGGTGGAGGGCAACCTGATTTATCCCAAGGTGGTCGGTAAGTCCGTTGGGCTTCCCGGACTGTTGGTGCTGATGGCTGTTACGATCGGCGGCGAAGCATTCGGCATCTTAGGAATGCTGTTCAGCGTTCCCGTCTGCGCCGTGCTGTACAGTCTTTATCTGGAGTTCATGAAGAAAGCAAGTGCCCGGCACTGAATGATTCATAATCGAATACCTTCTGAACATCGGGCTGTACGCCAAATGCAAAAGGGCTTGGGATACTCCCAAAATCGCCGTGTGTGTCCGGACAGCGGCTGTGCTTGCTGTTCTCTCAAATCTCAATATCCGCAGATCGTGATGTCCCTGCTTTTTTCGAAAGCGGGGACATTTTTCTTCTCCGATACTTAAAAAACGGCAGAAAATTGTCCGTTGTGTAGTAGAAGGCTTTTTGAAAATATCGCACATCTTTTTTCGGACAAAACCGGAAAATGTGTCCGTTGGTTAAGCACCACGAAAGGAGACATTTCCATGGACAACATCCTCACCGTCCCCTATCCACCTCAAAATGCCGCTGACCGCCAGAGAAGCAGCAGAATACAGCAACATCGGCATCAACAAGATCGACAGTATGCTGCGTTCGCCCAACTGCCCGTTCGTGCTTTTCGTCGGGACGAAAAAGCTGGTCAAGCGTCGGGAGTTTGAAGATTACATCAGCCCAAAGCTGGTGATCTGGCAGCAAAAGATAATTTGTAAAAAACAGCTTGAGAGAAAAAGAACCTATCTGCTATAATTATGTCGTTGCAGTGGGCTCTTTTCTCTCTGCGGGAAAAGGAGTATACAACGGGCAAAAACTTAAAAGGCAAAGAATGCGGCAAGTCTCCCGGCTGGTCATGCGTGGTCTTGTCTTTATCAACTGGCGTACCGGGGAACCGGCGAAAAACAGTTCCTATGATACCCACCTTTACAAGCTATGCGACAAAGCAGGAATTGAAAAATTCTGTATGCACGCTTTACGCCACACCTATGCAATGCGTGCAATCGAAAGCGGGATGCAGCCAAAAAGTGCTGCAAAAAGCTGCTTGGTCACGCAAGTATCAAAACAACGATGGACAGATACGTCCATGTCACATCTGAATCCTTGGATCAGGCTGTGCGGCAATTTGAATCAGGCAGGGTTTCCTGGCATATAAGTCCATGCGAAAATGGCGTAAAAATGGCGTAAGCCAAATGCGCCGGATTCCGGAAACCCTTGAAAATCAAGACTTTTTAAGGAGAGCGAAAAACTTATGAAATTAGGTATCGTGGGGCTGCCCAACGTGGGAAAGTCCACTCTGTTCAACGCCATCACCAACGCCGGTGCCGAGAGCGCCAACTACCCCTTCTGCACCATCGACCCCAATGTGGGCATGGTGGCGGTGCCGGACAAGCGGCTGGACAAGCTGGCCGAGATGTACCAGCCCGATAAAAAAGACCCCCGCCGTCATCGAATTTGTGGACATCGCCGGTCTGGTGAAGGGAGCCAGTCAGGGGGAGCGGGCCTCGGCAACAAGTTTTGGAGAATATCCGCCGTACCGACGCCATCGTCCATGTGGTGCGCTGCTTTGATGACGAGAACATCATGCACGTGGTAGCCGATGCCGGTACCAACGTACCGGTGGACCCGCTGGGGACATCGAGACCATCGACATGGAGCTGATCCTGGCGGATCTGGAGATGGTGAACCGCCGGGTGGAGAAGGCCACCAAGGCCGCCAAGGGCGACAAGAAGTTCCTCCACGAGGCGGAGGTGTTCAAGGCACTGGCGGAGCATCTGGACGCCGGGAAGTCCGCCCGCACCTTCTCCTGCGGCGATGACGACCGGGCGCTGGTGGAGACTCTGCGACCTGCTGAGCCTGAAGCCATCATCATCTACGCCGCCAACATGGACGAGGCGGGCTTTGCCGATTACGAGAACAACCGCTACTTCCGGCTGGTGCGTGATCTGGCACAGAAGGAGGGCGCACAGGTGCTGCCAATCTGCGCCAAGCTGGAGCAGGATATCGCCGAGCTGGACGATCCGGAGGAGCGGGCCATGTTCCTGGAGGATCTGGGCATCGAAAAGTCCGGTCTGGATCGCCTGATCCAGTGCAGCTATGATCTGCTGGGCCTGATCTCCTTCCTGACCTACGGCAAGGACGAGTGCCGGGCGTGGACCATCCGCAAGGGTACCAAGGCCCCGCAGGCGGCGGGCAAGATCCACTCCGATATCGAGCGGGGCTTCATCCGGGCGGAGACCATCAACTTCGACGATGATGATGGCCTGCGGCGGCAGCGTGGCCGCCGCCAAGGAGAAGGGCCTGCTGCGGTCCGAGGGCAAGGATTATGTGGTCAAGGACGGCGACATGATCTTACTTCCGCTTCAACGTATAAGCATGACCTACAAGGGACACGGTTTGCCGTGTCCCTTTTCATCCCCGGCCAATTCCGCCGTTTACAAAGGACGGGTTTTCTGATATGATAATGCATATCTATGGACTATCCACGCACAAAACAAAGGGAGAACGTCCTCCCTGTGCGGATAGAGCGTGCCTTTTTTTATGAAAAGGAGACAACTGTTATGAACCAAGAGATCCAGTCTATTCTGGCCCGGGTGGACCACACCCTGCTGGCCCAGAGCGCCACTTGGAACGAGATCAAGGCCATCTGCGACGATGGCGTGAAGTACGGCTGCGCCAGCGTGTGCATCCCCGCCTCCTATGTGAAGCAGGCGGCGGAGTATGTGGCGGGCAAGATCGCCGTGTGCACCGTCATCGGCTTCCCCAACGGCTACGACACCACCGCCGCCAAGTGCTTCCAGGCCACGGACGCCGTGAACAACGGCGCGTCCGAGGTCGACATGGTCATCAACATCGGCTGGGTAAAGGACGGCCTGTATGACCGGGTGCTGGACGAGATCCGGGCCGTAAAGGCCTGCCTGCCAGGGCAAGCTGCTGAAGGTCATCATCGAGACCTGTATGCTCACCGATGCCGAGAAGATCGAGATGTGCCGCGTGGTGTCCCAGTCCGGGGCGGAGTACATCAAGACCTCCACCGGCTTCGGCGGGGGCGGCGCCACCCGTGAGGACGTGGCCCTGTTCGGCAAGCACGTGGCCCCCCATGTGAAGATCAAGGCTGCCGGCGGCATCGCCAACCTGGACGACGCCCGGGACTTCATCGCCCTGGGGGCCGACCGTCTGGGCACCAGCCGCATCGTCAAGGCCGTGAAGGCCTTGGAACAGAAATAAACACAATTAAACACAATACAAGGAGGAACTCAGCCATGTCTACCCCCCATAACAGCGCCGCCCCCGGCGCATTCGCCAAAACCGTCCTGATGCCCGGCGACCCCCTGCGCTCCCAGTTCATCGCCGAAACCTTCCTGGAAAACCCCGTGCTGGTGAACAACGTCCGTGGCGTGCAGGGCTATACCGGTACGTACAAGGGCGTGCCGGTGTCCGTCATGGCCTCCGGCATGGGAATGCCCTCCATCGGCATCTACTCCCATGAGCTGTACACCCAGTACGGCGTGGAGAATATCATCCGCGTGGGCTCCGCCGGGGCTCTGCGGGCGGACCTGGAGCTGGGCAGCGTGGTGGCCGGTCAGGGTGCCTGCACCAACTCCAGCTTCGCCGACCAGTATGAGCTGGGGGTCCACTATGCCCCCATTGCCGACTTCGACCTGCTGATGGCCGCCGTGGAGTCCGCCCGAGAGCTGGGCGTGAAGATGCCCGTGGGCAATCTGTACTCCTCCGACACCTTCTATGACGCCGCCGGCCGCAACGACCGCATGAAGAAGATGGGCGTCATGGCCGTGGAGATGGAGGCCGCCGCCCTGTACTGCACCGCCGCCTACCTGGGCAAGCGGGCCCTGGCCATCTGCTCCATCAGCGACAACCTGGTGCTGGGCACCGAGCTGACCCCCCAGGAGCGGCAGACCACCTTCACCAACATGATGAAGATCGGCCTGGAGGCCGCCGTGAAAATGGCCCAGCGGGGTTAAGTCCGGCGAAAGACAGAACTTAGCGCAAAAAAGGTTGCACTTTTCACCCCACCCTGCTATAATGTGCTTATAAGGGGCGTTTCGCGCCCAAAATTAAAAAGGAAGGTAGATTCACCATGAAAAAGTTTCTGGCAATGCTCCTTGCTGTGGTCATGGTCCCTGTCTATGGCAGCCTGCTCCAAGCAGCCCGCCAAGGACCCCAACAAGGGCAACGATGATCCCAACCAGACCGCGACCATCACCAATCCCGATCAGATCAACGATGAGATGACCTCCGAGGATGGCAAGTACGAGATCGCTTTCATCACCGACGTGGGCCAGCTGAAGGATAAGTCCTTCAACCAGGGTACTTACGACGGCGTGAAGCTGTACGCTGCCAACAACAAGCTGTCCTACAAGTACTATCAGCCCGCCAACAAGGACCAGGCCACCGATGATGACCGTTACGAGGCCATGAAGGCCGCCGTGGAAAACGGCGCCAAGGTGGTTGTCTGCGCCGGCTTCATGCAGGAAGGCGCTCTGCGCATGGCCGCCAAGGAATTCCCCAATGTCTCCTTCGTGTTCGTGGATGGTTATCCCATCACCGAGGAAGCCGGCGTTGACGGCTCCCCCGTTCTGAAGAACATTGCCGGCGTTGCCTTTAAGGAAGAGCAGTGCGGCTATCTGGCCGGTTACGCTGTTGTCAAGGAAGGCTACACCAAGCTGGGCTTCACCGGTGGCGGCGGCGGCAACAACCCCGCCTGCTGCCGTTACGGCTATGGCTTCGTGCAGGGCGCCGATGCCGCTGCCAAGGAGCTGAACGAGAAGGTAGAGATGAACTACTCCTGGCAGTATGGTGCCAGCTTCTCCGCTTCCCCCGAGCTGCAGACCATGGCCGCCGGCTGGTATCAGTCTGGCACTGAGGTCGTGTTCGCCTGCGGCGGCTCCATGTTCGCCTCCGTGGTCGCTGCTGCCGGCGCTGCCGACGGTAAGGTCGTGGGCGTGGACGTTGACCAGTCCACCGAGTCCGACACCGTCATCACCTCCGCTATGAAGGGCCTGGCCGACTCCGTGCAGTGGGCTCTGGGCAAGTTCTACAGCAACGAGTTTGCCTCCATCGGCGGTATGGGCACCTCCCTGGGCGCCAACGAGAACGCTGTGGGTCTGCCCACCGCTACCTGGTCCCTGACCAAGTGGACTGTTGACGAGTACAACACCATGCTGAAGGACATCGTTGACGGCAAGATCACCATCGACAGCGATTACAACAACCTGAAGTCCACCGACAACGTCACCCTGAACATCATCTGATCGTTCCGTCCGGACTTATAGCCAAAAAGGTTACATAAAATCCCGGGAGCGCCAAAGCGCTCCCGGGATTTTTCTTGTCAAAAAAGCCTCGCAGAGTTTGCCGCCCGCGGGCGGCAAAGCAAATGCAATCATTTTTTGCCGGGGCGTGTACCTGGCAAAAATACTTCCTCCCCCACGCTCACGCCTTGGGCTGCTGCTGGGTGATGCAGTGGATGTTGCCGCCGCCGAAGGCCACCTCCCGGGTCTGGACCCCCACGATCTGCCGGTCCGGGAACATCTGCTGCAGCTGCTGGATGGCCAGCTGGTCGTTTTCGTCGCCGTACTGAGGGGCGATAACGGCCCCGTTGACGATGAGGAAATTCATATACGAGGCGATGCTGACCTCGCCGTTTTCCCGGGGTACGGTACCCTCCACGGCGTCGATGGTCTCCGCCCCCTCCAGACAGCAGGGCTTTTTGGTCAGGCACAGCTTGTGCACCGTCAGGCGGCGGCCCTTGGCGTCGGTGGCCTGGCTCAGGGTGCGGAAGGCGTCCTGGGCCGCCTGATAGAAGGGGTTCTCCGGGTCCTCGGTCCAGATGCAGGCCACCTCCCCCGGGGCCACGAAGCAGGCCACGTCGTCAATGTGGCCGTTGGTCTCGTTGGGGTCGATGCCGTCCCGCAGCCAGATGACCTTTTCGCACCCCAGATAGTCGCAGAGCTTTTCCTCGATATCCCGGCGGCTCAGCTCCGGGTTCCGGCCCGGGGACAGCAGGCACATCTCCGTGGTCAGCACCGTGCCCTGGCCGTCCACATGGATGGACCCGCCCTCCAGCACGAAACCGTCGGTGCGGTAGCTGTCCACCCCCTCCAGCTCGCAGATTTTCCGGGCCACCAGGTCGTCCTGGTCCCAGGGGAAGTACAGCCCGTCATGCAGGCCGCCCCAGGCGTTGAAGGTCCAGTCCACCGCCCGCAGGTTCCCCTGATCGTTTTTCACAAAGGTGGGGCCGCAGTCCCGGACCCAGGCGTCGTTGCTGGTCATCTCCACCACCCGGATGTCCTCCGGCAGCCGGGCCCGGGCGTTCTGGAACTGGTCGGGATTCACGCACACCGTCACCGGCTCGAACCGGGCGATGGCCCGGGCCACGTCGGCAAAGGCCTGCTGGGCGGGCTTGGCCCCGCCCCGCCAGTTGTCGGGCCGCTGGGGCCACAGCATCCACACGCCGGTCTGCTCCTCAAATTCCCCGGGCATGCGATACCCGTCCTGCCGGGGGGTGGTTCCCACAATACGTTTTGCCATAGTCGTTATCCTCCTGATCTGGGTTGATGGTGCCGCCGGACGGCGATGAGCAGCTCGCCCAGTAGCACACTGATGACAGAGCCCACGGTAATGGGCAGAATGGTGGCCAGAGTCTCCCGGTCCGTGGACAGGGGCACGGCGGTGAACAGAATGGACAGGCCGATGAGCACCATGGGCACATAGGCCAGCACCCGCAGCATTCCCGGGTCTCCCGGCACCCGGAAGGGCCGCTCCGCCTGCGGATACTTCCGCCGCAGAGCCAGAAACGCCGGAAACACCGGCATATAGCTCAGCAGCAGCATCACCAGGTTCAGGGCGAAGAAGCTCCAGAACAGGGAGGAATCCGGGCTTACCGCCTGGATGGCAGCTCCCAGCAGGCACACCGCCGATGCCACGATCCCGCTGACCAGGGCCGAGCCCACGGGCATATCGTTGTCCTTCCGCCGCCGGGTGAACACGGCGGGCATGTCCCCCCGCTCGGCGGCGTAGGCGGCGGTGGAGTTGACCCCCATGGACCAGGAGATCATGTTGCCGAACAGCGTCACCAGGAACAGCAGGGCCACGATGCCCACCAGCACCCCGCCGGTGCGGCCGGTCATCAGGGACACGGCGTCGATGAGGCCGGAGTCCACGCTGATGTCCCGGGTGGGGACGGCGGCCCCGATGCCGAAGGCGGAGAACAGATAGATGGCGGCAATCACCACGCCGCCGGTAACGATGGCCTGGGGGATCTGCCGCCGGGGGTCCGCCATGCTTCCGGCGTAGGTGCACACCACCTCAAAGCCCAGGAAGTTGAAGATGATGACGGAGATATACGACAGGCTGTCCAGGTCGAAGGAGGGCAGGAAGGTCCCGGCGGACATATCGTTGACAAAGCCGTTCCGGGCCACATACACAATGCCCAGCACCCCCACCGTCACCGCCAGCAGAATTTTGATGGCGGCGCTGAGGTTCAGAATGACGATGCTGTCGCACACCGGGTAAAAGGCCACCACCGTGACGATCCAGATAAAGGCCAGCTGGATCACCAGGGACCACACCGGCCCCGGCTGCCAGCCGAACACATACCCCAGCAGCTCCGGACACATCACTGCCAGGGATGCCATCCACAGGGGAAAGTTGATCCAGTAGTACCAGGAGGCCCGGGCGCCCCAGCGGGAGTCGGGCCAGGCGGTGTGGATCCAGTCGTACAGGCCGCCGTCCCCGGGAAAGGCGGTGCCCAGCTCCGAGGAGATCAGCCCATAGGGCAGCAGAAACGCCAGGATCATGAACAGCCACCAGAAATACTGGCTGTTGCCGATGGAGGCCACCGGGGCGGCGGCCTCCGCCACGAACACCACGCAGATGACGGACAGCACCACGTCCGCCAGGCGGAATTTGCGCTTCTCCATGTCAGCTCAGGCCCCGGTCCGCCATAAAGCGCTCCAGCTGCTCCCGGGCGGCGGCCTCCTCCAGTTCGGTGTGCTGCGGGCGGCAGCGGGTGAAATAGACCAGCAGGCCCCGCATGGCCGTCAGCCGGTTTCCGGCCTGCTCCCAGCACAGGGAGGCGGCGGAGTCCGCCACCTCGTCCGTCACGTCCTCGCCACGGGTGGCCGGCAGGCAGTGGAGGAACTTGCAGCCGATGGCCCCCAGCGCCATCAGCTCCCGGTTCACCTGATAGTCGTGGAATACCTGCACCCGCTGCTCCTTGGGCATCTCGTTTTCGTACAGGCCGTACCACACGTCGGTGTAGAGGAAGTCCGCGTCCCGGACGGCGCTGCGGTCGTCTGTGACCAGGAAGCTGCCGCCGCTTTCCCGGCAGTTTCGCTCCATGATGGCCTGGTGGCCATCCGTCAGCTGGTGGCCCTTGGGGCCGTAGTGGACGAATTTCATGCCCAGATGGGTGGTGATGAAACCCAGGGAGGCGCACACCTGGGTGCCGTCGCCTACGAACACCACCTTGCAGTCCGACAGCTTCTTCCCCCGGGGCAGGTTCTCCGCCATGGTGCACAGGTCGCCGATCTCCTGGGTGGGGTGGTTGTAGTCGGACATACCGTTGAGCACCGGGATGGAGCAGGCCCGGGCCAGGTCCACAATGGTGCGGTGCTGGATGACCCGGGCCATCACCACGTCCACCAGATAGCTCAGCACCCGGCCGGTATCCTCGATGGTCTCGTGTCCCCCCAGTTGGATCATGCCGGGGCCAGATTACTGGGCGTGGCCCCCCCAGCTGGCTCATGGCCGTTTCAAAGGACACCCGCGTCCGGGTGGAGGACTGCTGAAAGATCATGCCCAGGTTCATGTGCCGCAGCAGCGGCGGGTAATAGCCGCCCCGGATGGCGTCCTTGATGGACAGGCTCAGCTGGATCATGTCCAGCAGCTCCCGGGCCGAAAAAAGTCGTTGGTGTCGATAAAATCCTTGACCATATGGTTTCCCTCCTGCAAGAAATCGTTGGAAATTTTTGCGTTCGGCCATAGTATGCGCCGGGAGGGAACGCGATATGCAAAGGTTTTTTCGACAGTCTCAAAAAAGGTTTTTTGACAACCGGCGCGCTATTTTTCGCTGGATATAAATCCGGAAAAACCCGCTTTTTTCAGCCTTTCCAGCATTTTTTCGGCGTTGTTTCGGTTGGCGAAGGCCCCCACCTGCACCCGGAACAGGCCGTCTCCCTTGGGCTGGGGCGCGGGCTTTTCCGCCTGGGCCGGAGCATAGGCCACCCCCAGATACTGGCAGAGGCCCCGGGCGATGGCCTCGCCGATTTCATCGGTGTGCTGGATGATCCACCGGGCCGTTTCCGGATTGTCGTGAAATTCGCACTCCACATAGGCGGTGGGAGCCGCCGGGGTCCGCACCTCATACAGCCGGGAATTGGCCTGGATATTCTCCGAGGTCCCCGGGGTCAGCGGCGCCAGGGCGCCGAAGATCGCCCGGCAGGCGTCGTACCCCTTTCCGGGCACGGCAAAACAGAACAGCCGGGTGCCGGTGACCTTTCCGTTGAAGGCATTGGTGTGGACGCAATTGTGGATGTCCGCCCCAAAAGCGTTGGATTCAGCGCATCTTTGGGCCATGCTGGTTCCAAATTTTGCCAGCTGCACCTCCACGCCGCAGCGGCGCAGGGCGGCGGCCTCCGCCTCGGCGATCCTCTGGCACTGGACATGCTCATTGGTATTGCCCCAGGCGTATTTGTTTTCCACCTGGTCGCTGGGACTGATATAAACTCGTTTGGCCATTTTGGTTCCCCCTCCCCTTTCATGCTATGCGGCGCTTTGCATTTTGCCAACAAAAATACCGGAACCGGCAGAAAATCTGCCGATTCCGGTATTTTTGGCTCCATTTTATGTCTGGTCGCAGGTGATGTCCATGGCGACAGGCGGGATATTCTCCAGGGCAATATAACCGGCAGAACGGCGAATGCGGTCGAAAACATTCTCTCTTTCGTCTAACTCGTCGCTGCACAGCTCGTCCTCAAGCTGGAGACGGCCCTTCACGTCCGGAAATCCGATATCCAGCAGGATCTCCACCGATCCGCCCTCCCCATCCGGGAACTGGCGGGTCAGAGCGAAGTGAATCCACTCCGGTTCTTCGCCGAAGGGGTCGGTTATACAGGTGATCAAATCGTCCTGAATTTCCACATTTTCAATCGGAATCCGGCACATTTCCTCGAAATAAGCGAGAATTTCCGGAAGGGCGGCGGTATCGGGGATTTTCTCCCGCAGGGAGTCCGCCAGCTGGCGGCCCAGGAGGACAGCCGGGTTGTTCGTGGGAGTTTCTGCGCGTTTTTGTTTGGATTTCTTCTGTTTTTTCTGAAAAATACGGTCAAAAATGCTCATTTTTGTTTCTCACTTTCTGTTGCTTCTTCTATATTTTCCCAGCAGAGGGCGGCGGCGTAGCCTGCCGGGGCCGGGAGCAGGGAGAAGGAATAGCCGGGGACGGAGCAAATGATGGATGAACCGCTCAAATCGAAGTGAACGTGCCGGATTTGGCCCAAAACACCTCCGCGGCACTTGATAAGTGCCTCTTTCAGGGTCCAGAGCCGGAAGAAATCCGCGTCACAGCGCACAGATTCCCGCTCCTGCGGCGATAAAATGTCCATCAGCCGGGGCGGAACCGGACGGATTTTCTCCACGTCGATGCCCACGGGGACATCCGACACGGCACAGGCCACCAGGCCGTGGCTGTGGCTGATGTTGAAATAACAGTCACTTGCCATTGGTTTACCGTTATTTCCGATAAAAACTGTCCCGGGACAGGGCGGGATGTCCCGCTTTTGGGGGTTTTTGTCCCGGTACAAAGCCAGCATCTCCCGGGACAGGGCATGCCCCGTCTCATGGTCGTCGCCATGGGACCACACAAAGCGCCACTCCGTCATCCGAACAGGGTGATCTGGCTGGTGTCCGCCATACCGGCGAAGGCGCCCAGGGCTTTCAGCTGCTCGATGTGGGTTTTGGACAGCTTGCTGCAGCAGGTGGAAAATTCTTCCACGGAAATGAAGGTCTTGCCCTTCCGCTTTTCCACGGTGTCCTGGGCGGCGGTCTCCCCCAGGCCCCGGACGGAGATGAAGGGGGGCAGCAGGCCGTTGTCGGTGATCTTGAAGGCGGTGGCCTGGGACTCGTAGATGTTGATGGTGTCAAAGTGGAAGCCCCGGAGATAGAACTCGTAGCACACCTCCAGAGTGACCATCAGGTTCTGCTCCACGGCGGTGGCGTCCTTGTTGTTTTCGATTTCGCGGATCTTCCGCTTGACGGCGTCGATGCCGGCGCAGCAGTATTCCGCGTCGAAGGCCTTGGCCCGGACGGTGAAGAAGGTGGCGTAAAACGCCAGGGGCTCGTGGACCTTGAACCAGGCGATGCGGAAGGCCATCATCACATAGGCCACGGCGTGGGCCTTGGGGAACAGGTAGCCGATCTTGGCCAGGGAGTCAATGTACCAGTCGGGCACCTCGTGGGCCCGCATGGCGTCCTCCCACCCGTCCTGGAAGCCGCCCTTTTTCACCTTGCCCTTCCGGACGGCCTCCATGATCTTGAAGCTCATTTTGGGGTCCAGGCCCATGTGGATCAGGTAGAGCATGATGTCGTCGCGGCAGCCCACGGTTTCCAGAACCGAAGCGGTGCCGCTGACGATCAGGTCCCGGGCGTTGCCCAGCCACACGTCGTGCCGTGGGAGAAGCCGGACAGGCGCACCAGGGTGTTGAAGTCCTTGGGCACGGTGTCCACGAGCATCTGGCGGGTGAACCGGGTGTTGAACTCCGGAATGGCCACGGCCCCGGTGGGGCCTAACAGCTCGTCGTTTTCAAAGCCCAGGACCCTGGAGGAGGTGAAGATGCTCATGGTGTCCGGGTCGTCCAGGGGGATGGTCCGGGCGTTGACCCCGGTGAGGTCCTCCAGCATCCGGATCATGGTGGGGTCATCGTGGCCCAGCATGTCCAGCTTCAGCAGATTATCCTCCATGCAGTGGTATTCAAAATGGGTGGTGATGGTGTCGGCGTCCTCGGCGTCGGCGGGGTGCTGCACGGCGGTGAAATCCTCCACATCCATGTCGTCGGGGACCACCACCAGGCCGCCGGGGTGCTGGCCGGTGGTGCGGCGGACGCCTACGCAGCCCTGGGTCAGGCGGTTCACCTCGGCATTGCCGGCGGTGAGGCCTCGCTCGTCCAGGTATTTGCGGACAAAGCCGAAGGCGGTCTTCTCCGCCAGGGTGCCGATGGTGCCCGCCCGGAACACTTGGGTCTCACCGAACATCTCAATGGCGTGGCGGTGCGCCCTCGCCTGATACTCACCGGAGAAGTTCAGGTCGATATCGGGCACCTTGCCGCCGCCGAAGCCCAGGAAGGTCTCGAAGGGGATGTCGAAGCCGTCCTTGACGTATTTCGTGCCGCACTCCGGGCAGCTTTTGTCCGGCATGTCCGCGCCGCAGCCGAAGCTGCCGTCGGTGATGAACTCCGAATGGCGGCACTTGGGGCAGCGGTAGTGGGGCGGCAGGGAGTTGACCTCGGTGATGCCGGACATATAGGCCACCAGGGACGAGCCAACGGAGCCCCGGGAGCCCACCAGGTAGCCGTTTTCCAGGCTGCGCTGCACCAGCTTCTGAGCGGACATGTACACCACGTCGTACTTGCCCAGGATGCCGCCCAGCTCCACATTCAGCCGGTCCACCACCAGCTGGGGGGGCTGGTCGCCGTACAGGGCGTGACACTTGTCCCACACCAGGCGGTTCAGGTCCTCCTGGGAGTTTTCCAGGTCGGGGCGGGAACAGCTGGCCGGAGGCAGCAGCTCGATCTCCTCCACCAGGTCGGCGATGTGGCGGGGATTGTCGATGACCACCTGATGGGCCGAAGCTCCTCCCCCAGATAGGAGAATTCCTCCAGCATCTCGGTGGTGGTTTTGAAGTAAATGGGCAGGGGCGCGTCGGCATCGGGGGAACTTCTTGCTGGCCAGGAGGATATGGCGGTAGGCCTCGTCCTCCGGCTCCTGAAAAGTGAACGTCGCCGGTGGCGCAGACGGAGCAATACGTAACTGAACTTAGCACAAATGA
>VOFK01001394.1_pt1 | contig 17769 bp, 19 predicted proteins | sample 5384121 | NCBI WGS metagenome assembly VOFK01 (sample SAMN12384730, study PRJNA508395) | human gut metagenome | isolation source: healthy gut J | host: Homo sapiens
TGCGTCATCTGATTTTTACGGGGAGTATTTGGGCGAGGTCAAGACGGCTACGACCAACTCTCCGAAGGGCATGGTGTCCCATGTGCACGATTCATAGATGGGTCAGCGCTGGAAAGCGAAAAATAGTTGTAGCTTTGTGGGCCACCCCCTAATCCTTGTCACGTCATGTCCCGCGTTACAGGTGAAGAAGCCAGTGAACTGTTATCCGAGAACAAAGCCCTTCGGCGGCGCTTGGAAGAGGCTTTATTAACGTCTGGAAGGTTATGAGATCATGGGAGATATCCTCCAAAAGAAAGAATACGGTATCGACCTGCTAAAAAAATCCGCAGCCGGACAGTCCAGCGTCTCAAAGAAAGACACACAGCAATGAGCCTATCGTTTCTGTGCGGGTTGTTCGGCTATACCCGTCAGGCCTATTATAAACATTTACGGCGTAATAGGGAAGGATCTTTGTCCGACACCCTTCTTTTGGAGCGGGTGGGTTACTACCGGAAACTGATGCCCAGGCTCGGCGGTCGTAAACTGTGGCATTTGCTGCAACAAGACGGATTTCCGGTCAGTCGGGATCGGTTATTTACGCTGCTTTCGGAAAACAATCTTCTGGTCAAACGTCGGAAGAAATACAGCGTTACGACCTGCTCGCGGCACTGGATGCGTAAATATCCGAATCTGATCCGGGGTTTCGACCTCGAGCGGCCGCATCGTTTATGGGTCGGAGATATTACGTACATTTCTTTGAAAGAAGGATTTGCATATCTGGCTTTGATAACGGATGCCTATTCCAAACGGATCGTAGGCTATGATCTGAATACGACATTGGAACGGGACGGAGCGCTCCGTGCACTGAGGATGGCCATAGACCAGACTCCGCAGCAAAAACGGCAAGGGTTAATCCATCATTCGGACAGAGGATGCCAATATTGTTCGAAAGAATATGTGAAATTGCTGACCGATAATGGGATTCGCATCAGCATGACTGAAAAGGGCGATCCGTATGAGAATGCCGTTGCCGAACGGGTGAACGGTATTCTGAAGAGCGAATGGATCGACGAGGAATGTTTTGAAAGTTTTCAGGCAGCAAAAGAACGCATCGACCAGATCGTTATCCTTTACAATTCACTCAGACCTCATGCCAGCTGCGATTGGCTTACGCCCTTGGAAGCGGAACTTAGAACCGGGAAACTCAAACATCATTGGGGCCGAAAGACGGTTGTTCGGAAGGCATATGTAAACTTATATCAGGACAATATTTTTTGAACCAAAATGTTTATCTTTAATTATCAATCACTGTAAACCTTTTTCAGGACGGGACAAAGTAAGGATATATTGCAGATAAAAAACATTTACTAATTAAAATTAACGTATGAAGTATCTATTGATCGAAGAAAGGGCGTGGCTGGAAACGCAAGCCAACGCCGAACAGGAAAACAAACGCATGCAGACATTAGAACGTCTGTTTTTCCCAGCGGACGGTTCGGGCTGAATCGGTAATGCCGCAGTATGCCAATGGCTGAATATCTCCAAACGAACCCTGCAATATTACAGGAACAGCGGAGTTCTACCCTATACCGTGATGGGGAACAAATGCTACTACAAGCCCGAAGATGTAAAAAGCAGTGCTTGACAGGGGTCTGACTAAACAGAAATAGCTATGGAAGACAGTAAGATTACATGCGGCGGCGACGTGATAACCGGCGAAACGCCGGAGTACAGGAAATTGGCCGCTACGATGCAGAACATCGTGCGGATTACCGACAAGCTAATGAAGAAAGTGCGCCCCTCTCTGCTCAACGAACGGTATTTCACCACAGAACAGGTAATGGAACATTTCCATATCAGCCGAAGAGCTTTACAGAACTATCGGGATAAAGGACTAATACCATACACTTCAATAGGTGGGAATATTCTATACCCGGAAGCTAAAATCAACCAAGTACTGGAGAAGAATTATTATAAACCGACTGTTCCGAAAACCTAATACAAAAACAACCCGGCTGTGTGGCCGGGTTGTTTTATTCAAATAGATTGCTTACCTTTGTATCGTATTGAAACGCCAGAACATAGGCAAGCAAAACCAACGCTTTTCATGCAACGCCAAAGTGTGTGCAGAAGATTGATATTTAGATTATTCGACTGATATTCAGAGTACTGAAAAGACAAGGAGCCCCTTTATCCGCACAAAGGAGCCTTTTTCGAGGCTCCTTTTTTTTGCCTCGTCCGGCGCAAAAAAGGAAAACCAACTGTATATCATCATTTTGCAAAGGCTTCGACCGATTCCCCGAACCGGAAGCGGAAAGCAGTTCGCGGCAAACTCGCGGGAGCACGAAAGGGAACGGGCCGAAAAACGGGCCGTTCAGCGAAATTTGCTCCCGAACACAGATGCAATGCGTTGTTTTTCTGCGTTTTACACCGTAATAATTCTCTCTTGCAGGCGTTTTGTTAACCCCAAAATTTCAACGTCATGAGACAAGACATTTGCCATTTTTTCCTGATGCGGAAAGGGCGGCAGAAAAGAACGGGCTCGCGCCCATCTTCGCACGCATTACGACCGGAGGGCTCCGGCAGAAGGTCTACACCCAGTGCGACAGCAATCCCGAAACGTGGAACCAGCACAAAGAACGCGCGATGGGAACGAACAAGCTGGCCATTCAGGTCAACGAACGACTGAACGATTTCCGCGTAAAAAATCATCGACATCCGCTCCAAACTGCTGGCCGAGGGCTATGCGGCCAATGCCGCGCAGATCAAACAGCGCTACCTGAACCCGACGTGCAACACGATGATGCTCATTGCGGGCCTTACCGACTATGTGAAGCGGCGGCAGGCCGAAGTGGGCGTGCGCATCACGCAGCGCACGGCAGACAAATACGAGCGGCTGCTGCGCTATCTCAAACAGTATCTCGCCCAACGCGGCAAAGCCGAGGACATTCCCGTCGAACGGATGAACTACGAGTTTCTGGACGGCTTCAACCTCTTCCTGCAAACCGCCCACCGCTGCCCGCCACAACGGGGCGGTCGCCGTGATGGACTGTCTGCGCAACTTTGTCCTCTACTGCCTGCGCAACGAGTGGATTACGAAAAAACCCGTTCCGCTACTACAAACTCAAAGAGGACGAGGTGCAGGCCAAGGAGCACCTCACGGCGCATGAACTGGAACTACTGAGCCGCAAGGCGCTCGACCACCGGCTGGCCCGCATCCGCGACGTCTTCGTCTTCTGCTGTCTGACGGGGCTGGCCTTCGCCGATGCCGACCACCTGCGGCGCGAGCACCTCTCGCAGGACGACGAGGGGCGCTGGTGGATTCACAAACCCCGCGAGAAAACCTCCGTGATGAGCCGCATCCCGCTGCTTCCGGCCACACTCGAAATCCTGCGCCGCTACGAGCACGACGAAGTATGCGTCGCACGCTCACGGGTGCTCCCTACGCCGAGTAACCAAAAGATGAACGCGTACCTGAAAGAGATAGCAGCCGTGTGCGGCATCGACAAGGTGCTGACCACCCACTGCGCACGCCACACCTTCGCCTGCATGGCCGTCGAGTACGGCATGCCGATCGATGTGCTGGCCAAGATTCTCGGCCACTCGAACACCAACATGACGCGCCACTACGCCAAATTCTCCGAGACGGTCATCGGCCGCGAGATGGAAGCGTTCGGCGAGCGGCTGGCGTCGGCTACTTGATACCTGAAAGGATTCGGCCAAAAAGCGCCCCTCGGATGAGGGGCGCCGACGCCTATCGCTGGCTCTCTTCAATCAGAGAGTTGCGCAGCAGATCCAGAAACCGTGTCAGCCGCAACTTGCGGTTGATGACCCCACGGCGGCACTGGATGGGATTGTTGATACGGACATTGAACATCCACGAGAACAGCTCGACCAACTGTTCCACATTGGCACGGGTACCGTCGATACGCCGTCCCACGCCGGCAGTATGCAACGCCGTAATCAGCTCCATGAGATCCGTCGGCGTGAACGGCTCGGCCAGATAGAGCGCCGAGCGGGTTTTTCGGGTTCCGCAACCGGTTCATGACCGCAGAATGCTCGATACGCAGATGGACCATCCGCATCTCAAATTCCAGATGTGAGACGGCTCCTTCCCAAAGCGCGACAAGCGCCGCCGGACGCGGATCGTGCATTATTACGGGATTTACATGACAGGAATTGCGTTCAGGGACAACAGACAAATGTCCACGGGGCAAATATGCCAGTCGGCAGAAAACGTAAATCATCACTCAAATATCAAAGATTTTTATTTCAGATTGATACATTTAAAACATTAAATTTCAATAAATCTTGCTAAAACATGCAATTGTCTGAATGCTTATATTGCAGTTCTCGTAGAAATATTCTAAAAAAGATAGGATGGCTTTAGCCATCCTATCCCCCAGTGAGCAATCTCGTAATTTTGAACATTCTATTTTTAATGTTTTAACACATTATAGATAAGAGATTTTCACTCGAAATTATTTGTCGGTTGACAAATGCCTTCCACACATTGAAGCGTTACTGGTCTGACCGTTATTAGCGTTTCAACCACATCTTCTTGTCCTTACCTTACACTTAATGCGGAGCGGCGCGAATATTACAGATTATAGCATTCGCCTCATTTCCAGAGAAGACTCGGCACGGGATGTTCGGGCATTGCGCACGTCATCCGGAATGATCGTCCGGGAATATACGCTGGTTTCGGCCGGCTCGGTTCGGGTGGTCATCGTCAGGGTGTTCCCGCCATTCGTCAACTCGAAATCGTAGCCGTTGCCCCAGCTCTCGCCGTCGTCGTACACTCCGGTCAGCCGGGATCCGTCGATCGAATAACGCCCGGTGTATTTGGTGTAGTTCGATGTTTCGACCTTCTGATAAAGTCCGAACGTCGCTGCCGAAGTGAATTCTACGTATACCTCGAATCCTTCGGGAGCATTCTCTGACCAAGAAGTAAGGCGCCATTCGCCTACGATTTCCGACTGAATGTTGGGGGCATCGTCGTCATCCGAACAGCTTGCGGCGAAAATGCCGAGCAGGGAGAAAACGAGCAGATGATAAAGATGTTTTTTCATTGCAAGCACTGTTTTTATAACCAACCTCCGTTTGCTGCGCCGGCCGAACGGGCGATGACGGCGAATTCCTTGGTGATGACCATGCCGCCCATCACGACACCCGTTCCGAGTTTCGTACCGCCGGCTATCGCCGAAACCTTGATTTTGGCCGATCCGGGTTTCGTGCATTTGATCATCAGTTTTCCATTATACATTTTGGGAGCCGCCTTGATGCCAAGCTTTTCCATGTCCTTGGCCGACATCTGGATATCGGTGTAGGTAAGGTCTTCGGCACCCTGCCCGAAATGCTGCGTCAGCGGAATGAGCTGCACCTCGCCCAATGCGACCTGCAGACAAGGCGTCCCTTCGATCTGCATGAGCAACTGATAAGCGTCCGTAATGCCGGTGCCCATTTTGCCGCGGTAAATCGACACGTCGGCGATCGTGGCCTTCGAGCCTTCGCCCAGCCGGGAGTCGATTTCATTGACCGAGGTGAGCAGCATGGTCTTGAATTCGTCGAGCGAGTATCTCTTCCCTTTCTCCAGGGCATAGGAGAGGCCGAGTGCGGCTACGCCCGAGACGTGCGGACAGGCCATCGAAGTTCCCTGCATGTAGCCGTAATCCGCTCCGTTGCTCGTTTCGGAGCAGAGTGTCGAGAGTACGCCGGCCTTCTCGCCACCGCTCAGACCGCTCGTTTCGCCGCCGGGAGCCGCGATATTACAGCCGGGACCGTAGTTGGTGTAGTTGGCCGGCAGGTAGTCGGGCGAGAACGAGGTGACCGAGATATAATCACGATAGCCTGCCGGATAGCCGGACATGGCTGTCGATTCGTTGCCGGCGGAAAAAACGATCAGTCCGCCGTCGAGGGCCTCGCAGTTCTTCTGGGCGGCGAAGTACTGAAGCGCCTCGTAATCCATCGGCGATTGTTTGATGAACATGTTGTCCGACGTGTATATTCCGCCTTGATGCCCCACGAGCACTGGAGGATGGAGGCACCGTGATCCGCGGCGTATTTTACGGCACGGCTCGACACGAGGGCGTCACCCGTCAGGTCTCCCGAGAAGATCTGGCACGACATGAGACGCACACCGTCTCCCTTGCCCGTACCTCCGGCCACGCCGCAGACGCCGATGCCGTTGTTATTGACGGCGGCCACCGTGCCCGCTACGTGCGTTCCGTGGCCCGAATCGCCCTTCTGACCCCCATGAAATGGGACCGTCGGCAGCGAAGTTCCATCCGTGAATGTCCTGGCTGTTGTATTCGGGCGAAGGGTTCGGATTGATCCACATGTTGGCCGCCAGATCCGGATGAGTGTATTTCACCCCTTCGTCCACGATGGCGACGATGACTTCGGGATTACCTGCCGTGAGCTTCCATGCGTCGGCCACATTGATGTCGGCTCCGGCCACCGATGTAGTGGCAACGGCCTGGTCGGCATTGTTGATGTAATGCCACTGCCAGAAAAGATTCGGGTCGTTGAAATCCGCTGTAACCAAAGCGCGGGTCTGGCCGTTCGCCGTTGCTTGAAACGGATAGGTTTTGCAGTCGGAAGCCCGGTAGAGACGGGAGCGGAACTGTACTTTCGAGATTTCGGCGACACCTGCGAGTCTCTCGGCCGCCTTGTCGAGATCCTCTTCCGATGCGAACCCGAGCACATACCATCTGTGAAGCCCGCCGCACGGGTGCGGGCCTCGTGTTCGCCGGCTTCGGGGAAGACGCGCTCCAGCGAGGTGACGTGCAGGTCGTTCAGGATGTCATCGACGGATTCGATGCCCGAACGGGTCAGCGCCGAACGGTCTTGGCCGCATTCAACGCATTCTGTTCGAGACTGGGAATGGCTTCTTCGCCAAATTTTACGATGAGCGAACCGGCCACGGCGTCGTCCGACGTATTGCAGATTTTGTCCGAAGTCTCGATTTCGGGAGCGGAATCCCCGCGGTTCGGTATCTCCTGCATGGGATCCGTCGAGCAGGCGGCCAGCAGCAGGGAGGCGAAAATCAGGAGTTTCGTTTTGTTATGCATATATCATGCTGATTTTTGAGTCCGGCAGGTTGTTTTTGGCTTGAAAAAAAGGGAGAGGCCGACACTTGCCGGACGACCGGCCTCTCCCGATCCGATATTACTTGAGCGTGATTTCGGCAGCGGCCGTTTTCCGGAAGCGGAGTTCCGATCCCGAACCGTTCGCACGCTGCACAGCGTCGCTGAATCCGACCGTAGCCCTTACGACTTTCGCTTCAGGAGCCGATGCGGGCAGGAATCCTTTCGCATAGTCGGTCGGTACGGTTTTGACGGAACCGCGTTCTGCGGAAACGGAGAATTCGAGCCGTTCGACGTAATTCCGCGGCTGCCGGAGCTCTGCGGCCATCCGGCGCAATTCTGCGATCCGCTCTGCGGCCAGTTCGGGAATGCCGCCCATATCCTTGGCGGGATCGACGAGCAACATGTCCGTAAGGATCGAATAGGGGGTCGTCGTACTCAACGTATACAGATAACGGAACGTGGCTCCCTGCTCGACATAGTTCGGAGTGGGCACGAAATAGATATAACCGTCGGCCACGGCGCCTCCGATGAACGGATAATTGACCGCATAGAGCGCTTCGGGGTTCTCCTCCGAGACGCAGCCGGCGAGGATGTCCTCTCCGTTGATGACACCGATCGGCGTTTGCGAAAGAAGCGGAGAGATAGCGCCGGTTATTCCTGCGAGCGGAGCTGCCGAAGGCACGTAGACCGCAGGAATCCGACCGCCTTCGTCGAACTCGACCCCGGGGAGTCCAGTAATGGTCAGCAGATCGACCGAACTGCCTGCCGTCGGGTCGTCTTCAATGGTTACCGTACCGATCTTCCGGCGCATCTGCTTTTCATCCATGACGTTGACGGCATAATAGTTCCATTCGGTCGAAATGAGATACTCCTTCGAGGGCTGCTCTTTCTGCGGCAGGAAATCCGAGTAGAGGAACTCGCTCTCCAATCCCGGGTTGTATTTGCCGGTAGTCTTGATGGATGCCGTGACGAGTTTGCGGACATATCCGTTGTAAGCCAGTCCGGCGAACGTGTACTCCGTGTCGCCGTTCAGCCCCGTGAGCATGACGCTGTAATGTCCGCCGTTGATGGCATCGAGCTGCTCTTTGGTGAAATCCTGCCCTCCTCTTTGGAGGAAAGCCGTCATGTCCTTGGCGGATGGCTTTCGTCTTGAAGACACCGTATTTGACGGATTCTATTTCCTCGCCGTAGGCCCAGAATTTCGCTGCATTGTCCGTCGTAATGCCTTGTCCCGCGAATTCGTTCGTGGCTTCGAGCCCGATGTTGAGAATGACGGAAACCTTGTCCTCGTCGCCCTTGGCGATATATCCGAACGAAATGGAGGCGTAGCCCTGCATTTTCAGATTCTGCGACGCCGTTTCGCCGCCCTCCGGATTCGCCTCTTCGTCCGAACCGTAGATGCAGCCTACAAGCGTGTACTTGCCGGTGCCGCCTTCCAGATCCTGAACGGAAATCGTCCCCGAAGCAGTGATCGTCTTGATGAGTTCCGCGGCGATCTTGCGATCGGCCATCTCCTGTGCCTTGAGGCTCGCCTCGCCGTCGCTCAAATTGCCCGTGAAGATCGCATAGCGGAACTCTCGGGTGTCCTCGGAGAGGGGTGGCGCCGATTTCGACGACACCGTCTGCGGGTTCGCTTTGGTGAGGGCCACCGAGTAATCGTAGACCCTGGCTCCGGGAAGCATGATCCGCTGCAGACCGTTTGCGTTGGCATAGAAGAATTTTCCGGCATATTCACCTTCGCTCGGTTCGAGCACGATACCCTGCGCCGGGAAGGTAATCACGCCGTTATTGAGCGTGCCATATTGTCCGGCTGATTCGTCCATGGCGAAATTTTCCGGTGTCTGCGATGCGATGTACCACTCACCCATATCGGAAAAGAGGGTCAGACCGGTCGATTGGTAGGGATAATAGACCTTGTTCGGATCCGAGGCATCGACATAGGTCCAGACGTTGCGGTTCTCGTGGTTTACCTGTCCTCCGGCGAAGATGTTCATCAGCTCCGGAGTGTAGGCTTTCATGCGGTAATAGCCCTTCTTGTCCGAACGCTCGTAGATTTCGAGTTCGATTTCGGGGTTCGGATTAGCATTGGGGTTGTCTATCGACGCGAAGTTGCCCAGAATGTCGTCGCGGTAGCGGCCTTTGGTCTCACCGGTCTTTTCGTCGGTGACCAATTCCCATTTGGCCAGCACGAGCGATATCGAAAGGTTCACCTTATCGGCACCGTAGATCGAAGCGTAGCGCGGATCTTCGATGTTGATATCGCAAGTGTAGGTCGTGCCCATTTGGGCCTTGGGGAAACTGATCGTAAAGGTCGTCTCGTCCTCTCCGGCATCGAATGCGATCGGCTCGACGACGAAAATATCCTCGACGTTGGACTTCACGACGACCGGAACGACGATCGGATCCACGGTGTTGTGCCGTTTGACCGTATAGGTCGCTTCGGTCTGGGTTCCCGGTTCGAACTCCAGATCGGTCCGGGTAGCCTGCTTCTTCGGGAAGTAGACACCGTAGCAATCGGGATTCTCCGCGGTTCCCTGCGTATAGTTCACGTCGTCCTCGCAGCCGGCAAGGACAAGAAGTGCCAGCAGGAACGGTAATATATGCTTGAATGTCTTCACGGTAATTTGCTTTTAGATTTGACAGCTTGATCGCAGATGGTCATCACCCGTTCCACGGCTTGACCGTTTGCGAAGGATCGGGATTGTTCTGCGTGGCGATGACGGGGTTGTTCTGCGTCTCACCGCGCGAGATCACGAAGTTCCAGTAGGGTGCACGGCCTTCCGTATTCAGCCGGTACGAGGCAGGAGAGTTGGTTCCCACATAGCCCCGTCGGGTGGACATGTCGAGCCGCTTCATGTCGAACATGACGATGCCTTCGCCCCAGAACTCGATGCGCTTCTGAAGCATCAGCTCGTTGGTGAAATTTTCAACCGACGACGACATGTTCGTACAGTCGTAACCTCCGCCCACAATGCGGTAGTTGTTCATGAACTCATTGAGCAGCCGAATTCCTTCGCCAAGATTTTCATGCGCCTTGGCCTCGGCCTCGATGAAGTACATCTCCTCGACGCGCATGTAGGGATGGTCTGCGGCTCCGCCGACCTTTGAAATCCTCATAAGCGCCCTGCGCCGGACGGAACTTGATGTTCGCGTAATCGGGCAGTTCATTGAAGTATTCCTTCCCCTCTTTGCGGCAGCTTTTGTAGTCGTAGGACTCCTTCTCCGGGTCTTTGCGGTCGGGATCGAGCCACGAATGGCGGCGGAAGTCGCGCAGGTCGATACTGTTGTAGAGGTTGCTGTTGATGCAGCGGCAGGCGTCGTTTCCGTAGGCGCTCCACGCATTCTCCGTACTCATGTGCGCCGTGAAGCAGAACAGGTTGGCAACGCTCTCGCTCGGCAGCGCGAGGCCCCAGATCCAGGCATTGTTCGACGTGGCGCTGTTGAAGCCGTTCGAGGGGTCTTCCCACTGCTCCTGCGTCGAGGGGTGTACAGCCGCTGGCGTTAATGGCCAAGCGGGCGTACTCGGCAGCGGAAACATAGGCTTCGGCGTCGTTCTTGGCCGTACCGCGCTCAAGCCAGGCCCGGGCTTTCAGTCCGTAGACCAGCGCCGGACTGATCGTATACTTGTCGGGAGCCGTAAAAGCCGCTCAATAGTTCTTCGGCCTTGTCCAGGTCGGGGAAGATCACTTGATCGTAGATGTCGTCGACCTTGGCACGGGGGTTGTTCTTGGCCTCGGCCTCGGTAGTCTCGGGCAGTACGATGGGCACGCCCAGCCCGAGAACCCCGGGCGCTTCAGTGTAATTGTTCTCCTTGAACTCGTACAGACGCACCAGATCGAGGTAGAACATGGCCCGATAGGCGTAGGCGAAGCCCAGATAGGACTTCTGCGTGGCGTCGAGCGTCGCGAAATCCGAGGCGTCGATCTGTTTGATGACGTTGTTGGCCGCCATGATCCACGCATAGTAGTTGTTCCACGTGAGCGCACCCACGGCATAGTCGGCGCCGAGCGCTTCGTTGGTTCCCCACTGTGCGAACCAGTCGTAGCCGATATTGCCGCCAATGGCGACGTCGCCCGTCATGGATTCCGTGGCGATATGGATGGCCGGCAGGGCAAAATCCCAAGCTTGGCCTTCGCTTTGCATAAAGCCTGCGGAACCGGCCTGTACGAGCGAGGCCGGAATGCCTTCTATCAGCGTTTCGAGGGTGACCTGATCCTCGGTAGCTATTTCATAGGGGTCGGCTTCTTTGATGCAGCTGCTTGCCAGCAAAGCTGCCGCCAGCGTCGCGAGCGTTATGTTTGTCGCTTTTTTCATATGCATGTCGTTTGTCGTAAAGTGTTTGAGGCCGATTAGAATTGAATGTTGATGCCGCCCGAAATCGTCCTTACAGGCGAATAGGTGGCCTGGCTCGTCGATCCCGAATAAGAGTAGCGGGGATCGAATCCCCTGACGTTTGGACCAGTACCAGACATTCTCGCAGGCAAGGTAGACGCGCACCTTCTCGATTCCGACCTTCTTGGTGAAATTCGACGGCAGCGTGTAGCCGAAGTTGATGTTCTGCAGGTTCAGGTAGCTGGCGTCCATAAGGAAGCGATCAGACATACCGTTTTGATCCTTATCTTCATACTGCAAACGCGGGATGTTCGACGACGTATTGTCCGCCGACCATGCGTCGAGCATGTCTTTGTGCCAGTTCATACCCGTCGTCTTGTTGGCCGGCGAGTACATGGCCGCCGCAGTATGCCCGAGTCGTAGGCCAGACCGCCGATCTGGTAGGTGAAGGCCACGCTCAAGTCGAAGCCCCGGAAATTGACGCTCGTGCCGAAACCGCCGTAGAGATCGGGAATCGGGTCGCCGCAGAGATAGTCCGATGCCTTGGCATATTCAGTCGTCGTGACGCGCTTGCCCGTCGGGTTACCCTTGTCGTCGGTTTCGTCCATGTACCACATCGAAAGGCCCTCGTCCGAAACCCCGGCATATTTTCTCATGTAGAAAGTGTACATCGGCAGCCCTTTCTCCGAAGAAAGTGGAGCCGCTCACGTAACCGGAGTAGCCATCGACCTGCTTGGTCCGCCGTTCAGAAGGCAGCATGGTGATCTTGTTGCGCAGGTGCGTCATGTTGAGATTGATGTCCCACTGGATATGCTCCCCGCCGGATCGGCGTAAAGTTTCAGCTCGATTTCGACGCCGCTGTTGCGCATGTCGCCCACGTTGGCGTAGTAGGACGAATAGCCCAGCGACGGAGCTACCGGGAACGACAGCAGCATGTCGGTCGTCTTGCGGAGGAAATATTCGACGCCTCCGGAAACCGTACCGCGCAGGAAGCTGAACTCCACACCGGCGTTGAAGTTGGAGTTGGTCTCCCAGGTGATGTTCTCGGATCCTTTGGCGTTGAAGACGGTCGAGACCTTTCCGTTGGCGTTTTCGATCGTGTAGGTGTTCGTGTAGCGGAAGTTACCGATGTTGTCGTTACCCTGCGAGCCGATCGAGGCCTTCAGCTTGAGATTGTCGAGCCATTCATAGGTGCTCTCCATGAAATTTTCTCTTCGAAATGATCCATGCGCCGCCCAGCGACCAGAAGTTACCCCAGCGATGGTCGGGGTGGAAACGCGAAGAAGCGTCGCGGCGATAGGAGGCCGAGGCGAAATATTTGCCTGCGTAATCGTACATGACACGGGCGAAATAGCCCTCGTTGTTGTACTCCCTCCGGTAGGAGCCGGCTCCCTGTTTGTCGATGATCGCCCCGGCAAGCTCGTCGTTTTCCTGCGTCAGCATATTGCTTTTCGTGGCCGACAGCGTGTAAATGCGGTTCTGGTAGGACTCGTGGCCCAGCATCACGTTGATGTTGTGCGAGCCTATCTGCTTGGTGTAGTTGAGAATCTGCTGTAGGTTGAGGTCGAGAAATTCCGTTGATGGCCCTTCGAGACCATGCCTTTTTCGCTGGCGAACTGTCCGAACCAGGGATTCGTAAACCGAGGTGGAGCGGGTTTCGTCGAGCGAAACGCCGGCGTTGAACGTGAACTTGAAATCCTTGAGGAAGGTGACGTCGATATATCCCGTACCGTTGAAAGCATTGCCTTCGGCTTCCTGTTTGTTGAGACGCGAATCCGAGAGGGCGTTGCTGTTGGGGAAGAGCGAACGCTCCATACCGGCATTGTCGCCGTTGCCGTAGTCGTAGAGCTTGATGCCGTCCTCGTTGTACATGACATTACCCTCGCCGTCGCGGATGTAGAGCGGATAGATCGGACCGACGGCCGTCGTATAAGCGAAAACGTTGCCCGACGAGTTACCGGCGCCGCTGTCGTCGATCTGGTTGTAGCGGAAATGCGTGTAGTTGGCATTGGCGCCGAACTTGAGCCACTTCTTGGCCTGATAGTCCACGCGCAGACGGGCCGTATAACGATCCATGTCCGAGTTGTAGGCGATACCTTCGTTGTTCAAATAGCCGAACGATCCGTAGATCGAGGCGTTCCCGGTCTGGCCGGAGATCGAAGCGTTGTACTCCTGACGCAGGGACGAGCGGAAAGCCGCATCGGTCCAGTCGTCGGGACGGATGTAGTACTCCTTGCCCTCATAGACGAGACGGCGGCCGAGAGTCGCAGCGGGATTGACCTTACCGTTGATGCCGATGAACTCCTGCCCGGAAGGAACCGTATAGACCATATAGCCCAGACCTCCGTCATTCGCATTGGCCGTCAAATTCGTATTGGCGCGCAAATGGGCCTCGCCGACACTCATTCCCGAATTGACATAGTAGTTTTTCAGCGCACTGTAATGCAGTTCGTAAAATTGCGCCGGGTTGGTAATGTACGCATAATCCTGGACGGCGCGCGAATTGACGCCCCACTTGGCGTCGATTGTCACGTGAGCCTCCTGCGACTTGGCCTTTTTGGTGGTGATCATCACTACGCCGTTGGCGCCGCGGGCGCCGTACAGCGAGTTCGAGGCGGCGTCCTTCAACACAGTCATCGATTCGATGTCACTCGGGTTGAGGTTGTTCAGGTCTCCCGAGTAAGGCATGCCGTCCACGATCCAGAGCGGATCGTTGCCGGCGTTGAGCGAACTGAAACCGCGGATGCGGATCGTCGGACTCTCTCCCGGCTGTCCTGAGGTGTTGGTCAGCTGCACGCCCGCGACCTTTCCGGCCAGAGCCTGCGCTACGTTCGACTGCTGCGACTTGGCGATGTCGTCCGATTTGATGACGGTCGCCGAACCGGTGAAAGCCTCCTTTTTTGCCGTACCGAATGGACGACGATGACGTCGTCGATGGACTGGGTGTCCCCCTTTTGAGGGTGAGGATGTCGATTCTGGATTTGCCGGCTTACAGCGATCTGCTGCGGTTGATAGCCGATGAAAAAGAGACGAGGAGCGTGGCATCCGAGGGAGCCGTGATAGAGAAGCTGCCATCAGCGTTCGAGGTCGTACCCGTGGTCGATCCTTCGACCAGGATGGTGGCACCTGCAACCGGATTTCCGGTGTGGTCCTTGACCGTTCCGGTTACCTGGAGCTGCTGCGCAAAGCCGAGAGGCAGGCGCCCAGCATAACCGTTAGTGTAATGAGGAGTTTTCTTACCATAAAAAAATTTGAGTTTTACACGAATATGTGTGCCGGGGATCGGTCGGTGGCGGTCGGCCTCGGGTGAGGGGGCCAAAAATCCCCCGTTTCGGGCTTCCGGTATTACGCCCTGTTACCGGGCCCGATTCAGAGGGATTCGGTGGCCGTCGGCCTACCGATTCAGCGATTAATAGTCTTCGTCCGTGAGGTCGTTCGTTTTGGTCCCCGAGTACTTCGTAGCGGGGCCTTCCCACTCGAGGAGTACCTCAGAACCATAGCCGGAGCTTCCCCACGTCGTCTTTACGCGATCGGTCATCGAGAAGGTCACCTTCCAGGTCTTGTCTTCGTTCTGGATCACGGTTGCTTTTTGCTCCCTTCGGGGCAATAGCCCATGACGCTTCCGAACATGGAGTAGTTTTCCGAGTAGGGAGGAGTATTGAGGAAACTCGAGTTTTGATATTCGGAATGCCCAGTGCAGAGTCTCATTCATGACAGTCAGGTCGATGTCCTCCTTGCCGATGTACTCTGCTGGAATCATGAACAGCGGAACGGCAGCCCGTGACTCGATGTTGTCACTTGCCGAGAAGTCCTCGGTTACGAAATAGAACCAGTAAGCATCGACAATGGCGCCTCCGTACTGCGGATCACCACCACGCAGCGAGTATTCTTTTCACGACGGAGCTCGAGACGGGTCAGCGCCTTCTCTTTCGTGACGGTCCCACTCGAGTTGGTAAGCGTGAGACGCGGTTCGAACGGCTTCACGGGAGTCATGTCCGTCTCTTCCGTTACGGTGGTCAGGTTGCCCGACCATTCGCACTCAACCTTCGGACCATTGGGATATGCCATTTCGATCTTCAGATAGGTCTTGTCTCCCTCCTGCTTTGCTGTGATCGTACCGGTGACACCTTCACCGATCTTGGCGTTGTCCCACGTCTGGTAGAGTGTGTAGTCGAACAGGCGAATCTGTGCCGCGGGCTGACCCAGCACCAATTGGGAAAGGTCTACCGAACCCTCCTTGAGCTGCGAATCCGTCAGACTGACCGAAACCGCGTAGTTGCCCTCCATGAGGTCGGCAGGAGCTTCGGCGTCCACCATGCCGAACGTCACGATGTTGGAAGACCCCTTCTTGTAGTTGAATACCTTGGCAAGAGCGGCCTCTTCGGGCGTCTCGTCTTTGGTCACCTTGATGTAGTTCCGGCTTTCGTATCCGAACGTAAAGGCTCCCGTGTAGGCGGCGCGCAGGTGGTTGTCACCCTCCTCGGCGTCGATTGCGAGGGTCAGCCCGTTGTTCGAAGCCTCGATGGTCAGCGAACCCGTCGTGTTCTCGGTATTCTGGAAGGCGCCGTACTTGACCGAAACCTGTGCAGGATCCACCGTCGCGAGATCGAATGTCGTCTCCGTGACGTCGGCGGTCAGCGTGACCGTCAGTCCGTTCAGTCCGTCCTGCGGCTCCGTGACATCGGCCTCGTTGTAGAAGTAGTAGGTCGTGACACCGGTTGCCGGGTCTTCCTGTTTCAGCGCGCTGCCGATCGTGACGGCCTCACCGTTGAGCTCGTACTGGTTGTTCAGCACGGGGAGCTCAGCTTCGGTACAGGTGTTTTCGTAGCGGGCCAGCAGTGTCTTGCCCGACTCCATCTCCACCTCGACATAGAGGTTCAGGCGCGAAGTTTCGCTGAGGTAGTCGGCCGAAAGCTTGACCGACTTCACATCCTTCATCGTAGCCTCCTTTACCGAAATGTCCTTGTAGGAGATCTCAAACGTGTCGAGTTTCGTATCGACGGTCCCTTTCGGGTTGCGGACCATGACACGAAGATAGTCGTTGGCTCCGCTCATGCCGTCCATGTCGGTAATGCCGGCCGTCGGGGAGAGGTAGAACGTGTAGAGATCGGTATCTTCGACCTCGAAGATGGCCGACTTGATGTTGATGGGGGTGCCTCCGTCGTATTCGATCTGGTCTTCCAATTGGACGGGCGGCGGTAGGTCCGTCCTTGTCATCGTCGTCGGAGCAGGAAGCGAGGCTTCCGGCTGCGAGCAAAACTGTCCATGTCAAGACGCGTAGTCTCGACCAATAGCTCGTTTTCATGGGTCTAAAATTTATTGATGAGAAAAGAGCGCGGGTGCGGGGTGTACACCCGCGCTCTTTGGGTGAATATCCGCAGTCTTTACCGGAACGTTACCCGCTCGGCCGGTTGCTGCATCGGGGCAGGCAGCAACTTTGAGCTCGCGGGGCTGTCGGGATGCGGCTGCTCTTCTGCTGCGAAACGGTCTCGGTTTTTTTCGGCCCGTGTCGTGCCGAACTCCTTGCCCGAGGAGACTACCGGGGTGTCCGTTCCTCCCCAATACGGCCGGTCCGGTCCACGTTCCCGTGATGCTGTGGTGCAGCACGTCCTCGCCGTCGATCTCGAAGGTGAAGTAGTTCTCACCTCCTTCGGCCTTCTTGATCGTCACGGTTCCCTCGTAGAGGCTGACGTATCCCTTCATCGAGGGAATATTCAGCGGACCGTCGATTACGAATTCCGGATTCTTCATGTGGGAGGGATAACCGTTGCCGATAGCGTTGCCGATGTACAGCCAGCGGGTGCCGATGTGTTCGGAAGCCTGGAAGCCGCGGAGGCAGACGCCGGGCCACATCTGTGCCGGATAACGGTTCGGCGAGATTTTGTAGGTTCCCAGGTGATCTTGTCGTCGTCGCCCGGATTTACGAGCAGGTCGAGACGGATGATGTCGCCCTCGACGAGCTTGCCCGGATCGTTGTAGTCTTCGTGAGGCTTGTAGGTACCCGTGGCCGAAGACCGAGTTCGATGTACTGGTAGCCGCAGGCTTCGGGGCAGGCGGATTGAAGGTCGTAATGTCGTTGATGTCACGGTAGCCCAGCCCTCCGATATAGATTTGCGTCTGCGGATAGCAGTATGCTTTCTCCAGGTAGCTCAGATCCATCTCGAGGTCCTCGGTCGGTGAGGGAGCCGTCGTCCTCATTGTCCTGCGATGCATCCGTGAGCGTTACGAAACCTTCGTAGCTGCCGGTAACCTTGTATCCGTGATCGTTTCGATCTCGTGTCGATCTTGTGCTTTCCGGCACGGCCTCCCCGATGGTGATCGTACCGCCGACATCGTATCCGTACAGACCGGTATCCGGATACGCCGT
>VOFK01002663.1_pt1 | contig 17759 bp, 34 predicted proteins | sample 5384121 | NCBI WGS metagenome assembly VOFK01 (sample SAMN12384730, study PRJNA508395) | human gut metagenome | isolation source: healthy gut J | host: Homo sapiens
GCCATGTATTGCCAGGGATAATGCCGATCTACAGACCTTTTCACGATGGATCTGAAGTAACGCATTTCTCCTTTTATGAACTCTTCGGTGTCGGGCTTGCTCCGCGGGCGCAATACCCCATACAGGCGCTTATAGTACTAGTATAAACGAACAGCCCGTCTTTGTAATACTCAACAAGTACAATAAGAGCTTGTATACATTGCACAAAATGACGAATGACGAAAACGGGGCGGAACCTGAAAAAATGCGCGGAAAATTGCCGCAAAACTGGATCAGATGCCAAGGGCTTCCAGTATTCGGCCACGCCGTCGTGGTCGCAGCCGGCCTTGCTGACAAGGTGCGCCAGCGCCCGGATCTCCGGCATGCCGTTGGCCATTACAGCGGCCACCTCCCCGGCCTTTTGCAGCATGGCGCGGTCGTTCTCGCTGTCGCCCACCGCAAGAGTGCGCGTGTGGGACGCCCAGTCGCCGGTGTGCGCGCAGCGCCTCACCTTGTCCATCACCGGCGGCGGTCACCTCCACGTTTTTCGGCGACCCCCTGTACGATCTCTACGCCCGGGACGCGCGGAAGCGGGTAGCGCAGACGCAGCCTGCTGCGGGTTTCAAAGAATACGCAGAGCTTTTTCAATGGCAAAGGCGTTGCGGCTCATCCACTGGCTGCGTCCCGCAGAATGGTAAAGCGGCCATCGTTGGGCTGGCACGCCTCGGTGCCGTCCTTCTTTGCTGCCCGGGCAGCGGCCAGCGCAATGCTGCGGGCATCGGTGCAGGCGTATCCGTCCGAAAAAATGCGCAGGTCGGCGTGGCAGCTCGCAGACGGCAAAGGCTTCGCGGGCAGTCTCCACCGGCATCAGGCTGTGCAGCAGGCAGACCGGGTGCTGGTGCGGTGCTCTTTTGCGTTGGAATAGCGGCTGTACACTGCGCCCACGGGGTCGCTGCCCAAATCCCACACGGCGGCACCGTTGCAGGTGATAACGTAGCGGATGCCGGCAGCTGCGCCACCTCCGGCGGCAGACTGGCCAGCGGACGGCCGGTGGCGGGCACGATGTACACGCCTTTATCCACAGCAGCTTGCAGGCGGCGCGGTGGGGGGTGACGTGCCCTCGCGGTTCAGCAGGGTACCGTCCAGATCCAGCGCGACCAGACGGATGGCGGGAAATTTTGTGACATGACGTACTCCTTTTTATAAATAAGATGCAGCTTGTTTTTATTGTATCGCAGGGAAAACATTTGCGCAAGTGGACGGAATGTGCTATAATAACACGTCAATTCACATAAAAAATAGGAGAAACGACATGAAACTTAGCCAACTGCGCAGCCGGTGCCGCCCGCATTTGTGGTACCAGCTGTACTGGGTGGTGTACCTGATCTGGTTCTTCTGGCTGGACCTCACCGTCACTGCCCCGAAATATATCCTGCACAGCCCGCTGGACGATCTGATCCCCTTCAACGAGTGGTTTGTGCCCCTATTGCAGCTGGTTTCTGCTGCTGGCGGGGTGACGGCGGCACTGTGGTGGTGCGATACCGCCAGCTATGATAAACTTTGCATGACCATGTTTTCCGGCATGACCTTCTGCCTGATCGTGTACATGATCCTGCCCAACGGGCTGGAACTGCCGCCCTGCCGGGAGACCCTTGGCCGGGACAACCCGGCGCTGCGGATCATGCAGCTGCTGTGGAAGGCGGACGCCGCCGTGAACGTCTGCCCTCCATCCACTGCCAAAGCTCCGCCTGCATGGCAATGGCCTTCAGCCACAGCAAGCTGGCAGAGGGCAAGCCTTCTGCGCAAGGTGCTGGCATGGGCGTGGGCGGCGCTGATCTGCCTTTCCACAGTGTTCACCAGCAGCACCTCGGTCATTGATGGCCTGCGGCTTGGCGGTGGCTTTTTGTGTGGCTGCCAGGAAAACCGCCCGGGCGGGCACCCATTGAACAAAAATAGCAAAAAATTGCCCTGATTTTCGGTTGCTCCTGCTATTGACAGTTGCCCGGCAAGTTGGGTAATATGGTCATATACTAGTATATCACCAACTGACCCTGAAGGGAGAACACTGCAATGGCATCTTTGAGTGCGAGGAACAGGCGTATCAGACTATCCGAAGCCGGATCATCACCATGGAGCTGAAGCCCGGTGACCCCCCCTGAACGACGGGGAGCTTGCGGAGCAGATGGGCATCAGCCGCACCCCATGCGGGGAGGCGCTGATCATGCTCAACATTGCCCACATGGTGGACATCAAGCCGCAAAGCGGTACCCATGTGGCACCATCGACCTGAAGCGGATGGAGCTGGAGCAGTTTGCCCGCTTCACCCTTTGGAAAAGATTTTGAACCGCGTGCGCGGCCGCTTGACAGACCAGCAGGAGCAGGAATACCGGCAGATCATTGAGAATTACCGCTTTACGGAAGCCGACCTGACCCAGCCGAACCGGGAGACCCGCCTGCTGGAACTGGACAACCAGTTCCACTGCAAGGCCTTTGAGATCACCGGTATGGAGGCGCATTTTGACCATATGCTGGTGAGCTGCAGCATGTGGAGCGCATCCGCAAAAAGTTCAGCTTGCAGACCAACGAGAACAAGTCCGTCTGCGCTGCCCACACCCGCATTCTGAAATGGTGCTGCACGGCACCGCCGATGAACTGGGCGAAGCGCTGAAAGCCACCTGAACCGCTATAAGCTTTGGTGGAGCAGGCCCGCAGCGTCCACCCGGAGTATTTCACCGAAGGGTGAAAAGAAATTGTTTAAATATGGCTCATTAAAAAGCCCGCCGGCAGAGCAGTGCATCGCTGTCTCGTCGGCGGGTTTTCTGTTAAGCAGCGGGGGAAAAGGTTAGTTCTGATTGCCGGTCTCGGCTTTCATGGCGTTGTAGCCGATGAGCACGGTCCAGACATAGGCGCAGGTCTTGGGGATCATCAGCATCCCGATCAGCGGGATGACATCTGCCCACAGCACCACCGGGATATAGAAGCCGAAGCTCAGCACGATGGTCAGCCACATCCAGCGGAAAGCCTTTATCGTTGTTCTGCTTGGCGCTGCGGTAGAACAGCACGATGATCAGCAGACCCAGCAGGGCAAAAGGGCACATTGCGCAGGATGCCCCATGCCAGCGGGGGTGTGGTTGGTGAGCCACTGGTTCTGCGGCATCATGCACAGCACAACGCGCACAGCGGACAGGGCGTACACCGCGGCGGTCACGTTCTTCTGGCCCTTGATCTGGTAGCGCTTGCGCCAGACGTAGTACAGCAGCACATAGAACACGGTCATGGTCACAGAGGTGATCCACTTGCCCAGGCCCAGAGGCACAGCGTAGTTCTCCAGGCCGGTGGTGCACAGTGCCAGGGCACGGGGCACCAGATGGAAGGGAGTCGCCCGCGCCCAGTACAACGGCCATCAGACCGAACAGGCGGAACTGGGTGCCAGCCTTGCTGCCGCGGATCATGCGGATGCCCACCGTGAGCACGGTGACCAGATAGAAGATGTCGAAAACAGTTTCAATAACAGCTCTCATACGTTTTTTCTCCTTTATTTGTTTTTGATTGCAGTTTTTTGATTTTATAGCGAACCGGCGCGGCAGAGCCGTACCGGAAGCATCGAAGGGAAAAGGGCTTTGCAGTAGTATGGTCTGCAGGGGGCAGAAACCAAATTGAACTATGTTCACATTGGGGCTTAAAAAACTCCCACAAGGCTTGTGGGATGTTTTTTTTGCTTAATAAATGGTCCTGCGCGATCTCCAGCACCGCAGAGGGGGTCGAAGCTCTGCTGCACCACTGCGGACAGCATCAGGGAGAACAGGATGCCCGCAAACTGTTCCGGGGTGAACTGCTCGGTAAAAGCACCCGGACGGATCTTGGCATCGTGGCGCAGCACGTTGCACAAGGCGTCCAGAATGTGCTGCCATGTCTGCCGCATCTGCTGCTTGCCGTCGGCAGTGTCCTGCTGCACAAAGCCCAGCGCGTGGTGGGTGAAGAAGCCGGGATATTGCTGACAGCCGTATTCCATCTGCCCCGGTACATCCACCGGATACAGGGGGGTGTCCTGAAACACGGCTTCGTCCTCCGGGTGGTGGAAGATGTCGTTCCAGATGCTTTCCACGGCCGCGCTTACCAGCTCGGTCTTGGAGCCAAAGTAGTTGTAGATGCAGCCCACGGAGACCCCGCAGGCTGCCGCGACCGCACGGATGTTGACCGCTGCCCAGCCGTTTTGCTGGATCAGCTCCCGGCTGGTCTTCAGGATGTCCGCCTTGGATGTTGCCATTGGATTCATACACTCACCCTCCAACATGAACAACGTTCACGATGCACAGTATATAGCGGCGGTGGGCTGTTGTCAAGGGGGAAAATAAAATTTTTTGCAGCTCTATTTCGCCGTCTGCACAGCAGCAGGAAACGAAAGCTGCATATATGCAACCTGTTTCATGTTTCTGCCACCTAAAATGTGCCAAATTCATGTCAAAATGGTAACAGTTCTTGTTTCATCGTTGATTTTTTACGAAAAAAGCTTTGCTTTTTTTCGTCAATGTGCGTATAATAAGAGAACATCAGTCCAACCAAGGCAGTTGGTATGCTGCCGGGAGCTGACACCAACAAAAAGACGAAAAAAAGGAGATAATCCCTATGAAGCTCAAGACTGTTGCAATTGCCGCTGCCGCTCTGGCACTGGCTGTCGGCATGACCGCCTGCGGCGGCGCTGCCTCTACCGCTGCATCCTCCACCGCATCCTCTGCTGCTGCCTCTTCCGAGGCTGCTTCCTCCGAGGTCGTTTCCTCTGAGGCCGAGGCCACTTCTGCCGAGTACACCGTGTACAACACCACCGGCAGCAAGGTGACCGAGCTGTACCTGTACGATGCAGGCTCTGAGGACAAGGGCGAGAACCGGCAGGCGAGGGTCTGGCTGACGGCGAGAGCATCGTCATCACCCGCGATGTCGAAGCTGACAAGCAGGCTGACGTTGTCTATGTTCTGGAGTTCACCACCGAGGACGGCAGCACCCCGAGCTTTGACACCCTGCACTACAAGGTGGCTCCCATCTCTCTGAAGAGCGTGGACGCCGCTGCCGGTGCTACCGCTATTGCTTTCGAGGCTCCCAGAAGTAAGAGCAAACCCTTACATCCGCAAACAGAAAAAAAGGCTGCTGCACCGTGCGTGCAGCAGCTTTTTTTGTATAAAATCATATCACATCCGGAACCCACGGAAGCCCCAGCCGCCGCAGCAGCAGTTGCAAAGCAGATTCAGCAAAATCATGCTCCAGCACCACTGCATCAGCCCGCCGGGGCTGGGCGTAGGTGGTCTGGGTGCGGTAGGTCTGGCCGGGGTTCTGCATCCGGCGCAGGTGCATCCGGTACTCGGTGTTGCCCGGGTCCAGCTGCACGGCACGGCGGGCATCCTGCAAAGCGCATCGATGCGAGTTGCCCAAGCCCCTGATTTGCGAGGGAAGACAGGTAATACCACCGCGCATTGCGGCCGGTCATGCCGTCCAGTACGCGGCGCGCCTCCAGCATAGCGGCCATTGGCCACAAAGTTGCGGGCCGCCTGCATCTCCGGGGCTGTCGGTGCCGGAATAGCTTGCGCCCTGCTGGCCTGCTGGTAGCCGCCAAAGCCAAACCCGAAACCGAACGGGTCAAAGCCATCGAACCCGTCAAAGCCGCCAAAACCGTTCTGTAGCCGTAACCCCTGCTGCTGGTAGTTCTGCTGGCCGTAACCCTGTTGCTGGTAGCCGCCGTAGGGGTTGCCGCCCATCTGGGGGCCGGTATCGCCCTTGGTAATGGCATCGTAGGCGGCCTGCACCTCCTTGAAGTGCTCCTCGGCCGTGGGGTCGTTGGGGTTCAAATCGGGATGCCAGCGCTTGCACTTGGCGCGGTATGCTTTTTTGATCTCGTCGTCGGTTGCGCCGCGCTGAACGCCCAGCACCTCATAGGGATCTCTCATGCTCGGTATACTTCCTCACGTCTCATTTCGCGCAGCCACAGTGCCGCGCAATGTTTATAGTCTACCACCGTATTGCCGTGGAAAAATCAAGACAAAGCCGCCATTCAGCCACGGCTGCGCCTGCTTGTGTTTTGCAGTTGTATTTGAGCCACACGCCGGAGTACAGGATGTTCCGCAGCAGGTCTGCGTCCTCCACGCAGGGCAGGCGTTCAAAGCTCTGGGCACACTGCGCCAGCAACAGCAGCTCAAAGATCTCTTTCATCTCTTCCTCATAGCCGGGCTGCTGACTGAGCTTTCAGCGGATTGTGGCGCCCCTTGCGCTGGTCATGCTCCAGATCGTCATAGGCATCCAGCAGGTAGATATACTTGCCCAGGTTGAAGCCGATGCTGCGCAGCTCCGGCGACCAGTGGTCCTGCCTGTAATCGAACAGTTCGGCCATCAGCTCACCGAAGCAGCCGGATACGGCATCCAGATCTTCGCTCCCGGCGGCTTCATACTCGGCCAGCTTTGTCCAGACAGGTGCGGATGGCATTGCACTGCCGGGGCCAGCGGGCTGGGCAGCCTGCGGCAGCCGGTGTACCAGCAAGGCATAGCCAAGCGCCCAGCAGGTTATGGTCATCCTTCCACTTATCCTCGGCGTTGTAGTAATGCAGCGCCACGCTCAGGTCCGCGCAGTAATCGGTGGGGTCGGCGCCCGCCATTCCACACCGCCCACCGGGTGGATGGGGCACCGGCTGATGCCGGCTGTCTGCGGGGTCTCGCCCTCATACAGGCTGCACAGCAGCAGGTTCAGGAAGGTGAGGTCATAGCTCAGCGTAAAGCGTGCCCCGCAGGCCGTGCAGTGCGTCGATGCGGCGGCAAAGCCCGCAGTAGGCGGTGCGGTAGCGGCTTTTTGCGCCTCGGGTCCGAAAGCGCAGCCTGATTGGGCACAACATAACCAAACATGGCCGCTCAGCTCTTTTTTTTTGATGAACTGGGTGCCGCAGCGGGGGCAGGGAGATCTGGATGCGGCCCCGTCCGCGGGGCACGCGCAGCTTCTGGCGGCACTGGGGGCAGCGGTAGTAGTGGTAGAGCCTTCCGGTTGGCCCATTGCTCCTTCCAGCTGCGGAACTTGTTATTGAACCGGTCCTTCAGGGGCTGTAAAAGCGGTAGTTCTCCTCCGTGCGCTTGGAAATGTTGCGGCTGAGCGAGCGGTAGTAGCACAAAATCAGCAGCGCTGCGACCCAGCCATGTGAACAGGGAAACGCGGGTGAGCAGTGATACCAGCAGCATCACGATGGAGCTCATGCTCAAAAACTGGTTCAGACCATCGGTGCCATAGCGGCCGATCATGAATTGACGGAATCTTTTCTCTCATAGGTTTTTCGCATCCTCTTCTCTGGGGCTTTACACGGAAACGCAGGGCAGCAGCGCCGCCCTGATACTTTACAGTTTTTAGGATATCAGCCAACCATGATAAAACTTTGAACAGATTGCAAATCTACCATGAAAGGACGAAAATTAAACGTTTTGCTCCCCGGCTGCGCACGGTGAGCACCGCTTCGGTGTCCAGTGCGCCCTCCATGCGGCAGTGCAGCACGTCGCGTCCGGCCTCGCCGGTGGTGGCAAGGTAGGTGCCCGCCATGCCCCCCGCAGGGGCACCACGCTGGGGCCCAGAATTTTCAGCGGGCCTCCACGGCAGGCAGCTGGACGGCCTCGCCGCAGTAGGGCAGGAGGTTGCCGTTCTGGTCGATGGCCCGGAGGCTGACGGCGGCGCAGTCCCATGTGGGGCCGTCGGTCAGAGGGGATTGTGCACGGTGCATTCCAGTCGGACGCTCTGCACCGGTTCCCGCACCACAGTGCGCACGGCGCGGCCATGCCACACCGCTTCGAACCGGTAGGCTGCGGCGCGGATGTGCCCAGCACGCCGATGTATTTGTAATACATGCGGGCACCTCGTTCCAGCCCAGCCGCAGCGAAAGCATCCGTGCCCGGGACAGCGGCGAAAGGCTCCATGGCATCTCGCCGCATCTCGTTCAGGATAGCGGCGACCTGTGGCGCCGGTGGCGTGATCCATGCCCTCATACTTTTCCAGCAGCGAGCCCACAAAATCGTTGATCTCAATGGGTGGGTGCGGCAGCGCCGCAAACCGGCCGCGCCGGTCGGGGGCAAATTCGGCCACGAAGTCATTGCCGCGGTACAGACGTACGCTTTCGGCGTTGGTGAACACCCAGCAGGCTGCTGGGAACGCCGCCGGGCAGGTCGCCCAGTGCCATGCCGGAGAGAGACTTCCAGCACGATGTCCGAGGGGGCGCGGCGTTTTCTGGCTTGCATATACCGCCGCCGAAAGTTTCGGGTTGCGGAACATATCCATCACACCGTGGTAGCAGATGCGGTCGCCGCTGCCAAACTCGCGGTGGGTGTTGTAATCGGCCATGCACCAGCCAAGGGCACCGGCCACACCCTGCTGCGCAATGGCATCGTTGATCCCGGCGGCGTAGCGCAGCGCCTGCACCAGACGGTGGGGTTCGTCGTCAAAAGGGCTTGGCGGGGAAGTTCTGTCCGCCGAACGCGCTGATGAGGTAGCCCTTACGGGGTCGGGGGTCACGGCGGCGCGGTTCTCGCAGCCCGCGCCGCGCCCGGCGTAGGAATAATCGTTGTAGGCGTAAACGTCCTCCAGCAGCTGGCTTTTGCGGGTGGTTCCGCGCGCCTGCCGTGGGGCGGGTGGGGTCCAGCCGGTGGATGGCTTCGTTGGTGCGCTTATAAAAGCTTCGTCGTCGGCGCTGCCGCTGATGCCCGCACCCACAAAAGATGCTGGGGTGGCTGCGGCACTGGCAGACCATCTCGCGGCAGTTCTGCAGGAGCCTGCGCCTTCCAGGCTTCGTCGCCGATGTGCTGCCAGCCGGGCATTTCGGTGAACACCAGCAGGCCCAGCTCGTCGCAGGCATCCAGAAACGCCGGGCTGGGGGGGGAATGGCTGGTGCGCACGGCGTTGCAGCCCAGGTTTTTTTTTCAGGATCTGGGCGTCCAGCCGCTGGATGCTGTCCGGCATGGCGTAGCCCCTGATAGGCGTAGCTCTGGTGCCGGTTGATGCCCCGCAGCACCACCCGCTGGCCGTTCAGGTAGAGGCCACCGGCCACGAACTGGAGGGTGCGGAAGCCGAACCGCACCGTTTTTTCGTCCAGAAACGGTCGGGCAGGCCGCCGGTGCCGGGACGGATGAGCCTGGACGGTGAGGGTGTACAGGGTGGGGATGCTCGATGCTCCACGGGTGCACACCGTTCAGCACGCCGGTGATGGGCAGGGAAAGCTCGCCGCTGTAGGCGGCGCGGCTGCCGGCAAGGGCTGCGGATCTCGGCCTGCAGGGTGCAGCCTACCGTCTCACCCACGGTGGAGGTATAGATGCGGAAATCGCCCTCGGCCTTTGCCTCGATGAACACATCCCGCAGGTAAGCGGGCTCCTTGATGTCAGACTGACGGCACGGTAGATGCCGCCGTAGGTCAGGTGATCCGATCTGCCCGCCAAAGGGCGGAATGTTCAGGTCCTCGCGGCTGTCGCAGCGCACAGCCACCACGTTTTTCTGACCCAGACGCAGCGCACTGGTCAGGTCTACCGTAGAAGGCGGTGTAGCCGCAGGCGTGGTGGAACAGCCGCCGCCCGTTGCAGAACACGGTCGCGTCATGGGCAACAGCACCAAAGGTGAGCAGAACAGTGCGGCCTGCCCACTCTCTGGGTGCAAAAAACTCCCGCCGGTAGCCGAAACCTGCTGGTAGTCGTTCTCGTTGCAATAGTTATAGGGCAGGGTTTTGACCGTGTGGGGCAGGCGCACCGGCTCCAGTTCCAGTCCGCACTCCGGCCGCACCAGTGCGGGGGTCGAACCGGGGCGTGAAGAGCCAGCCGTCGTTCAATCGTAATGTTCCATAGCAGGATCTCCATCCTGGTAAAATCACGTTGCATCTTATAGTAACACAAAGTTATGAACGAAAAAAAATTCGCGCCCCTTTGCGCGGAAGGCGCAGAAATTTTTTGAAAAAAAGGTTTTTGCTGTTTTTGGCACGAAATGGCGTGTATAAACTCGCAGAAAAATGGAGGCTCAAGCGTTCCGGCAGCTTACGGACTGTTCTGAGCCTCTGGATCAGAATTTAAAATTGATTTTCCGCTCAGCGGATGACAAAATCTTGGTCTCGGATAAATGGGGCGCTTGGGGTTCTGCGGGTGTTCAAAGCCTGCGGCCCTGCCTGCTTCGATGCAGTGCAGCAGCCAGGCCATGTTGCGGCCCAGCTCCTGCATCACGGCGCAGCCCTCGGCGTCCTGCAGGACCTGCTCGGGGTTCGAGCCATGGACCATAGGCCAGTAGGAGCCGCTGACCAGCGGCATATGGAAGAACTCGGGGTACTTCACCAGCTGATCGAGGGCGCTGGTAGTACCGGCGCGGCGGGCAGAGCAGCAGACGGCGGCGGGCTTGTAGGCCAGATACTTGCCGCCCGCGTAGGCCAGACGATCCATAAAGCTGGCCATGTTGCCCGCAGCGGAGGCGTAGTGCACCGGGGTGCCGAAGACGAAGGCGTCGGCGGTCTTTGCCTTTTCAATGGCCTCGTTGACTACGCCCCCAAAGACGCATCCCTTGACCGCAGCGCAGCCGCCGCAGCCGATGCAGCCGCCGACCGGCTGTGTGCCGACGTTCAAAATCTCGGTGTCGATACCGGCTGTCCTTCAGCTCCTTTGCGATCAGGGAAAGGGCGGTGTAGGTGCAGCCCTTTCTCGTGCGGGCTGCCGTTGATGAGCAGAACTTTCATGCGGAATACTCTCCTTTTATGCCAGAAATGCGCCGTCAAAAGCCCGGCGCTGCCGGTTTTATTTAGCACAAAGCCGCCAGACGGCGCAACGCGCGGCCCTTGACAAGAATATGCAGTTGGGTGATAATAAAGTGATACGAAAAACGAGTTTGCAAACCGCCTGCCCGGGGACGGCAGCTACGGCAAGGAGGTAACATCATGCGCGTGATCGCAGGAGAAGCCCGGGGCCGCAGTCTGGAGGCCCTGCCCGGCACCGATGTCACCCGCCCCCACCCTCTCGCAGGTGAAGGAGGCGATGTTCAGCATCGTACAGTTCGACCTGCCCGGCGCCCGGGTGCTGGACCTGTATGCGGGCAGCGGCCAGCTTGGCATTGAAGCCCTGAGCCGCGGTGCGGCGCGCTGCGTGTTCCTGGACGAGAACCGCGAGGCCGTGAACATCGTGATGAAGAACTGCAAGAACTGCGGCGTGTTTGACCGCAGCCGGGTCAACATCGGCGAGGCTGCGCGGTTCTTATCGGCCTGCCGGGAGCAGTTCGATCTCGTTCTGCTGGACCCGCCGTTCCGCGGTGGTACGCTGGAAAAGATCCTGCCTGCCGTGGAAAGTGCGCACCGCCCGGGCGGCATCGTCCTGTGCGAGAGCGAAACCGGCATCGTGCTGCCGGCGCAGGTGGGCGGTCTGACCCTGAAGAAACAGTACAAGTACGGCAGGGTGCTGTTGTGGAAGTACACAAAGCCCATGCAGAACCAGATCCGCCGCTGAGCAGAAGGGAGAAGCCTTATGAACGTGAACGAGCTTTTGGATACCATTGAGGATGCTCTGGAGGAAGGAGTGCCAATGTGCCCCTTTCGGGCGGCAAAAAGATCGTGGATGTGGAGCAGATCCGGGATTATCTGGACGAGATCCGCGCAAACCTGCCCGGCGAGCTGCGGCAGGCCCAGCAGATCGTGAATGACCGCGCGCAGATCGTGGACAGCGCCAACGCACAGGCACAGGCTATTGTGAAAAAGGCCGAGGAGCGCGCCCGCATTCTGGTCAGCGACGCCGAGATCGTCAAGGCTGCACAGCAGCGCGCCGGGGAAATCACCTCTGCAGCCCAGAACGAGGCCCGCACCCTGCGCCAGACCGTGACCGACTATTGCGACAACATGCTCAAGAACACCGAGGAAACAATGGTGGAAAATGCGGCACAGGTAAAGAACGTGCGCGCAAATCTGCGCCAGAACGCCAAGAAAAAACGGCTGATAACGGACAGCCTTTTTTCACACGGAAAACGAAGTCCCCTGCACAAAAAATGACGGCTACACATACAAAACGGCAAAAAACCAAAGTTCCTGCAGGCAGAAATGACGGCCGACAGGGACTTTTTTGTTGCATTTTTGCGGCAAAAACGGGGAGCACAAACCCTTGCAATCAGGGGGCCTGATTTGTTAAAATAAAACTGTGTTATCGGGTAAAAAGTGTGCGCTGTGTGCACAGTGCCCGGAACACGGAAAGCTTATGAACTGAGAAAGGGAGGCCGCAGCGATGGAACTTGAAACACAAGCAGCCCTTTGACCCGGCCTCGTTTGAGCATGTGCCGGTACTGCTGAACGAGTGCCTCGACGGCCTTGCCATCGACCCGGCGGGCATATATCTGGACGGCACGGCGGGAGGCGCGGGGCATTCCCGCCAGATCGCCTTGCGGCTGGACGCCGCCAAGGCGGGCGGCAGGCTCATCTCGCTGGATCAGGACCCCGATGCCGTGCAGACGGCCCGGGCCCGGCTGGCGGGCTGCCTGCCACCGTGGTGCAGATCAACTTTCCGCTATGCCGGGACAAGGCTCTGGAGCAGTCCTGGGCATTGAAAAGATCAACGGCGCACTGCTGGATCTTGGTGTGTCCAGCCATCAGCTGGATGACGCGGCCCGGGGCTTTTCCTACCGGGCGGACGCGCCGCTGGATATGCGCATGAGCCAGAGGGCGAGACCGCCGCAGACCTCGTGAACACCGCAAGCCGGGAAGGGAACTGGCCCGCATCCTGCGGGATTACGGCGAGGAGCCCTTCGCCTGGCAGATCGCGGGCAGGATCGTGGAGGCGCGGGAAACTGCTCCCATCCTGACCACCCTGCAGCTGGCAGATATCGTAGCAAGCGCCATGCCCCCGGCAGAACGCCGCAAAGAACAAGAACCCCTCCCGCCGCACCTTTCAGGCACTGCGCATTGCAGTGAACCACGAATTGGATGCGCTGGAAGAAGGCTTGGATACCATTTTTGACCACCTTGCACCGGGCGGAAGGCTGTGTGTGATCACCTTCCATTCCCTGGAAGACCGGCTGGTCAAAAACAAAGTTCCGCCGCTGGTCCACCGCGTGCACCTGCCCGCCGGGTTCCCGGTCTGCGTCTGCGGCGGCAAAGCCAAGGCCAAGCTCATCACCCGCAAACCCATCGAAGCCAAACGTCAGGAGCTGGAAGAAAAACCGGCGCAGCCATTCGGCTCCTGAGGTTTTTGGAAAAATGCTGAACGGCTTGAAAGCCCGTTGTGTGAGGAGGAGAGATACCATGGGTCAGGCAGCATATGATTATAACGCGGTACGCCGCAGAAAAAGCCCCGCAGACACAGCGCAAGGCAGATCTGCGGGTAAAAGGGCGGCAAGCGTCGGCTTTCACCGCTGCAGGCAGCGGTGCACAACGCCATGCATCTGGTAGCAGCAGCACTGCTGGTGGGGTTTGCCATCAGCCTGCTGTGGAGCGAGTCCAAGCTGGTGGAGCTGAACGACCAGATCCAGGAAGCCAAAGGCGCAGCTGGTCAGTGAGCAGAGCCAGTATACCTACTACAACAGCACCCTGAACAGCAAGACCAACATTGCCAGCGTGGAGGAGACCGCCGGCAGGCTGGGGCTGATGAAGATCGATCAGAGCCAGATCACCTACATCCGTTTGGGCGAGAGCGACACGCTGGAGCGCACCCAGTCCGCTGTGCGGCAGTGGACCGACTTTATCTACAACGGTGCCGTGAACATTCTTGGCACTGCAAAAGTGAACCAAATACGGGAAAGCGTGCGGCAGCGCACGCTTTTCGGTTTTACACCCGGTTTGCAAAAGTTCCAAATGACAAAAGCGCGGCAGAAGGCAGCAAATGCCCGCTGCCGCAGGAGCAGTAGCATGGAAATTCTTCCGAAAGTTCATCAAAAAAATAAAAGGCCATGGCCGGCGTCCCCAGCACCGGTGCCCGCATGAACCCCAGAACCAGTCTGATCTGCGGCGGTCTGGGCCGCTGGCATCATGGGGTGGTGGCGGCGGCCCGTGACCTACAGCCTGTATGACATCCAGATCAAAAACGGCGAGACCTTATCGTCAGTGGCGGCAAAGCAGCAGCTGCTGGATACCACCATCAAGGCGACCCGCGGCGAGATCTACGATACCTCCCGGCATCACGCTGGCTTCCACCAGCGTGGTGTGGACCATCTGGGCCGACCCCGGACAACAGCAAAATCCTTTATACCACCACCACCAGACCAACGATGAGGGTGCGGTGCCAAAACGTTGGACCCCGCCATGTGCGCCGAGGTCAGCCGGGAGCTGACGTTGCGTCTGCTTTCCGGGCGACGGCGAGAAGTCTGGACGCGTGGACACTTCCTCGGAAGCGTACCAGACCCAGTACCAGAAGGTTTACGATGCACTTTCCCGGCTGGACACCAGATATCAGGTGCTGGCCACCAAGGTCAACAACGCCATCAAGCTCTCCATTGACAAATACGTCTCCAGTTCAACAAGGCGCAAAAAAGCCGCTGGAAGACGGCATCCACCAAAGGGCCGCGTCTCGGTGTCTCTTCGGAAAAAAGCTTCCAGCGTAACTACTCCCTACGGCGCTTTGCCGCAGCCGGTGCTGGGGCTTTACGGATGCGGACGGTGTCGGCACCTACGGACTGGAAAAATCCTACCAGTCCACCTTGGCCGGTGTAAATGGCCGCACCATTACCCTCCGCAACGCCTCGGCAATGCCATTGCCGATGAAAACGCCACCACCTACGCCGCCAAGGACGGCTCCAATCTGGTGCTCTCGCTGGATGTGAACGTGCAGGAGATCGTGGAACGGTATCTGAACGAAGCCATGCAGCCAACACGGTGGAGAACCGCGGCTGCGCCATCGTGATGAACGTCCAAGACCGGTACCATCCTTGCCATGGCTTCCAAGCCGGATTTTGACCCCAACGACCCGCTGGACTACAGCGCAAATCTGGATTACCTCAACGAGCTGGTGCGCGCTGAGCCGGGCTGTACGGCATCTACAAAAGGATGAGAACGGCAACGAGCTGAAGGACGCAAACGGCAACCGCATTTCTGGACGAGGAGGGCGATTACTCCGGCTACTTCCGCGATATCCAGTGGAAAAACAAGACCATTACGGAGTTGTACTACCCCGGCAGTGTGTTCAAGGTGATCACCTCGGCCATGGGCGTGGACTCGGCCTTGCAAACATCAACACTACCTTTACCTGCGCCGGTGCTACGGCGTGGCAAAGGAGACCTACCACTGCGCAGGCCACAAAGCCCACGGCACCATCAGCACTGGCCGAAGCACTGCGCCAGAGCTGCAATATCTACTATATCCAGCTGGGCCAGCGCGTTGGCTCCCAGACCTTCTATAACTACTTCGATGCCTTTTTGGCTTTACCGAGCCGCACCGGCGTGGATCTACCCAGTGAGACGGGCTTCATGCAGTATTATAAGGGCCAACCAGCTGGGCGAGAAGTGCAGCTGGCTTCCTCGGCCTTTGGTCAGCCAATGGCCATCACCCCGCTGCAGATGTGCACCGCATGTGGCCGCAGCCGTCAACGGCGGCTATCTGGTCACGCCCCATGTGGTGGATAAGATCACCGACCAAATGGCAACGTGATCGAGGAGATCGGCGCCAACGTCCGCCGTCAGGTCATCAGCGAGAGCACCAGCAATGTGATCCGCCAGATCATGGAATATGAGGTGGGCAACGGTACCGGCGGCGGCAGTATGCCTATGTGTCCGGCTACCGTATCGGCGGCAAGTCCGGCACTTCCGAACAGTTGAACATGGATCGCCGTGCCGACGGTGACTACAAGAAAGGTGGCATCCTTTGCCGCTGTCCTGCCCGCCGACGACCCGGAGATCATCGTCTGATGCTGGATGACCCAACAACGCCAGAACGGACTACTCGTCCCTGCTGGCAGCGCCCGTTGTGGGCAACATCATCAGTGAAATGGCCCTTACCTTGGGCGTACCCGACCGGCGGCGTGGATCGCAGCCACTGACCAGATCACTGTGCCGAACCTCATCGGGCAGGGTGGGAGCAGTACTAAGGTGCCCTGAACATCAAGGGCCTCAAGCATCAGCTCATGGAAACAGCACCGACCAGACCGCCGCCGTGGTCACTTATTAATCCCCGCCAAGGGGCAAAGGTACCCTACGGCGCCACCATCTACCTGTACACGGACACTTACGAGGGCAGCCACACCGAGGTGCCGGATGTCAGCGGCAAAGAGTGCTGAGACTTTGCCCGCCAGATGCTGGCGGCAGCGGTGAACTGCACGGTGGAAGGCGATGCCAACGGTCTGGTCAGAGCCAGAGCGAGGCCCCCGGCAGCAGCGTCCAGCGTGGTACCATCGTTACAATTACTTGTGGATAAAATGAGGGAGTACAGCTATGGATAATCAGTGCAAGCGTTCTTTTAAAAGGCCTGGCCCCGGAGGGAACTTGCCGATGAGGCAGCCATCATCGACAGCAGCGACCACCGACAGCCGCGAGGTGCCCGGTTGCATCTTTGTGGGGGTGGTGACGGCCACGATTTCGCGGCCAAAGGCACTGGAAGAAGGGGCCGGAAACGCAATGGTGTTCTCAACCACCGGTGGAAAGCGATGTCCCGGCTTGGGGAAAGTGTTTCCCTCTGCCCGGACAGCTACCGCGCGCCATGATGATGATGGGTTGCCAACCGCCGCCGTTTCCCCCAAGGTGGTGGGCGTGACGGGCAGCGTGGGCAAGACCACCAAACAGATGACCTACGCCGCCATCGCGGGCTTCTGGCAATACCATCAAGACCGAGGGCAAACCAGAACAATGAGCTGGGTCTGCCCCCGCACCATGTTCCACATCGGCAAAATACCGAGGTACGCGGTGGTGGAGATGGGGGCATGAGCCACCCGGGGGCGAGATCGAGCGGCTGAGCCGGTGCGCCCGCCGGATGGGCATCATCACCCATCGGCGTGTCCCACATCGGCAACCTGGGCAGCCAGGAGAACATCTGCAAGGCAAGCTGGAGATCTGCGCGGTCTGCCGGAGGGTGCCCCCTCGTGCTCTGAACGGCGACGACCCTTCCTGCGGAACGCGAAGCTGCCGGAGCACGTCCGGTCTGGTTCAGCCTCGGCGACGAGAGCGCGGATGTCTGCGCCCTGTCCATCCAGCAGGAGGCCGGACGGCATGAGCTTCGTGCTGGAAGACCGGGAAGAAGCACCACCGAGGTGCACATCCCGCCATGGGCCGCCACAACGCCAACGCCTTGGCTGCCTACTGCGCCGCCGCCACCGGCTGGGCCTGAACGCCAAGGTCATTCCGGGGCATCGGCAATTTTGAGCAGACCGGTATGCGCCAGAAGGTTGCCCGCCAGCAAGGGCGTGGATGTCATCGAGGACTGCTACAACGCCAACCCCGGACAGCATGAAGGCCGCGCTGGCCATGTTCAAGGAGTACCCTGCAAGCGCCGGTTCGCGCTGCTGGGCGATATGCGTTAAACTGGGCGAGATCCGGGAAGCCCGCCTTGAAGAGGTGGGCGGGGAGGCTGCAGGAAAAGGCGTGGACTTCCTTTATCACCTATGGCGAAACACACGGCCCAGACTGCCGCGGCTGCCGGGGTGGAGGCCAAGGGCCTGGATACCTGGGAGGCGGCAGATGCTGCTGCTGGCCGGATGCAGCCAGTGACGCGCTGCTGGTCAAGGCCAGCCGTGGCATGGCGTTGGAAAAGGTGCTGGAACTCTTCTACAATGAGCAAAAATAAAAAAATATCAATTGGGTAATACAAAAATGATCCGTTTTGCCTTGATCGTCATGGCAATACGTAACTTCA
>VOFK01000656.1_pt1 | contig 17755 bp, 30 predicted proteins | sample 5384121 | NCBI WGS metagenome assembly VOFK01 (sample SAMN12384730, study PRJNA508395) | human gut metagenome | isolation source: healthy gut J | host: Homo sapiens
TCAATTCTGTGAGCCGACCAACCTGCAATTCTTGCGATTGCGAACATAGGTGTATACAATTCCATCGGCAAGTCAAGCATACTGTAAACGAAGCCCGAATAAAAGTCCACGTTTGCACTGACGCCTTTTATACATTTTGCGTTCACTTGCGATGACCTGCGGAGCAAGTCGTTCAACCCTTTGAATACAAATTAAATTCGTCCTCTCTGCCTTTTTTCTTTTGAAAGGCTCTCAACGAATGACTTAAAAAACATTCGCTCTCGGGTCGGAAAGTGAATAAACCGCGTGACCCATACCGTAAATAAGTCCAGATTTATCGAACGCTTTTTTATTAAGCAAATCAGAAAGATATTGCTCAATCTCTTTATCGTCATTCCAGTTTTTAATATTCTTTTTCATATCCTCAAACATTTGCGTAACCTTAATATTAGCGCCGCCGTGCTTAGGACCTTTCAGCGCACCCAAAGACGCGGCAACAGTTGAATAGGTATCCGTACCGCGCTTGAAGTGACTACGTGAGTAGTGAATGTTGAGTTGTTACCGCCACCGTGTTCGGCGTGAAGTATCAACGCAATATCAAGAATTCTCGCCTCAAGCTCCGTATATTGACTGTCGTTACGCAACATATGAAGTATATTTTCCGCAGTCGAAAGCTCCGGTTTAGGTGCATGAACGATAAAACTGTCGTTTTCATGATAATACTTAAACGCCTGATAGCCGTAAACCGACAACAACGGAAATTGTGCGATTAACTGCAAACACTGTCTTAAAACATTCGGAAGTGACACATCGTCGGCTTTATCATCATAAGCATACAACGTAAGCACACCTCTTGAAAGTGCGTTCATCATATCCTTACTCGGTGCTTGCATGATAATATCACGCACAAATGAAGGGGGAATAGTTCGCATATGTGAAAGTGTCTTTGTGAAAATATCAAGCTCATTTTTATTTGAAGTTCGCCGAAAAAGAAGTAAATATGTAACTTCTTCAAAGCCAAACCTTTTGTCGCGGATAAAACCTTTAATAAGGTCCTCGACATCATAGCCGTGATAATAAAGTTTACCGTCACAAGGTTTTGATGATCCGTCAGAGAGTGTATCATAGGCATGAATTTCGCCTATTTCGGTAAGTCCGGCAAGAACACCTTTACCGTTAATGTCTCTCAACCCCCTTTTAACGTCATATTTGGTATATAACTCAGGATTAATGCTTTTATTCTTTTTACAAATTTCAAGCATTTTCATCATTTCGGGAGTAACTTCGATAGGTACAATTTTCTCTCGCATATATATTCCTCCGTTTATTTTAAATTTAGTATATGAAAAAAAATTCGCTCCATATAACTTTATTAATATTATACCAGATATTTGAATATAAAACAACAAAAATTATGTAAACTTATTGTGAATTGTTGATAGGCGTGATATAATAGTAAAAAAAGATGAAAGGATAGATTTTTATGGTATATGTAATGCTTGCGGACGGTTTCGAGGAAGTTGAGGCAATCGAACCTATAGATATTTTGAAAAGAGGCGGTGTTGATGTTACAACAGTAGGTGTAAAAAGAGCAAGACGGTAACCGGCGCACACGGTATTGAGGTGACAGCCGATATTGAGATTAACTGGGGTTGAGCCTGAAAAGATGGAACTTTTAATGTTGCCGGGCGGTATCGGTCACGAAATTCTTGACGCGTCAAACGACGTACACGGACTTTGAATTATGCGGTTGCAAAACCGTATTTATGTATCGGCAATTTGTGCCGCACCGTCAATTTTGGGTAAGAAAATGTTACTTGAGGATAAAAAGCGACTTGTTTCCCGGGTTACGAAAAGTATCTTTACGGTGCAGACGTAAAGTCGGATAAAGTTGTTGTTGACGGTAAGTTTATAACCGGCAAGGGCGCGGCGCGGCGGCTGATTTCGGGTTTGCCATGCTGGCTATTCTAAAGGACAAGGAAACTGCCGACAGAGTAAAGGAGACAATGCAGTATTGATTAAGGACGAGATAAAGGGAAGATATGCGTGCCAAACGTCGTGCATTATCTAAGGACGAGGTTAAAATTAAAAGTGATGAAATTCGTCAAAGGCTGCTTGGGTTGAGCGTGTGAAACAAGCCAAAACAATATGTAACGTTCATATCTGCGTTTAAAGAACCTGATACCGTTGAAATAATCAAAGAACTTTGGGAACAGGACAAAAAAATTGTTGTGCCGATAACCGATATTGAGAGCGGTACGTTGTCACTTTCGTATATAAACAGTATGGACGATATGAAAAAAGGTGCATATGGCATTTTAGAGCCGAAAACGGTAACGAAAGGCTGACGAAAAATAATATTGACGTTATTCTTGTACCGGGACTTGCATTTGACCGTAACGGCGGAAGAATGGGATTTGGAAAAGGGTATTACGACAGACTGTTTTGAAAGCAGCAAAGCAGTGAAAATAGGGCTTTGCTATGATTTTCAGATACTTGAAAAAATACCTACGGAAATTCAACGATGTTCCGATGAATTTTGTGATAACGGAAAAAGAAATTTTAGAAATCAGGTGAAAGTTATGTTGTTTGATTCTCACGCACATTATAATGATGAGAGGTTTAAAGATGATGTTGATGAAGTGCTGTCGGCGATGAATGAAAATAATGTCGGACTTATTTTAAATTCGTGTTCGTCACTTGACGAGGTGCCGGATATATTTGCGATATGTGAAAAATATCCGTTCGTCTATGCGTCGGTCGGAATACATCCGCACGAGGTTTCAGAACTTACCGAGGCGGATATGGATAAGCTGAAGGAATATGCAAAAAATCCGAAAGTTAAAGCGATAGGTGAAATAGGACTTGACTATTTTTATGATTTTTCACCGCGTGATATTCAGCAAAAGTGGTTTGCAAGACAAGTGGACGTTGCACGAGAGCTTAAAATGCCGGTTGTTATACACGACAGAGAAGCGCACAAGGATTGTATGGATATTTTGCGTGAACATAAGGTGAGCGGAAGTCGGAGGAGTATTCCATTGCTATGCGGGAAGTGTTGAAATGGCAAAGGAAATACTTGATTGGGGAATGTATATCGCGTTCGGCGGTTCACTTACTTTTTTTAAAAAGTCGGTAAGACCTGTTGAAGTGGCGAAGTATGTACCGCTTGACAAAATTGTTATTGAAACCGATTCGCCGTACCTTACACCGGAACCGCACAGAGGAAAGCGAAACAGTTCGCTTTATATCCACTATGTTGCCGAAAAACTTGCGGCGGTAAAGGGTATTTCTGTTGAAGAAATCGAAAACGCAACATATGAAAATGCAAAAAAATGCTTTGGAATAAAATAATATAAAAGACAGATTACAAAAAGTAATCTGTCTTTTTATATTATTCAGCTGTTTCCGGAGCAGGCTCGTCTTCAATCGCATCATATGCGGCAAAGAACCTTGCTTTCGAGCATATTTCTCATATCACTGTTTATCGGATGAGCAATATCTCTGTACTCACCGTCAGGAGTTCTTCTGCTTGGCATAGCAACAAACAGCTTTTCCGGACCTTCAATAACCTTTACGTCATGGACAGCAAACGCATTGTCAAATGTAACAGATGCGACAGCTTTCATTTTTCCTTCGCTGGCTACTTTTTAATTCTGATGTCTGTAATTTCCATGTTTTTTCATCACCTTCCGACAAATTTTACTAATTTAATAATATAGCAATTCGCTCAATTTGTCAAGTGCTTTGCACAGATTTTATGGTGAAAATGGCGAAAAAAAAATTACAAGATACGATTATTAATTGGGCAAATTTATAAAAAGGGTTTTCAATTTGTTGATAAAGGTATATAATTAATATATTGATATGAGATACGAGGGGATATATGATGAATAGATTTCAAATGTCTGATATAGATAAGACGGCAAATATACATTTTATCGGTATAGGCGGAATAAGTATGAGCGGTTTGGCACAAATAGTGCTTAAAGACGGCTACGGCGTTTCCGGCTCGGACTGGAATAATAAGAGTGCTATAACCGAAAAGCTTGAAAATATGGGTGCGGATATTGTGTACGGTCACGGTGCCGTTAACGAGGACGGCATAAATAAGGCATCGCTTGTTGTATATACGGCGGCGGCAAAAAGCCGATAATCCCGAAATTGTGCTTGCAAAGGAAAAGGGCATTCGCCTTATAGACAGAGCCGAGTTTTTGGGTGCGATAATGAAAAATTACAAGCACGCTGTCGGCGTAAGCGGAACGCACGGTAAAACCACGACAACATCAATGCTTGCACACGCACTTATCGGTGCAAATCTTGACCCTACAATCAGCGTAGGCGGTGAGCTTGATTTAATCGGCGGAAATATCAGAACGGGTAAATCGGATTATTTTGTTACAGAGGCTTGTGAATACACAAACAGCTTTTTGAAATTTTATCCTACAATCGCCCTTATAACAAATGTTGAGGAAGATCATCTTGACTTCTTTTCGGGAATTGACGAAATAATCGCAAGTTTCAGACAGTTTGCGTACTTGACAAAGGATATAGGTTATGTCGTTGCAATGGGCGGAGATAAGAATGTTCAAAAAAGTGCTTGAAAAACGCAGATGACCTTAACATAATCACTTACGGAATGGAAAGCAAGTTTGATTATTACCCTGAAAACATTGTGTATCACGCAGGTTTTCCGAGCTTTGACGTTATGAAAAACGGTGAAAAGGTTTGTCATATAAAACTTAATGTCCCGGGCGAACACAATATTTTAAATTCGCTTGCCACGGTTGCGGTATGTAATCTTATGGGCGTTGACGCGGAAACTGCCGCAAAGGGGATTGAAACATTTAAAGGTACGCACAGACGTTTTGAGAAAAAAAAAGGATTTTTAAACGGTGCGGTTGTGATTGACGACTATGCACACCACCCGACAGAAATAAAAGCGACACTTCACGCGGCACAAAAATTCCCGCACAATAAAGTTTGGTGCGTGTTCCAGCCACACACTTTCTCACGAACAAGAAACATTGTGGGACGAATTTGTCGGTGCATTTGATGATGCGGACGAATTGATTTTGACACATATATATGCTGCACGTGAAAAGTTTGACGGTGTTACAAAACCTGAAAATCTTGCGGAGGATATTAAGAAACGCGGAGTAAATGCACAGTATATCGATAAATTCGAGGATATTGCCGAGTTTTTTTGGAAAAAGAACGTCAAAGAGGGCGATATTGTATTTACAATGGGTGCAGGTGACGTTGTTAATATAAATAAGTTAATCGTTGAGTAACAAAAAAAGACGACTGAGAAGTCGTCTTTTTTGTTGCCTCCCCCTTGAGGGAAGTGTCACGAGGTACGAGTGACGGAGAGGGCTTTACTTCGCCGCAGGTATTTTAACGGTAAATTCCGTATATTTATTCTTTTTGAGTAAACCTTAATACTTCCTTTGCAAGCGGTTGTGATAGCTTTTTGCTATTGCAAGACCAAGCCCGTAACCGCCGCTTTCTCTTGCTCTTGACTTTGTCCTCACGATAGAAACGTTCAAATATTTGTTTTTGTGCGTCTTCAGAAATTCCGACACCTGTATTTCTGACTGTCAATACCGCATCAGATGATTCGTGAGTAAGAGTTATATTAATATCGCCGGATTTCGGTGTGTATTTGACTGCGTTGTCAAGAAGTATCATAACAAGCTGTTTAAGCTGTTCGGTCGAGCCGTTTACGAATAAATCGGGAGTGATGTCGTAAGTAAGGTTTACGTTGTTTTCAAAAAATGACTGCCTCCATAAGAAGTATAACGCTTTCGGCTGCCTCCGAAAATGAAACCTTGCTGAAAATCACGTTTCTGTCGTCGTGGTCAATTCTTGCGAGATAAAGTAGGTCATTTGTGAGTTTTGCCATTCTTTCAGTCTCTGTTTTAATGTAATCAAGCCATTTTTTTTTCTTCGCCTATGGTGTTTTTCCCTGATGTGACAGAAGTACGTCAACATTTGTGTTAATTGTTGTAAGCGGTGTTTTCAGTTCGTGTGACGCGTCTGCGACAAACTGTTTTTGCTTGTTGTACGATTCTTCAACCGGCTTGATTGAACGGTTTGCGGACGACAGACTGATTAAAAATGCTACCGTAAGTGCAACTACGCCGACTAAAAAGAAGTATCAAAAATAAATTTCTAAGCATTGCGTGTTCGGCTTGACATTCCGTAAATGCAATTATAAAACCTGTATCAAGCGGTACAACTTTTGTATGACCAGTAACCGTTTAACGAACGGATTTGTCCGTTGTCCTCCGAACCGTAAATAATATCGTTTATTTTGTCTGTATAGAAATCTTCGGTTAAATCAAACGGTGCGTTGACTTTTTTCAACATTGCCGTCCGTATCGGTTGTGACAGTGAATGTAAGCGAAAATTCCTGCTTTTTTGTTTGTCGCTTTTTGTTTATATTGTCCGCATTTGGGTCGGCTGTATTCGGATTGGGCGGTACATTGCCGTTTTGGTTGGGCGGTACATCGTCAATCGGCTTTTTGCATATTGTCTTTCTGCCGCGGATTGTGGTCGGGACGAATAAATTCAATCGCTCTGTCAAGTTTTTTGCGATATGCTTTTTGTTTACGTTTTGAGCCGTCATAATATAAATAACGGAAAAACTCGATAAAACAAGTGCCGCAATTATGAGCGTGTTTATTATAAGAAGTTTATTTCTAAGTTTTTTAAACATACCCAAGTCCCCCTATTCGCTTAAAGTGTAGCCGACACCTCTTACGGTGTTAATGGACACCTTTGAATGTACGAACGCAAGTTTTTTGCGGAGAAATGATATATATACTTCAACGTGATTGGATTCAGCCTCAGAATCAAAAACCCCATAATTTTTCTATAATCTGTTCCTTTGAACAAACTATTTCTTTGTGTAACATTAAATGTTCAAGCAGTTCGCTTTCTTTTTAATGTAAGAGTTATTTCCGATGAACCTGCCGTCAGCTTTAATGAAGAAGTGTTAAGAGTTATGTCGCCGTATGAGATAGTATTTGTGTTTGAAACTATTTCACCGCGTCTGCGGCCTAATGCCCTTATTCTTGCAAGCAGTTCTTCGGTGTTAAACGGCTTTGCGAGGTAATCGTCCGCACCGCTGTCAAGTCCGAGAACTTTGTCGGAAATTTCATTTTTTGCGGTAAGAAGTATAACAGGTGTGTCAAAAACCCTCTGAACGCAGGGTTTTTAAAAAACGGTTATACCGTCCGTTTTAGGTAACATTATATCAAGGACAATGACGCCATATATACCGCTTAATGCGTTGTCAAGTCCTGTTTCACCGTCGTTTGCAACGTCAACGGTGTAATTTTTTTTTCTTTAATATATGTGACAAAGCCTCCGATAAATGAAGCTCGTCCTCTACAACAAGTATTCGCATTCGCTCACCCTCTTTTTTTATCATTTTATGTCTATATTATAGCATAGTTTTCTTAAATGTACCTTAATTTTAAAAATTTTTTTTGCGTATATATATAGTAGAAATTTCATCGGAGAAAAAGTTTTCTGAAATTAATTTTTACATTTTAAGGTTTATTTAAGGATTATATCGTACAATGAAATCAACGAAAGGATAAAAAGAGGAGATGAGGACTTATGGCAATAGAGATTTTTAATCGTTACGAGCATAAATATAAGCTCGACATGAAAACTTTTAATAAGGTTTTGGAGATTATGGATGAGCATATGGAACTTGATTCGCATTGTGGCGAACATTTGCTTTATACCATAGCAAATATTTATTACGACACGAAAGACAATTCTCTTATAAGAGAGTCGCTTTCAAAAACCGGCATATAAGGAAAAGTTAAGACTTCGTTCTTACGGTGTACCGGATATGGATTCAAAGGTGTTTCTTGAAATAAAAAAGAAATACAGAGGTCTTGTGAATAAACGCCGTACAATATTGGAACTTGAGAGGCATATGATTTTATTGAAACAGGAGTGAAACCAGAATTACAGGATTATATGAACGGTCAGGTTTTAAATGAACTTGAATATTGCCTTAATTTGTACGACCTTGAGCCGAAAGTCTATATCGCATATGACAGATTGGCTTATTTTGAAAAAGGCAATGACGATTTGAGAATATCGTTTGATACAAACATTCGTACAAGAAGAAGTGATTTATTGCTGGAGTCGGGCGACCACGGAAAAAAGACTTTTTAGACAGTGACGTGTGGCTTATGGAAATAAAAACAAGTTTGGCAAAAAACCGTTGTGGCTTTGCGAAATGCTTTCGGAATTTGAAATTCGTTCATCAAGTTTTTCAAAATACGGTACGGAGTACAAAAATATGATGGCAAGACAAAAGGAAATGCCGAAACAAAAAATATTTGTATTCGGAAATCAAAAAACAAGCAGTATAATATAGGAGGATAAAAGAGAATGGATAATTTAATAAATTCAATAACATCAACATCGGATTCAGGCATAACGCTAACCTTGTCTATGGCGATAGTCGCAATGGCGGCGGCACTTATATTCGGACTTGTTATAAGTCTTACATATATGGGTACACATAAAAATAAATATCAGCAGAGTTTTGCGATTACGCTTACAATGCTGCCGATAATTTTGACGGTTATAATTTTGTTTGTGGGAAGTAACGTGGCGAGAGCATTTTCTCTTGCGGGAACATTGTCGATTATTCGTTTCCGTTCGGCACCCGGCGATCCGGAGGATATAGGATATATTTTCTTTGATATTGCGGCAGGTCTTGCGTGCGGTGTAGGTCTTTACGGATACGGAGCATTGTTTGTTTTATTGCTTTTGCCTGTTTATGATTGTGATTTCAAAAATCAAATTCGGTAAGCCTAATACGACGGCTAAAAATTTGAAAATTACCATTCCCGAAAATCTTGATTACGAGGGTATATTTGATGAAATAATCAAGAAATACTCAAAAGATTATACATTACAAAAAAAGGTCAGAACAACAGATTTGGGCTCGCTGTATGAACTTACATATTCGGTTAATAATGAATAAAGATGCCGATGAAAAGAAGTTTATTGACGAATTAAGATGCAGAAACGGTAATTTGAACATTGTATTGTCACTTGCCGCAACAGAGCTTTTACGGAAAATAAAGGTTTAATAATATCCGACTGTTTTAACAAGAAATTAATCTCCCCCTATACAGTTAAGACAGAGGATATATTAAAACGGATAATAGGGTTGGAAAAAAGTTTAAATTTTTCTAAAAAAGACTTGCAAAGTGTTTTGCAGTATGCTATAATATATTTGTAGAAAGAAATTACATTCTACCCTTTTTATCCTATACATAGCAAAATGAAAAAGAGCACTTATTTAGGTGCTTTTTTCATTTTTTTTTTTGGATAAATTTTTCTTTATAGGATAAGCTAAAATAAAGGAGAGTGGCTTAACTATGGCAGGAATAATTTTCAGTATAATAGCGGGTGCGTCAATGAGTATACAGGGTGTTATGAATACACGTCTTTCGGATAAAATAGGAATATACGAATCAAACGCATTCGTTCAGGGAACGGCATTTTTATTGTCGCTTATTGCGGTGTGGATAATGGGCAAAGGCAGTTTTAAAGATATAGCGGACGTGAATAAATTCTATCTTTTGGGCGGTGTACTGGGGATAATTATAACCGTAACGGTTATGCTCGGTATAGGCAAATTAAGTCCTACGGTGGCAATTTCAATTATATTGATTTCACAGCTTTTCGTTGCGGCGTTGATTGACGCATTCGGTCTTATGGGCAGCGAAAAGGTCGCGTTTACTTGGAATAAATACATCGGAATGGCACTTATGATAGGCGGTGTGCTGTTGTTTAAATGGAAATCATAAAATATCACAACTAATTCTACGTTAATATTATGTAAAAAACACTTTTTTTTATTGCAAACGTAATACAAAAATATGATATAATTTTTTTTTTGCATTTATGCGAAATAAAAATTTATTTAAAATTTATCGGGAGGTAGAGAATTGAACAAAAATATTATTCAGTCTTGAAAACATTGCCGTTTCCTTTGACGGTGAGAAGATTTTTAAACGACATCAATCTTGACATTAAGGACAAAGAATTTGTAACGTTTCTCGGCCCATCGGGCTGCGGAAAGACAACCACACTTAGAATTATAGGTGGGTTTTTTAAAGCCTGACAGCGGTATTGTCAGGTTTGACGGTAAGGAGATTAATAATATACCTCCTTATAAACGTAATGTTAATACGGTGTTTCAGAGATACGCGCTTTTTTCCTCATTTGAATGTGTATGATAATATTGCATTCGGATTGAAGATAAAGAAATTTTCTGATAAGGAAATTCAAAAGCGTGTCGGAGCAATGCTGGAGCTTGTAAACCTTAAAGGTTTTGAAAAACGCTCAATCGACAGACTTTCCGGCGGTCAGCAGCAGAGAGTTGCCATTGCAAGGGCACTTGTCAATGAGCCGAAGGTGCTTCTTCTTGACGAGCCTTTGGGCGCGCTTGATTTGAAGCTTAGAAAAAAGATATGCAGATTGAATTAAAGCGTATTCAGCAAAGCCTTGAAATTACGTTTATATATGTAACACACGACCAGGAGGAGGCTCTTACAATGAGTGATACGGTCGTGGTAATGAATAACGGTGATATTCAGCAAATCGGTTCTCCGTTTGATATATATAATGAGCCTAAAAACGCATTCGTTGCCGACTTTATCGGTGAAAGCAATATCCCTAAACGGTATGATGGTTAAGGATTTGCTTGTTGAGATAAACGGTCACAGATTTGAATGTGTTGATACGGGATTCGGTGAAAAATAAACCTGTTGACGTTGTTATACGTCCTGAGGATATTCAGCTTGTTAAGCCTGACGATTCACATATTTCGGGTGTTGTGCAGTCTGTCACGTTTAAGGGTGTGCATTATGAAATGCTTATCGAGGCTTATGACCACGATTGGCTTGTACATTCGACAAAGGCGGCAGAAGTGGGAAGTACGGTCGGTATAAAGTTCGATCCGTATAGACATACATATTATGCACAAGATGAACGATTAAGGAGGTAGAGATGATGAAAAAAAACTTGTTTCCGCTCCTTATCTTTTGTGGATGGCGATATTTATTATTGTTCCGCTTATAATGGTGGCATACTTTGCTTTAACCGATACAAACGGAGCATTTACGCTTGACAATCTTGCGGCGGTGTCGCAGTATTCAAATATATTTATTCGTTCAATATGGCTTGCGGCGGTCGCGACGGTGATATGTTTTATCATAGCGTATCCGCTTGCACTGATACTTGCCAATACGGATAAAAGCTATCAAAGTACGGTGCTTATGATAGTAATGCTCCCAATGTGGATGAACTTTCTTTTTGAGAACGTACGCATGGATGACACTTTTGGGCAATAACGGACTTATTAACAGCTTTTTTGGGCTTTTCGGACTTGGTCCGTTTAAAATGCTGAATACATCGGGTGCGGTTGTGCTTGGTATGGTTTATAACTATTTGCCGTATATGATACTTCCGCTTTATACTGTAATGGAAAAGATAGATAAAAAGCGTTATCGAGGCGGCTCACGATTTGGGCTGTAACAATGTAAAGACTATGTTCAAGGTTATTGTACCGCTGAGTATGCCCGGAATAATGTCGGGTATCACAATGGTGTTTGTGCCGGCAATCAGTACATTTATTATTTCAAGAATGCTCGGCGGCGGTTCTAACCTGCTTATCGGTGACCTTATAGAAATGCAGTTTCTCGGAAATTCGTATAATCCGAACTTAGGTGCGGCAATTTCGCTTGTGCTTATGGTTATCATTCTGCTGATTATGACAATACTTAATCAGTTTGATGATGATGAAGATAAGGTGCTTATGTAAGTTTATAAGAAAGGACGTGGGATTTAATTGAAAAAAATTATCAAAGGTCTATATGGCTCTTGTTTTATTGTTCCTGTATATACCGATTTTTGTGCTTATTGTGTTTTCGTTTAACGTAACAAAAAGCCGTTCGGTGTTTTCGGGATTTACATTTGATTGGTACATAAAGCTGTTTCATAACGGACTTATAATGAAATCGCTTTTTAAATACAGTAATAGTTGCGACAGTTGCGTCAATCGCCGCGACAATTCTCGGTACTGCGGCGGCAATCGGTATAAACAATATGAAAAAAACTGCCGCGAACGATTGTTATGCAGGGTACGAACATTCCTATTATTAACCCCGAAATCGTTACGGGTGTTTCGCTTATGCTTTTTGTTCGTGTTCTTTGCGGCAAGAATGAATTTTGAATTTGGCTTTGTGACGCTTATCATAGCACATATCACGTTTGACGTGCCGTATGTAATTCTGAACATAATGCCTAAATTCAGACAGATGAATCCGCATCTTTACGAAGCGGCACAGGATTTGGGGTGCAGTCCCGTTTCGGCATTTTTTAAGGTTGTTTTGCCTGAAATATTGCCGGGTGTAATTTCGGGATTTTTGATGTCGTTCACATTTTCGCTTGATGATTTTGTTATCAGTTACTTTACAAGCGGTGCAACGTCACAAACATTGCCGATTACGATTTATTCAATGACAAGACGTAAGGTAAGCCCTGAAATAAACGCACTTTCAACAATAATTTTTGTAATCGTGGTTATAGTGCTTGTTGTTAAGAATGTAATTGAGCGTAGAAATGCGGTAAAAGCGAGGTGTTAAATGATGAAAAAAATTTATACTTGCTTTTAATTTCAATGTCGCTTTTTGTTTGCAAGCGGTTGTGCGCATATTGAGGAATACGATACGGAGGAAACGGCAGATACGGAAGAAACAACGGAAGTACAGACTGTAACGGTTGATAATCCCGAATACTATACGCGGTTTAAGAATGACGGCATATCAATAAACGTGTATAACTGGGGTGAATATATTCCTGACGGAAGTGAGGAGGGCGTACTTAACTTAAACGCCGAATTTACAAAGCTTACGGGCATAACGGTAAATTACAGTACATATGCTACGAACGAGGAGCTTTTTTACGCAAAGTTGAAGGGCGGCGGCTCGACTTATGATATTATCATTCCTTCAGATTATATGATTTCAAGAATGATAAAAAAAGAAAATATGCTTGAACCGCTTGATAAGTCGAATATTCCGAATTTTGCAAATATAATGGATAAGTTTAAGAGCTCGGAATATGATCCCGGCTCAAAGTATTCCGTGCCGTATACATGGGGAACGGTCGGAATTATCTATGATACGACTGTTGTAGATGAGGAGGATATTGGCTGGGATATTCTTTGGGATGAAGATTATTCGGGCAGAATATTGATGTTCGATAATCCGCGTGACGCATTTGCGATTGCGGAAAATATGCTTGGATATTCGCTTAATACTGAAAACAGCGAAGAACATGAAAAAGCGGCGGAAAAGCTGAAAGAACAGAAAAAGTTGTTCAGGTGTATGTAATGGACGAAATATTTGATAAGATGGGTGCAGGTGAGGCAATAATAGCACCGTATTACGCAGGTGACGCTGTAACGCCTATGGACGAATATGAGGACCTTGGTTTTGTAATTCCCGACAGCGGTACAAACTTGTTTATAGATGCGGTTTGTATTCCTAAGGGCTGCAGAAATAAAGAGGCGGCGGAAATGTATATTAATTTCTTGAATGAGCCTGACGTTGCATATGCGATTGCAGATTTTATCGGATATTCAACTCAAACCAAAAAGCATATGAAATGCTTGATGATGAAGTGAAAAAATGACGGTATATCTTATCTTGATGATGATTATATCGAGGAAAAAACGACTGTTTTCTGTAATCTTTCAGATGAGGCAAATCAGAAAATGCAGACGCTTTGGACTGATATGAAGTCGTCAGAAGAACAAACACCGAATAAAGTGATAGTTCCGGCATTTATGTCAGTGTGCGTCATTGCGTCATTGATTATATTAATAAGAAGATATATTAAAAAAAGAAGAAAGATATGTTTTAATAAACGGCGACCGCTGGTCGCCGCTACGAGGTAGTAGTCGGCGGTCATCGGCCGCCCTTTTGACTTATATATATTAATATGCTATAATTATATATAAGTTTAAATTAAGGGAAAAAAATGATACTTGCAATAGACATTGGAAATACAAACATAGTGGTAGGATGTTGTAAGGACAACAAAGTTTCGTTTGTGGAACGAATTTCTACAAATCACACTGCAACGGAGCTTGAATATGCTGTTTTCGATAAAAAACGATTTTGGAGCTTTACAACATTGATTTTTCTGAAATTGACGGTGCGATAATATCATCGGTTGTTCCTACTGTCACAATCACTATGAAAAGAGCGATAAAGAAAATTACAGGCTGTGAGGCAATGATTGTCGGACCGGGTATAAAGACGGGTTTAAGCATTGTTATAGACAATCCCGCACAACTCGGCAGTGACTTGGTTGTTGACGCGGTTGCGGGAATACATGAATACGGTGCGCCGATTATAATATTTGACCTTGGCACCGCAACGACTATTTCGGTAGTCGATAAAGAATAACAACTACATCGGCGGTGTTATAATGCCGGGAATGGGTATTTCGCTTAACGCAATGGTAAGCGGTACTTCGCAACTTCCGAGAATTAGCCTTGAAGAACCGAAAAAGATTATCGGCTCAAATACCGTTGACTGTATGAAAAGCGGTATATTGTACGGTACTGCGTCAAGTATGGACGGAATGATTGAGCGTATCAAGGAAGAAATCGGTGAGGCGAAAGTTGTCGCAACAGGCGGACTTGCAAATACGGTTGTTCCGCATTGTAAAAATGACATAATTCTTGATGACGAACTTTTGCTTAAAGGACTTATGATAATATATAATAAAAACATTTAATTTCAATAAATTCCCACTTGTAGAATAGCAGAATATGCACAAAATATTAACATAGTTTAATGGAAAGCGGGGGAAGAAAAATTTGAAGAATAATAAAGTTTTTGAAGTTCTGCAACGCGTCGGCAGGTCGTTTATGCTGCCGATTGCAATTTTGCCTGTTGCAGGACTTTTTCTGGGTATAGGAAGTTCTTTCACAAATGAAACAATGCTTAAAGCATACGGTCTTTACGGCATAATGGGACCGGGAACGATAATTCACGGCATTTTAACGGTTATGAGTGCCGCCGGAAGTATCGTTTTTTGATAATTTGCCGTTGCTTTTTGCAATCGGTGTTGCAATCGGTATGGCGAAACGTGAAAAAAGAAGTCGCCGCACTTGCGAGTGTTATTGCGTTTTTTATTATGCACACTGCCATAAGTGCGTTGATTTCCGTAAATTATGCCGGCGGCGATATGAGTATGGACGCAATGGAACAGGCTGTTGTGAATTTGGAGCAAAATCTCGGTCTGAGCGGTGCAACGTCAATGGTACTTGGTATATATACGCTTAATATGGGCGTGTTTGGCGGTATTATAGTCGGACTTGGTACGGCGGCACTGCACAACAGATTTTACAAAATACAACTTCCGCAAGTGCTGTCATTTTTCGGCGGTAACAAGATTTGTGCCGATAATATCGGCGGTGGTGTTTTTTGCTTGTCGGAATACTTATGTATTTTTATTTGGCCGTATATTCAAAAAGTTATTTCAATGCTTGGAAATCTCGTACAGAATACGGGCTATATCGGTACACTGATTTACGGAATAATCGAACGTGCGTTAATACCGTTCGGACTTCATCATGTATTCTATATGCCGTTTTGGCAGACAAATGTCGGAGGCTCAATGGAGATTGCAGGTCAGACAATAAACGGTGCACAAAATATATTCTTTGCACAGCTTGCCGACCCTAACACAACGAAATTTTCCGTTGACGCAACGCGTTTTATGGCAGGTAAATTCCGTTTATGATGTTCGGTTTGCCGGGTGCGGCACTTGCAATGTACAGATGTGCCAGAAACGAAAAGAAAAAAGTTGTCGGAGGACTTTTTTGCTTTCGGCGGCATTGACGGCATTTTTTGACAGGTATAACAGAGCCGCTTGAATTTACATTCTTGTTCGTTGCACCGATTTTGTATGTTGTGCATTGTGTGCTTGCAGGTATCTCGTTTATGCTTATGCATATATTCGGTGTCGGAGTCGGTATGACGTTCTCGGGCGGACTTATAGATATGACTCTTTTCGGTATAATGCAAGGTAATGCAAAAACTCATTGGCTTTATATCGTGCTTGTCGGTATTGTGTATTTCTTCGTTTATTGGGGTGTATTCACGTTCCTTATAAAGAAATTTAACTTTAAAACTCCGGGTCGTGAGGCGGATAATGAGGAAACAAAGCTTTATACGCGTTCAGATGTGAATGCGAAAAATGGCGGAAAGACAGATATGACATCTGTTTTGATTTTTAAAAGGACTTGGAGGTAAAGAAAATATCGCCGATATTGACTGTTGTGCAACAAGACTTCGTATTACGGTGCATAACAGTGACGCGGTCAGCGAGGATATTTTAAAACAAAGCGGTGCGGCAGGTGTAATTAAAAAGGGTAACGGTTATACAGGTTATTTACGGTCCGCGAGTAACGGTTATAAAGTCGCATTTGGAGGACTTTATGGAAAGTAAGGAAAGCGTCGATTTAAGCGGTTATGGTGTGGCGGATAATGAAATACAAACTGAAAAAGAAACTGCACCGAAAGCAGACGGAACGGAAATATTCCTTTCATCTACGATAAGAGGAAAAAAGCAGTACCGCTTGAAAAAGGTGGATGATGAGGTATTCTCTGCCGGAATACTCGGACAAGGTATTGCGATTGAGCCGAGCGAGGGCAAGGTTTTCGCACCGGTTGACGGTGTGGTTGAAAACATTCCGAAAAAAGTAAGCACGCTATCGCAATAACTGCGGATAATGATGCAAATATTTTAATTCATGTCGGTCTTGATACAGTTGAACTTGACGGTAACGGATTTGACGTAAAAGTTGCAAACGGTGCAAAAAATCAAAAAAGGCGACTTGCTTATGACGTTTAATTTCAGCGGAATAAAGAAACAGGGCTATAAAATGATAACGCCTATGGTAGTTTGTAACGCAGATGAATTTGCGGAATTTAAAACCGTTGCCGACGGTGATGTGAATGTCGGTGATGATGTGATAAGAATAGTCAGATAACAAAAAGGACGGTTTTAAAACCGTCCTTTTTTGAATATCAAATATTTTGCACGTTCCGAACAATTATCGGATTCTGAATTAGTCTATCTTAACTGTCCAACCGAACTCGTCTTTTATTTTGCCCCATTGAATACCTGTAAGAGTATCATAAAGCATATGAGTAACTTCGCCGATTTCGCCGTTGTTTACAGGCATTACAAGGTCTGTCACCATACTTAAGTTCACCGATAGGTGAAATAACAGCGGCAGTACCTGTACCCCAAGCTTCTTCAAGCTTACCTGCTTTGAATGCCTCAACAAGTTCATCGATTGAAAGACGACGTTCTGAAACTTTGTAACCCTTTGACTGAAGAAGTTCAATAATTGACATTCTTGTAATACCGCCAAGAATTGAGCCTACAAGAGCAGGAGTAACAACTTCGCCGTCAATTTTGAAGAATACGTTCATTGAACCAACTTCTTCAACGTACTTTCTTTCAACACCGTCAAGCCATAGAGTTTGAACATAACCTTGTTCAGCGGCCTCTTCCTGACCCTTTAGAGAAATAGCATAGTTAGCGCCGGCTTTTGTGAAACCTGTACCGCCGATTACGGCACGAACATACTTCTGTTCAACGAAGATTTTTAACAGGTGCGATACCTTGCGGATAATGC
>VOFK01003436.1_pt1 | contig 17753 bp, 24 predicted proteins | sample 5384121 | NCBI WGS metagenome assembly VOFK01 (sample SAMN12384730, study PRJNA508395) | human gut metagenome | isolation source: healthy gut J | host: Homo sapiens
ATCAAAAGCCTTTTTATTAAAAACGCCACCATCTTTTTTAAAAACATCAAGGTCTTTTGGCAGCACTCGGTGTGAGCTGCCTGTTCTTTTAATGTGCATGTACGCATCGGTCAATCACACATACGGTGGCGTAAGCCTACACGTATATACGCGTGAGCCTGCACGTATATACGTATCGGCCCACACATACGTATGTATAAGACTATACGTATATATGTTATTGCGCCCGTCTATCCCATACGACAATCCGGTATGGGTAAGCAGACACCAGGGAAAATGTGTACCGGGTGATGGAATGTAACAAGATACCCATTGAGAATGTTTGAATTTAGACAAACATTAATACTTGGGCACAGATAAATCCTGAATGGTTCGTATCATTTTGAATCTGGCATTGGCCCTTTTGAAGAATTCCCTGATTTTTCCCGGGTATTCCATATTTCCCAAGGTGACATCCGAATATCCAAAATCTTTTTGTTCCGAGATAAACGGATAAATCACCATCTTGTTATAAATAATTTCGGACAGTACCCCATCGGCAGTATCATCCTCTTGAAATTCGTAGGACAGGATAGTATCAAACGCAGATGAATAAATAACAATAAATTGGGTACTCCAAAACCAGTCTACCCAATAACGATGATACCCGACAGGAATGGCTTGTCCGAATCCTCCGATACCCCCCGATAAGAGTTCGGCTCCTTGCATATACGCCTCCCGGATTTCTTTTAAATAACAGTCCGGGGGAATAATTCTCGGTAAAGAAGTGGTCGTCTTCACAGATGACAATTACATCCTCTTCCTGTTCTTTAGCCATCTTTATCACCTTTACTATGCTGTTCCAAAGCCCAATCGTACCTTTGGAGTGGGTGCATGCTTCGACAAGGTGAAATTCAAATTCCGGTTTTCCTTCAAATTCACGAACGATATGTTTCCTTCTTTCCTCCCTTTCTTTCATATTAATGGCGTATACGGGGATATAAGTCCCTTCTTCCCTTTCTTTTATGGAAACAAGCAAAGTCGTTCATGCGCTTCTCCCAAACATTCCAATTCAAGCGCGTTTCAAAATGTTTCCTACATTCTCTTCCGAGATTGGCATACCTATCTTTATGCGTATATAAATCTATGATTTTATCTGCATAATCGGATGCGGGAGCATCGGCAGCAAACAAGAATCCGTTGTGCCCATTACGGACAGCCTGGCTGATACCTCCCACATCGGTGGTCAGTACAGGTATGCCGTATGCAGAGGCTTCGCAATATACAATGCCGAAACAGTCAAACAGAGTAGGGGCAATCAGATAATGGGATTGGCGGAGTATTTGTTCAAAAGTTTTTTTGCCCTTCGGCTGATGACTTGTCGATATAAGGATAAAACAACAATATCTGCATCCTTTGGCATTGGCGCAGGTGTACTTCCGATAATGGTCAATGTGCATGGAATACCTTTCTGTTTTACAGAACGGAAAACGTCAATAGCCTTATTCCCGCCTTTCATTTCCCAATTTTTACCTATAAAGAGCAAGTTGCAGGCAGATGTACAATCATGGCCGGTATACTCAGGAATGTTGTCTATATTGGCTCCGAACTCTATAACACTGATTTTTTCAGGTGCTGCATGGTAGTGGTTGATAGCACTGTTTTTGGCCCATTCGGAAGCATATACAATATGTGTCGCCTTTTGGATTGATCTTTCTTCCAGTTCTTCGGCTAAATCGAGTCTTGGGGAATCTGTGATTTTCAAGTATTGGTTGAAGAGTCTGCAAGTGGTGTCACCAATATATATAACAGGAATCTCCGTTGTCAGATAGGCTAAAAAGAAATAGTCCCGGCAGATAATCAGGTCATAGCATTCATAATGGAATAAATCGGTCAGCATCTTTCCGAATAGCCGGGCATATTTCTCCGGTGAGAAAGGAGTGTCTTCCCCGAAGTTTTCCCGGTGGAATTGGATGGCTTCTTCCAATTGCTGCCGACCGGTCCAAGTGAGCCGGTGATTTTTCTCCAGATGATGATACATATAATATAATGTTCCCGACCAGTTGTGTATGTCTGTCGGGTTCAGGGAGGAAAGGAATGCTATATTCATAATGGTTTCAGTTATGGTTGTCTAAATAAGAAAATATTCCGGTATGGCATTTCAGTGCCTTTGTCAACTCTTCCTTGCTTTGCCGGCAAGTATTTAGAAGTACTTTCTGGTTATGCTGTGCCTTTTTTCTATTATCCACTCCTATATCCGGCTTTCTTTCATGGTGGAGATGATAAAGCAATCCTTTCGTTCTTGCTATCGGCAATTCCAGAATCTCCAGTCTTTTTACTCTCTCTGCATCTTCGGGCCCCCATCCGTAGAAACCTTCGTTCTCACCTCCCGCTTCCAGATATTTAGTTTTATTCACCAGAAAGGCTCCTCCCACCGACGGTCGCCCCAGCAGGCAATAACCTTCTCCGGCCTGCAGCTCATCCATGTCTTTCCGAATGGCATTGCTTCTTTCTTTCTCCAGAAAACGGAATTTCCCATTGTAAGGGAAGCATAAGACGCATCCCCCTAAGACATGCCATACGGCAGCAATCAGTTGAGCTTCAGGTATCAGTACGTCCGCATCCCATATACCGACTATGGAATGTTGTGCCTCCCTCAGCAGTTCGTTCAGGTAGTGGGTGCGATAGAAAACAGGTTCTTCGTCATGCACGAAACGGTAGCGTATCCGTTCATGATGAGTGAAAAAGAAATGGCGTTCTTTGTCAGCTTCCAGCAAGTCAATATATACAAACGGCGACCGGAGCAGATACTGCAATACGCAGTGCAGGTTTGCTTCACGTTCCGTTGATTCAATCCGCAACGGAATCACAATACTTACAGGAGGCATGGAAGGAGTGTCTTTCATAATGGTTGTCATCGTTTGATTATCGGTTCTTTACATGAGCTGCTGTTATTTCCTTGTCGCACCATTCCAATAGATTTTCTATTTTGGCATTCATTATATTCAGAGTGTGCAATAAGACCAGAATGAAATAGACTTCATAATAATCCTTGCCGGTAGCATCATCTTGTAAGGCTTCAGCTATCCAGTCAATGAGATAGATGGTGGATTCTTTCAAGTTCAGCACGACCGGTTCCTCAGAATCCTTCCTGTAGCAAAGCCGATGGTATAAATAACAAGCCAGTCCTGATATTCCCTGTTCAATGCTTAAATCGAATGGTGGGCGGGCATTGATGGCGGCAAACACCCTGCTGTCTATTTCTGCCAGGATTTCATCCGCGTCTCCTTCCACAAAACCATTTTGTATCAGATATTCCGTTCCTGCCCCTATTCCGCACAGGCCGTCTCCGTATGCCAATGACATATCTTCGGTACATCCGTTCCATATATCATCCAGCAATTTCTCCGCCCGTATGCTCCATTCTTCTTCTCCTGTGTCGCGATAGAGGCGGAACAAGGCAATCGTTTCTCCCATTTTGTTAAGCATAAACTCTTATTTTAAATTCAGCAACCTGCTGAGCAGGCTTTTTTCCTTCGTGACGATGGATGCCGTTCCCGTCATGGTCTTTATCAAAGGCAGTTCTTTGCCATAGCGGGTGGTCAGTCCCTGCGGCAGTGCTATTTCCAGTACAAACCTTCCCTGTTCGTCGGGCACGGGGGAGACGGACTCCACCCTTCCCTCTATGGTTCCGAACTCCTGTTCGGGAAACGCCGGCAACCGGATGATGACCCGTTGCCCCGTCCGGACTTTCCCTATTCCCTCCATGGGCAGCAGGGCCTTGCCCACCGGAAGGGCTGCGTCGTGGGGGACAATGACAAACATGGTCTCTCCCGCCTCCACGTACTGGTTCCTTTTCCACAGCTGCATGAACGCCACCGTCCCATCCGCGGGGGCTGTCAGCAGATAGTTCTTCTCCCATTCGGCCACGGCGTTGAGCAGACCCGCCACGGTGTTGGCCACCTCTGTCTCATACGTCCTGCTTTCCTGCATGTGCTGAAGGTAGTTGTTCCAGGCCAGCAGGCAGGACGAATACGCCGCCTGCACGCTTCCCAGCTCCGCTATCCGCTGGAAAAAGAGCGTACCCACCTGCTCGGTGCGGCTTCCGCCCTGCTTCCATTCCTTCATCCGTTCCCGCAGCACGAACAGGTCTTCGGTGCGTGCCACGTTCTCTATCACTCCCAGCATGTCGCCCTTTCCGACAGGCTGGGAGTTGGCGGTATACAGCTGTTCTATCCTTCCCGCGCTCTGCGCCATGATGTAGGCGGGCGGGTTCTGCGTGGTGAGTGTGAACTCCGTCTCCACCGTGTCGGGATAGCTGAAGCAGGCGCTTCCTGCAAGGACGACGGCCATAATGCCCAGCAGCACGACAATCCCATAGCGGAGGATGGCGGGCGGAATCCTGCCCATCACCTCCTGCACCTCCTCGCTGCGCAGTTCAATCTCCCTGTGCGTCCGTTCCTCTTCCATGCCTTCCTCCTTTCCTCAGTTTCCCAGTTCCAGCTGGTTCTTCACCAGCCGGTAGTACAGTCCCCGTTTCTCCGTCAGTTCCCTGTGCGTGCCCTCTTCGGCCACCTTCCCCTTGTCCAGCACCACAATCTTGTCCGCGTCGCGCACCGTGCTGAGCCGGTGCGCCACCACCACTACGGTCTTTCCCCGGTAGAACTCGTGCAGGTGTTCCATTATCTCCTTCTCGTTGTTGGCATCCAGGGCGTTGGTCGCCTCGTCAAAGAAGAGGTATTCGGGATTCTTGTAAACGGCCCCTTTTGCTATCAGCAGCCTCTGTTTCTGCCCCTGGCTGAGCCCGTTCCCCTCCATGCCGATTCTGGTGTTGTAGCCCAGCGGGAGCAGTCGATGAATTCCCCTTATGTTCGCCACGCTCACGGCATGCCTCAGCCGTTCGATGTCCGGCTGTTCGGTGCCTACGGCAATGTTGTTCGCGATGGTATCGGAAAATATGAATCCGTCCTTCATCACCGCCCCGCTCTTTGCCCTCCACAGGTGCGGGTTTATCATTCCCAGCGGCGTCTCTCTCCCAGCCTGATGCTCCCCTTGCCGGGCGTGTAGAATCCCAGCATCAGCTTGACCAGCGTGGTCTTTCCGCTGCCGCTGCCCCCACGATGGCAGTCACCTTGTGCCGGGGATGCTCAGGCACACGTCGTCCAGCACGTAGTCCCGGTCCGCGCCGTCATAGCTGAAGGACACGTGGCTGAGCGTGATGTCCCTCTTTTCGGGCAGGGCGGGGAGCTTGGAGGCGATGTCCTGCTCCTCGTCCTCCTTCCCGTGTATCTCATTGAGCCTTTCGAGGCTTATCTTCGCATCCTGCAGCTGCTGTGCGAACCCGATGAACGACGTGACCGGGCCGTTGAGCTGCCCGATGATGTAGGTCAGCGACACCATCATGCCCAGGGTCATCTGTCCGTCCACCACCGCCTTGGCAGCGATGAAGGAGATGATGATGTTCGTGGTCGGTTGAAAGACAGGCCCGTCTGCTGCACCTGTCCCAGTGCCAGCCCCCGGATGCTGATTTTTTGAAGAGTTTCACCTGAATCCTTTCCCACTGCCATCTTTTCTGCTTCTCGCAGTTGTTCAGCTTTATCTCCTGCATGCCGGTCACCAGCTGTATCAGGCTGCTCTGTTCCCCGGCCGCCTGTGCAAACCGCCTGATGTCCAGTTCCCTCCTGTATTTCATGAACACGAGCACCCAGCACACATACAGCGTGTTCCCTGCCAGGAAGATGCCCAGTATGACCGGATTGTAACAGGCCAGTATCCATCCGAAGATGAAGAAATTGACAAACGAGAACAGCGTTGCGACCGATGAGCGGTGAGGAAGCTCTCGATGCGGTTATGGTCTCCGATGCGCTGCATGATGTCCCCCTATCATCCTGGTGTCGAAGAAACGCAGCGGCAGCTTCATCAGCTTTATCAGGAAGTCGGATATGAGTGATATGTTGATGCGCGTGTTCATGTGGAGCAATATCCAGCTCCGTATGAACTCCACGGAAAGCTGGGAAACGGAGACGACGAGCTGGGCTGTCAGAATCAGCGTGATAAAGCCCAAGTTCCCGTCCCGAATCCCGACATCCACCAATGATTGCGTAAGGAAAGGGAATATCAGCTGCAAGAGGCTCACAGCCAACATCCCCAGAAGTAAGTGAGCGATTTGTCTTTTATAGGGCAACAGGTACTTGAAGAAGAAGGAGAGGCTGTTCCTGCCGTCCTTCTCTTTTTCGTCCTCCTGTTCATAGAATTCGGGCGCCGGTTCCAGGGCGAGTGCCGTTCCCTTTTCTTCCCCTTCCGTCCTTGTCACCAGCCAGCACTTCTTCATCTCCTGTTCGGTGTATATGACGTTCTGCGAGGCGGGGTCGGCTATATGGAACCTGTATCCGTTCCTTTTCTTCCTGATGTCATAGCACACCACGAAGTGGTTCTGGTTCCAGTGCAGGATGCACGGAAGCGGCACGTCTTCCTCCAGTTGCTTCAGGGTAATACGCACTCCCGATGTGCGGAAACCGATGGATTCCGCCGCGTCACTGATGCCCAGCATGGATACCCCCTCGCGTGTGATGAAGGAGCGTTCGCGGAGCGTCTGCAGCGAATAGTTCTTGCCGTAATATCTGGCTATCATACGCAGGCAGGTGGGCCGCAGTCCATCGCATCCAACTGGAGGTAGTGGGGGAAGGTCTTCATTTTACTTTATGGTTTTACATGACAAAGATTGGGTTTTCCTATTACCAACTCATAATTGGAGGGAGAAGGGCATAGATAACGGAATAGACAATCTTTGCATGGCGATACTTCATCACGTATCCAACGCCAAGCCCTTTTGGATGTCATCTCATCAACAATTAAATCATATACTCTATCTTTTAATGTGCCTAATGGTGGATGATTTAAATTGAATAAACTTTTCCATCAGGTAATACAGAAAGTCTTCCCCAAAAGTTGGTGTTCATTACTTGATGTGCAAATATATCCTGCTTGTCATAATTGGATTGTAATATGTCTTCTTCAGCCAAATAAACATTCTCTTCAAAGAAAGGTAGGTTGTCTCCTGTATATATAGGATGAACTTCTACATATTCATTTCCATACTTTGTTTCCAGTTTCTCCAGGTCTTCATATTGCTTTTCAGAAGAAATGAGATATATCCAATGGAAAGGAATCTGTTTTTCAGTCAGTATATGGTGAATGCTCGCTTCTTCTTGCTCATAGTAAATGTACAGTTCATAATTGGGTAAATCTATTTGTTGTATCTCTTTAATGAACCGGCAGGCAGTTGAAGCTGTCAGATAAAAATTCTTTTTTACTGGAATACTGTAAAGTAAATCCATTAATTCTGCTTTATAAGGGTAAGAAAACGGATTCCCTATGATATTTATAGTATTTAGATATGAATTATCAGAGGAAGACAAAAATGCTTGTAAGTCATAAAAAGGCAGTATGCTACTGTCATCCACAGGATATGGGATTTGTTTGTGCAAATTAGGAAATTTACTTTCACCTCCTAAATAAATGGAAAACTCATTCCAGTTTTGAGCAGCATACTCACCGACATCTCTATCTTCTGCAGCTTCAATTCTGTCTATATCAGATTGTAAGTTTAGAAGAGGAGGGAAACTGATAGGAGAAGGGGTTTCATATTGGTGCTTTATAAAAAAACCAACGTTGTGGAGACATATTTTTTGTATCCATATTGCTAATTCTTGACATTGGTATTCTTTTTCATTTATTGATATTACATATAAGTTGTGGACGTCAAGCAATTGCGTACAATAATTTTTTATTAAGTTTGTAATATCAAATAAAAAAGTGGAATGTTCTCTTGTATTATAGAAAATTCCTTTTTGCTCATTTATCCATAAAAATGTGTCTGGATATAATGCTAGATGAAAATTTATCTGTTTCATGGTTGTAATAGAATTTCCTTGGATATTTTTTCGTATAGGCCAGGTCTCGCTTGTAATATACTAAGTAAATTATTTATATACTCAGTCGCTGATTGTTTATCAAGGAATCCTGGGCATTTAGGATGTTTTGGCTAACCAATATTTGATATATAGAACATACATTGTATGCAAACAGGTTTGCGATAACATTTTTCACATAAAGGTTTAATTGATTGGTAATACATCGAATATAAAGATGCTATTTTCTTTAGGTCCAAATCAATTCCGTTGGTATTTACGTGTCCTAATACGTGCTTTTGATCTATTCGTTCACAAGCTAATATATTCCCCTTCACAGTGACAAATAATTTTTTTCCAAAAAAGGAAGGCAAGTCCCTGTTGGATATATATTATAGGGAGTCTTTTTTTAATAAAGAGTTATGGGTAAAAAAAGACATTTCCAGATAAATATTTAACTACTCTGAATAAATCCATAATTTCTATAGAAGAGTTGAAAAAATCTTCATCCAAACTAGATATGTCTGAGGAAATTTTGTGGTACATTTCTTCAAAAGTTTCTTTTTGCGTATCTATAATTCCAAAATTATTTAATTCTGATATACTTGGATATTTCTCGAAGTTATCAAAGATAAATTTTCTTACAGCTTGCGTTTCGTTGCGATTGTGTAATACGGAATTAAAAGTTATATGTTTGTTAAAATATTCAGGATAATGTTCTTTAAGAGATTGTATATTCCTAAAAACGCGTTTAAATGAAGCATTTCCAGCATGGTCTGTTCGATAACTATTTCCCCATTCATCTCCATCTAGACTTATTAATATGTCAAACTGTTTTTCAGCAAGGTAATCTTGATATTTATCTAATAATACAGCATTTGACGTCATATTATATCTAAATATAGTATCGGGTATTGGTTGTAATGATTCTAAATAATTAACAATTTGTTTAATGAGTGGCATATTCAACAAAGGTTCCCCACCATAAAAACCAAATATAATCTTACGTGGAGAGGTAATACCCGGATGAACTGACCAAATATTATAGAGATAGTCTATAATTTTTTTAGCCATTTCAAAATCCATAAATATATTCTCTCGTTTTTCATGTGTGCTATAAAGTGAACCATATCCGCAATATTTGCAATTTAGATTACAAGCATCAGTTACTTCAAAGGTTAACTGTTCTAAGTTTACTAGTTTGCTGAATATCTGTTCCTCTGTTAGTTTGTAGATATAATTAAATTCTTTTGTTTTTATTCAAATCTAATACTAATTTGTTTCTTTCCATCTTTTTTTCAATTTAAGTTTCACCAATACCGGGTTGCTGTCTTCTGTCAAATCAGGAAAAGGAGGCTTCGCCCCTTCTTCAAAAAGAAATCGGGAGTACTGATTAATACATACAGATAACCGTTCCTTTGGAAATGACAGCATAAGGGGAGTCTGATTGATTTCAAACAATCATCTAAATCATTCTTAAAGGAGTTTGGGGAACACGTTAAGGCTTTTTCTCCTATTTTGCAGAAACCTGTTTTACAGTCTTTCCGCCATCCGTTTAAATCATTATAGGCAAAAAGGACTCCGGTGGGAAGTGGAGACACCTCGAACACTAGATATACTCCTTCCACATCTCTCTTTGCCATATCACCCACTGTTATTGCCATCAGGTTGGCATAGTCTGTATCTCTTTGATGGTGTTTTTATTACATACCATGGTTCCATTTCAGGGCATCTGTGGTTCTAAATATAGTATCCTGATAGACATGACGCATGTATAAGTTAGAGTCTATCTTATTGTAGTATAGAGGATATTCTCCTCCAAACGCGAGATACATTCCTTTTTGTCGCTTTGATATGAAACAAATGATTCGGCATTTTATAGATAATGCTGTCGTTGGAATGAGACCTGACATACCACAAATAAGGACCGTCCAAATTGATTTCTTCTCCACGTTTGGGATAATGGTATTCATAATAGAATACGTCTTTGTCTTCTATGCTGGCAATGAAACGTTTATGATTGTCTAAACTGTCTATCGTGCGAAAATCTCCCATATATGTTCCCTCCAACGAATATTGTTTGAAATTGACACCGTAGTTATTAACCAGCATGAATTGTTGTTCTGAATTGTAAACAGGGTCTCCAAACGGTAGTATGACCTCTTTCGGTCCTTGCCCCACATTGAAGAGCGATTTGATAAATTCCCCTTTGGGATTATATTTGTAGACAAGGCTGCCTTCTTTTATATAGATATTTTCATTTTTGTCGACATAAAGGTGAAATGTAAGAGCAATCTCTGGCAATAATGGTTCTTCTGACAGGCGGATATAACTGATACTATCCGCAAAATCAGACAACATTTGGGGTGTCTCCGAAATCTCAAGTTCGGACATATCAATTATATAAGGATGTTGAATTTCAGCGTCATTCTGCATGACTTGCTTTTGTGCAGGAGTACAGCCTATTAATATAAATAAGAGTATACAAAGATATTTCATGCTTAATTTATTTTATTAAATAAAGGGGAACTATATTTATAATCAAAAGTTTAATTAAACATATCTTCCCCCTTAATTTATGCATTATATATTCGATGCAATTGAATCTCTGCCACCGTTTCTGCATACACACATGACTTCATTGGGACCAGTAATGGTATAACCATTGTAGTCATTAGCATTTTGATTTGCAGTTGAAGATGGTGTTCCTGTACTAGAGCAGGAACCACATCTACATGAACCCGGAGTGCCACCACCCAACAGCAGCCCTTCCTGTCTTTTTCCCAACTCAACTTTATCAAGTTGCTGAAGGGATAATTTACGAAGTTTTTTCATCGCACTTAAAATTAATGATTAATAATTTAACAATATACTGAGTATTAACTCATTCGCTATTATATAGCTGCGTTACTTTTTAAACGCATTGTATTCAATGAATAATATTTTTCAAAACGGTGTCTGGCTCGCTTTCCAAAAAAGCCTTTATTGGCTAAGGCACTCAATATTGAATCACTTAATTTATCCGTACAAAGCGATATTTCTTCTCCGCCTATCTTTAAGGGTATTTTATATCCTTCTTCTATCATTTCACTTATCCCCATTGCATCAGTTCCTACTAAAGGAATACCATGCATCAACATTTCAATGCCTACATAACTGCATTGCTCCTGACAGGAAGGCAAAACACCGATATCAGCTATTTGATAAAATCTGTATAATTGATCTTTTTTCTCAATTTTCCTGTAAAAAATAACTTTTTCCCCAGATACCATTACACAACCCCAAATAATCAGAAATATTGCCGTCTCCTATAATGATTAATCTGGCTTCCGGGTATTTGCTCAGTGTTTTTTTGAAAGCTTCAATCAGCCAATGAATACCTTTTAACTGATTTACACGTCCTACAAATAGAATAATCTTTTCACTTTCTGTAAAACCCAGCTCTGCTTTTATTTCTTTTTTGTCTTTGTTTGACAATGCTGTCTGTTCGTCAGACAAGCCATTGTATATTAACTCTATTTTTTCTATTGGTACATTATAAATTTCATAGAGAAAGGATTGGGTTTCACCACATAAGCAAATTACTTTGTCTACTTCATTATAAAACCGTTTGTCGTTCAGATATTCTTCATATATTTGTCTTTCGAGAATATCTCGTTCCTTTTCTTCTTGAGATAAAATAGCTCGGAAACGATGGATATTTCCACTCAAATCAAAAACACCATGGCAGGTAATGTAAGGTCAGTATGGTGCGGCAGCGCGGAAAACTATTTTTTAATGCTTCCGCCAGCCATATATGGTAAGAGTAATTAAAATGAAAAATAAGTTCTCTATTTGGAGCAATATAAGATGCCAAAACATAGGCTACGCTTCGAGCATATCGTCTATAATCCTTTTCTAAGGCATGAATCTGTATAGTTGGGAGCAATAGATATCTCACACCTTCGATGTGCTTTTCTACTAACTCGTCTTTTTGAGAATCGAGCATGATAACTGTAACTTGTTTTTTATACAAGTCTGCAAGCAGTATAATAATTGAGTGATATAGGTACCTATACCGTATTGTCCTGCTTTACTATTGTTCGTTATTATATATAACTCTTTCATCCCATATTAATTTTAGTCCATTCTGCCACGATAGCTTTTCCACATTCGTAGAAACCACGATTCTTTGCATTATATCGGAAGGTGAATAACTATTTGCTACTTTCTCCTTTAATGTGCCTCGGAAACGAAGATAATGTTCCATAATATTCATATATTCAGAATGTTGCAATTCTATTCTTTCATCTATTATTTCCAAAACTTCATCTGCATTTCCTTCTACAAAACCTTGTTGAAGCAGATAGAGTATTCCCCATCCAATTTCGCAAAGTTGGCTAAATGAAATATTGTCAGTTATATCTTCATAGATATCATCTAAAAGCTCTCCAGCAAAATCTTCGTATAAACTATTTCCGGTATATCGTGCATAATGAAAGAAGAAAATGATCATTCCCATCTTGCCGTTGTATAGTCCTAAATCAGAGTAAAAAGAACCATAAAACAAGTAATGATTGGCTATTTTTTCTAATAAAACATCATCATGACTCATATTTTCTTTATTGGAATGTTATCATTCTATGCGGATAATCCCCTGCATATAACGACTCCCTTTTTTTAGTTGTATAGTATACTCTCCTTTATTCCAATTATCAATAAGAATGGGATAAGTGGTATACTCCGGAAACGGTAGTTACATTATAATAAATAACATTACCCAAAGAGTCTTTTATTATCACTTCCAAATCATTTAATTCCTTTTCGGAATAGATATAGATGTTCTGTTCGTCTATGGATAGCTGAGGGGCAAATGAAATAGAACGATCGTCTTCAATGTCCCATGTACCTTCAATAGAGATTACTGTGTTCTCTGCCATTAACTTATATGGAAAGAGAAGAAGAAAAGCTGTTAATACTAATACTGCATTTTTCATATTTTGCATTTCGTTTTAAAGTTTAGGCAAATATGAAAAAAGATTTTAATGTATCATCAAGAACTGGTACACTTTTAGTACACAGATGACTTCTTGTACTTTCTAAAGTACACAATTAGTACACTACAGGTTATAATCTACTGTAAATCAGAGATAAAAGCATCCAGTTTCTCGGTAGAGTTTTGTTCTCCCAGTAGTCTCTTTGCAAGGCGGGTGCGAGCATTACTTATGGCAGCTTTGGTGCGATTGGTGAAAATGGCAATATGGGTTGGTGGAATTGAAATCTTCATTAGATAGCATATTTGCAGTTCGATGACTGATAATTTTGGAGATAACTCATATAGGTGCTTGCTGAAGTTGGGATAGGCGGTATCAACCTCTTTTTGTAGCTCTGATCTGTATCAGGCTGCTCTGTTCCCCCGGCCGCCTGTGCAAACCGCCTGATGTCCAGTTCCCTCCTGTATTTCATGAACACGAGCACCCAGCACACATACAGCGTGTTCCCTGCCAGGAAGATGCCCAGTATGACCGGATTGTAACAGGCCAGTATCCATCCGAAGATGAAGAAATTGACAAACGAGAAGAACAGCGTTGCGACCGATGAGCCGGTGAGGCTCAAAGCTCTCGATGCGGTTATGGTCTCCGATGCGCTGCATGATGTCCCCTATCATCCTGGTGTCGAAGAAACGCAGCGGCAGCTTCATCAGCTTTATCAGGAAGTCGGAGATGAGTGATATGTTGATGCGCGTGTTCATGTGGAGCAATATCCAGCTCCGTATGAACTCCACGGAAAGCTGGGAAACGGAGACGACGAGCTGGGCTGTCAGAATCAGCGTGATAAAGCCCAGGTCGTCCCGAATCCCGACATCCACCAATGATTGCGTAAGGAAAGGGAATATCAGCTGCAAGAGGCTCACAGCCAACATCCCCAGGAGTAAGTGAGCGATTTGTCTTTTATAGGGCAACAGATACCTGAAGAAGAAGAAGGAGAGGCTGTTCTTGCCGTAATATCTGGCTATCATCCGCAGGCAGGTGGGACCGCAGTCCATCGCATCCAACTGGAGGTAGTGGGGGAAGGTGTTCATGTCATTTTAGTCATAAAAAGTGTCACTAATTTGTTGGCTATTGTATTCCTATTTATGGAACAGAATCTTGCTTCTTTTGATGGATAAAACATGTTTTTACATACATAAAAATATTCTTTTTAAAGATTGCATAGATTGGGCTTTTGAATAGCAATTTCATAATTCGAAGGAGACGGGCATAAATATTTATATATACATTCTTTACAAATAGCTTGTTTATCTCGTGTTCTACGCCATGAATTTCCATGTCTCAGTTCATTATAAATCAATTTTTTATAATCGTCATCCCATTTGCCTATAGGTTGATAATTAGGATTTGCATAGATATATCCATTGGTCGCTATTCTAATTTTACCAAAATCGTTCGTGTTAAGTTGCTGGTTAGCAAATATTTCATTTTTACTCCATGAGGTAGATAGAATATCTTCTACATTTAAATATATATTCTCTTGAAAAAAAGAAAGATTATGCGAATTGAAGAAAGGAATTATTTTTGCATTCAAATTCCCATTCTCAATTCTGTTACAAAGCCTTTTTCATATTCTTCTGTTGATCTTATTAGAAAAATATACTCAAATCGTTTGTCCCAAATAGAAAGTAAATCCAAATCATGTTTTTCTCTATTGATGTTTGCAAAGTCAATGAGAATTTTGATTACCGAATTTGTAACCTGCAATAGCTTGAAATACATTCATTAGTATTTAAAAACGATGTATAATGAACATAGAAGCTCTTTTTGCAAGGTATTTCATTGAACTTTGAAAGTAACTTATTCCAATCGGGATGGGCAAACATATTTCCACCCAACAGATGAAGTTCAAATACATTTAAAAATTTTATTTTATCAAAAATGGTTTCTAGTTGCCTAAAAGACAAAGTACTTTCACTTTTATGACACCAACATGTTTGTTTATAGATTGATTCGCAATCTGGACATGAATTATTGCATTGCCCTGTCAACTCTATAAATATATCTGTTAAATTGCGTAACACATTGTCACCAAAAATATCAGAAGACTCTGTTCGTTCTACATCTTCACTGATATTTACTCTAGGAACCACCACTATGGGTTTTTGAGGAAAAATTTCCCTGTCAAATAGAGTGCCACAAAATTTTGTTTGCATTGAATTTACAAATTCCAAGATTGAAGGTTCGTTTAAGAATTCTTCATCTATTGAAATACAATATAAATTTTCGGGTGAGATAAGCTTATCTATAAAAGAAGACATTAGTGGAGTGCAATTATAGGTATATCCATGTCCACTTAGGGTATTATAAACTAATACAGATGATTCCTTTTTCCAAAGGAAAACATACGTTTCAATAATAAACCAATACTTTTTCATGCGAATATCATTTTATTAATTTGTTCAAAGAAAGTAGGATTCTCTTCAAGTACCCCAAACAGTTTTGAAAGATAACTGCGATAACTGATTTCATCCATTTTTACACGACATACTGGTACTCCGTCTTTCATGGGAAATTGCAAGAAGCATTCACCGCAGTTTTCTATTAGATAACAATCTTTACATTGAAGTCTCATTTTTTCATAAAAGCCATTGTATTTACAGGCTATCTTTTCAAAATCCAAATGTACTTCCTTATCCACTGTTCCCAATACATGTTGTAAGCTGATTCTTTCACAAGTCAGTAGTCTGTTATCGGCTGTTATAAATATTTTTTTAAAGAAAGGCAGGCAAGTTCCGGTAGGTATTTGTTTCTTTTGTTTAACGGAGCCATACAATACTTCACAATAATGTTTATAGGCATTATCTAATTGGTAATAAAAAAAGAAGCCTATTTCTTTGAACATTGGTGATCTGTCTTGTCTTTGGTTCATCATTTCACGTGATTCTTGATAAGAGTTCACTAACTCTTGAAAATCTTCTCTTTTATTGTCGTTTAACTCAGTTTGCGATATAGTTTCTATCAATGGTATCTTTCCAAATTCATTAAATATAAAGGTATGTACTTCATTTACAGAAGAATATTTGTTTAATACAGAGTTGAATTCTACTTTTTTTTGAAAATAATCTTGATATTCCTGTTGCAATTCCTTTATATTATTGAATACAGTTTTGAAAGAAGGACTTCCATCTGCCTTGACTCTTAGCATATTATGGGTTTCGTTGCCATCCAAGCTAATCAATAAGGAGAAGTTATGTTCAACGATAAATCTTTTATATTTATGGAGTAATACTGCATTCGTAGTCATGCTATAAGCAAATATCAGACCTGTCTTTTTTTTAATGTTCTCACATATATGGATGATTTTCTCTATTAAAGGAAAATTAACAAGAGGCTCTCCGCCGTAAAAGCCAATCTGCTGATTGCGGCGATGCAGGAATATGGTCTGTCATCACTATCGTATTATCTATCACCAAATTCAATGAGATGGTAATACCCGCCAATGAATAAAGCTGCATTTCAGACCAAATGCATAATAAAAAATGACGGCAACAGATATATTAACCGCCAGACTGGTCACAATCAGGAACAGATAACGCAGATTTCGTGTTATCAACGCTACAAACAGCAATAAAATCAATACGGTCAGTCCGATTACGGGAAATAAATCTTATCCAATTCTTTCTGAATATATTCCGTAGCGTCATAACTGATATGTACCTCATAGCCGGAGGCGGGCATCTTCTGTTGCAACTCACCCATAAGGTGCTTCACTTCCCCACTTAAATTTAATTGATTGGCAGTTTCCTCGGCCGTGATATACAGGTAGACAGAATTCAGCCCGTTTATCCGGTAATAACTTTGCGGTCGTTCTTCCACATGCCTTACCTTTATCAGTTTATCCAGCGTAACCATCGTTCCATCTTCGGCTTGCAGTTGAATGGCTCCCGGTTCAAATTCCATTTCTTTTTCAGTAGATGTACGTACCAGTCTGATCCACTCTCTGCCCTCCGCACCTTTTTTCAATAGAACAGATCCCCAGAAACTCTTTTTTTTCATAATGGCGGTTAATGGCCCGTTGCACAGCCTGCAGTGTGATTCCCAAAACGAAAGCTGGTCACTGTCATACTCCAACAGCCACTCCATAGGTGTAGCTCCATTCAGTTCCACTTTATAAATCCCCTTCAACTGTCCCAATACCGGCTTGATATTCTCTTCCGCATACTGCTGAATCAAAAAATAGGATTAGCAGGCGCATTCAGTGTATAAGTAATAAAGGTCTGGATGCCTTATCATCGAACGTCGCGTACTGATTTGAGGATAACTCACCCCCTCCGGGCAGCTGAGGCCAGGTCTGTCTGATGGTAGACACTTCAAAGCGGGTAACTCAATATCCGCATGCTTGTCCATGTTTTGCTTGTGATATCAAGAGTTTTTATTTTTGCCAGATCATCCCAGGTACGTTGTCTCGCCTGTGAAAATGGATTTTACCTGATCGCTGGTAAGCTCATCTACATCATTGTCTTTGTTTGATTACTGCAATACCATCTCTCTTGCAATTTCCTGTGCAGTAAGACCATCTTTCTCTCATCTTTCCAGATCACGAGATGCCATACCGATGTCGCAGGCTTACCTTCTTTTTGCAGATGTGATGCCTGTTGTGGAATCGCTCTGCTGTACCTCTACTGTTACGTCTTTTGTTTGCTGCCTGATAAGCCTCAGCCAGTTTCTCCATTACTGGTGTTACGAAGAAGATCCTGCTACAACGACTTTCCGGATGGTGCTGCGCTCTCTCATAGCTTTAGCTTCTGCATCTACTTAATGTATCCATTGTCCTCGATGATCTGCTGTCCATCTGCGCTCATTATGTAGTTAATAAAATCTGAGCTGCACT
>VOFK01002225.1_pt1 | contig 17748 bp, 21 predicted proteins | sample 5384121 | NCBI WGS metagenome assembly VOFK01 (sample SAMN12384730, study PRJNA508395) | human gut metagenome | isolation source: healthy gut J | host: Homo sapiens
TAAAGCCACAAGCCATTAGCCGTGATATCCGCAGCGAAGCGGGCGAGGCGTCGTCAACATCAACTTCGCCAAAATGCCGAGAAGCGACGCGCACGAAGCAGTTCAGCACGTGAAGAGCATTCAAAACATTTGGATCATCGACTCCGATGTCCTCGTGAATGCGGCGGCGTGAAAAGCAGTTTCCCGTCGAATCTTTCACGTCGAGGCACCGCCGCAGTTGGTCAACCGCCGCACGGGGAAGAGTCCACATACCGGTTCAACCAGTCGTGATTTGCCACCGACGAAAAGTTGTCGTTTCACCGGACCCCAATCTCGTGGTGAAATATTCCCGGAACCATTGAACTGGGGTGCTTCAGCCTCTGCCGCGTGCTCGTCCCGTGCTGGGTCGGGCTGGCCACAGTTGCGCTCCATGGCGCAACGACGCAGGTGCTGACAAACGCGTATTTCCGGTGCCATCATGTTCATGCTGCAAGACGGCCGCGCGGCCGGCAACCGACGGGCGACGAAAGGGCGCAAGGCCAAGACGGCCAATTTGGCAACACCTTTCGACATTCCGCGCGAGGCCAAAAAAACAGGCGAGTTGTTTTCGCCTCCTCACCCCAAGGTGTGAAAAGGAGTATATGCGTGAGTATGTCAAAGCGAAGTGAGTGTTTTCGCGGACGACGATCTTCGGGCGGCGTTGCCCGGAACGGTCGTCGCGCAACGCCGTGGCGCGCCGCCGAACGCACGCCGCAACGCCCCTATTCAGCAGTGCCGACATCACGAAGACAATCTGCTATCGCCGAAGCGTCGCGAAGCGAATCCGCTCGCAGATGATTTTTGCAGGTGCACGACGAAAGTGGTGATCGGCACGCTGCGCAACGAAGTTGAACCCGTGCGCGAAATCGTCACCGAGGCGATGGAGCAGGCGGCGCACCTCAAAGTGAAACCGATCGCCGAATGCGGTGTGGGCGAGAACTCGCTGACGCACACCGATCCGGCGGCGTACGTCCGGCATCCTCATGCCCCCTGCCGCAGCACTGCAGGCAGCTCCTATCGGCTGCGGCGTGACGCACGTCCATTTGAGCGGTGCGGCCGGTGTTACGGCACGCAGCACGACCGCGTATCTTTGCGTTCCGGCGTCGCGGTCACGAAATGCTGAGTCGCGAAACGCCGCCAGAGCGGCGACTGCTTCGCGGGAGGACGGCCGTAGTGCGCTCGGCGTCCTGCGCCACGGCGAGGGATCATGAGGCCTCGCGTTCCAGCGGGAGGCCGTAGCGGCGCTCTTCTCCGTCAGTTCTGCGTGACGAGGCGTACTTTCGGATCAGCAGGTCGTCGGTGCAAGTCTCCGTGTCGCCCAGTCGGTCTCCGTGTAGCGCGTACCATTTGACGGCGTCGGTCGAATGGAGATCTTGGCGCGGGAGGTAGGCTGTTGCTGTAACTTACAGGTCGCGTCGATTGCGTGAAAGTTCGCTCGGGTTGGTCACGATGCGTACAGTGCGCGCTTGGTCGGCACGCTGGTCGGCTTACTGCCGGTGTAGCCGTGGCATTGCCTGCGGCGTCGAGCGCAGGCCGCCACACGTAGTAAGGTCGTGGCGGGTTTGAGCTGCTCTTAGTCGAACCACTGGTCGCCGCGCACGCCGATGACCGAAACGACCTCCTCCGGCGTGGTGAAGAAGTCGTCGATCTGGCCTTTGATGTAGTCGGCCAGATAGCTCCGGATGCCCTCCGGCGTTACCGCCGTATTTCTTATATTCGGCGTCGGTGACGATGTCCCAGAGCGGACGCTCTTGTCGGAGGGTTCGACCTGAATCGAAGCGCTGCGCGCCCGTGACGCCGGAGATGTCGAAGGCGAAGGTGTTTGGTGGGATCGCCCTCGGATCGGTAGTGAACCATTGTTTTGGTCAGTTCGGTGGCATAGCCGAATGCCAGCACATAGTAGTCAGTGCCGGGGACGAAGCGTTCGCCGCTCGACGTAATGGTCGTAGGGCCCGTGTGGGTGAACCATTCCTGGCCATGGAGCCGTAGAGATTGAGTATCTCGGAGATAATCGCGTCGTCGGTCATCGCATCGCAGACGGGCCTCCTTCACCTCGGCGAAGTAGGGGACTTCGGCCGCCAGCGGGCGTGATGTCGATGACCGTGTTGTCGTCGAAACTCTTCTCCTGACCCGAAGGTGAAGGCCGCAGGCCCTGCGGGCGGTTCGACGGCGAAGGCTTCGCTCGGGGCGATGTCGCCCGTGAACTCCTGCCGTCGTATCCCCTACGACGATTTTGTAGGGAGGTGACGGGCGTGAGCGTTTCGGCGATAGTGAACTCCTCGGTGCCGGTGTGGAGCCGTTCGTCGAGGTCGTCGAGCGACGCGATCTGCCTGAGCAGCGTGGCGGTGGGGATTCCCAGCAGCGACGCCTCGCTGTGGATGCAGTAGTAGGTCGCCGTTTCGTCGGAGGGCGTGACCTTCACCGCTCCTTGTTCGGAGGTTTCTCCGAGGGTAATAGTGTAAGTTACAGGCTCTTTTTACGGGCGGATCACCCTCGGGGTCGGGGGTCGTGGTTTCGGAACAGCCGCCCGAAGCGGATAACAGGATTTACGGCCGTGAGAAGCCCGGAGCAGAGAAAGCGATTTTTTCATATTGAACATTGAATAAAGGGTGAGAAATGTTCCATAAAGGTAAGAAAAAATATCGGAACGAAAAGAGAGAAATCCCGGAATCGGGCGACTCAGGGATTTCTTGGTTAGGTTAGTTAGGTTAATGAGATGCGGAGATTTCCGCTTTGTGTAAGACAAAAATAAAGAGGATTTTTCAATAATCCAAATATTTCGTAATGAATTTATCGATAAATCCGTTCTTTTTCCGACAAATCGTATCGAAATTTTTTAAATACGGATTAAATTATAATTTTTAAAATCTGTTTCGGCAGCGTGCCGGCGACCTTCGCCGAGCGTGGGAAGACGGCACGCTCGGATACGCGCAACGGCCGGGAATCATCGTTCCCGGCCGTTGCGCTCGATTTCGTGTGTTTCAGGCTTTCGCCGCTGCGATTTCGGGAGTAGGCTTCAATTCGGCATTGTGCCGGCTGCGATAGGTCGCCGGCGTCATCCCGTATTCCTTCTTGAAGAGCTTGATGAAATGCGACGTGTTGGGGAACGCGCACTCGCTGCCGATCTGCGAAATGGACTTCGAGGTCGAGATCAGCAACATGCGCGCGTGCATGAGCCGCTGGCGGATGAACCACTGGTGCGGCGGCATCAGGAACACCCGTTTGAACTCCTTCTTGAACGAAGTGAGCGACCGGTTGCAGAGCGCGGCCAGTTCGTCGATCGAAATATCGTCGAAGATGTGGTCGTACATCAGTTGTTCGAAATTCTCCTTCGCCGTGTCGATGTTGCCGAGGATCTTGCTGCGCAGACAGCATTCGTCGTGCGAGACGATCAGGTAGACCAGTTCGGTCATCTTGATGTTTTCCGCCGTTTCGTCGTGGAGGAACCCTTCGCCGCGGAGGTAGTTGGCCGGTATTGCTGAAAAATCCTTTCAACAGTTGCCATGCCGGCGTCGAAACGGCGTTGGCGCCCTGGCATTCGGGACATGCGTGGTTGTAGGAGATGTTCAATCCGTAGGTGAGATTGAGGTACATCAGGATCTTGTGCAGATCCGCCGGTTGGTAGTAGAAGAGAATCTGTTCGAAGGTATTGCTTTCGTCGGGCACCTCTTCGGTGTAGTGCGTGCCGATTCCGAGGAAGAATACGTCCCCTTTCGAGATAGTCTGCCGTTTGTCTCCGTTATAAATGTGCTTCTCTCCGCGGACGATATATCCGATCGCATAACGCGACAGCGTGTGCGACTGGACTCCGTTGTGGAAATGCTCGACGAATTTCACGATCATCGGTAAACCGGAGCTGTGGCGTTCGTAATTTGCCATAAGATTTAATTTTAATTACAACTACTTAAAAGAGGCTCTCCATATGCTTGCAAGACAAATGTATAATAAAAAACATTATACAATGCGTAATTGTACAAATGTATCGCCAAACGATACAAAAAATCCATATTTGCTACTATTGAGACTTTTCGTGTCTCTATATCAGGCCGAGAACGAGGCTCAGTAAAATAAGAACCGTATAGAACATCGATGCGGCCGCACTGTTGAATTTGGTCAGCACGACGGGGATGAGCGTAGCCGCGGCCGGTGCCGCAAGGGTCAGTGTAACCGGTGAAGAATACGGTACAAAATAGATGCCGGCCACGACGCACAAGACGTATAAATTGTAAAAAAGGATATTACGCGGTTTGGTTTTCAGTGTACGGATATCCAGCAGGACACCGGCGGCAGAACAGATCAGCAAAAAGAAAATCACTCCCCATGCGATGAGCGAAAAGAGCGTATTCCCGTCGAAAAATCGGTATCCCGAATCGCTCGTTATCGCCGCTGCGACCTGCCGCACGGGGCCGTCGAATCTCCCGCCTGCCGCCCAATGGATGAAACCGGCGAAAAAGAGCGGCAGGATCGCGCCTGACAGCGCGACGACTGCTTCGCGCAGCGTGCGCCGGAAAAGCAGGACGACGAGCGGGATGAGCAGCAGCAGCCCCGCGCCCGGCGCATAGAGCAGCGGGATCAGCCCCACGTAGAGCGATCCCCGAAACATCCGGTCGAAACAGTAGTGGCGGTGAAAACTGTTGTAGTAGTTGCGCGATGCGAGTGCCAGCAGCAGCAGCGTGAGGCTCTGCGTCAGGTAGTCGCTGCTCAGCAGAACGCCGCAGCTCACGACGCCGAAGAGCGGCATGGCCAGGAAGCAGCGGGTCGCGTAGAGTTCGGCGCGGACGCTGCTGCGGCCGATGAGGAATCCGGCCACGAAGAGCATGACGATGCTCGCTGCCGCCGACAGCAGCGGCCATGACAGGCGGAACGCTGCGGTATAGTATCCCAGCGGGGCGCTGACGGCCGGAATTTCGCCGGCGAAACGTTGTGTGACCCATGCGCGCACGAATGCGACGATCACGACCACGAGGAACGTGAAGGTCGCTACGGGAAGCGGTTGCCGGATGATGTCGCCGAATTTCATACGCAGACAAAAGTAGCGAAAAATGACGAATGGTCGCAAATAATTCGTAACTTTGTTCCTCCTCGGATCCATCTGCGGGGCGATCGGAAGATGTTGGAAACCTGTTATCAGTACGAACGGATCGAAGCCGGCTGCGACGAAGCGGGCCGGGGGTGTCTGGCCGGTGCGGTCTTCGCGGCGGCCGTGATTCTGCCGCCCGATTTCCACGATCCGCTGCTCAACGATTCGAAGCAGATGAGCGAGCGCAACCGCGACCGGCTCCGGCCGATCATCGAACGCGAGGCGGTGGCGTGGGCCGTCGCTGCCGTCCCGCCCGAACGCATCGACGAAATCAACATCCTCAACGCCTCGTTCGAGGGGATGTGTCGGGCGGTCGGGGAGCTGCGCACACGCCCCGAATTTCTCGCCATCGACGGCAACCGCTTCCGTTCGTCGCTCGATATTCCCTATCGGTGCATCGTCAAGGGCGACGGCAAGTACGCCGACATCGCGGCGGCGTCGGTGCTGGCCAAGACGCACCGCGACGAGTATATGCGGCGGTTGGCCGAAGAGTTCCCTCAGTACGGCTGGGCGAAGAACAAGGGCTACCCTACGCGCGAACATCGTCTCGCCGTGAGTCGTTACGGGGTGACGCCCTATCACCGGCTGACGTTCAATCACGAATCGGGGCAGCTGGAACTTTTCTGATCGGGTCGGCCGGGGATGTGCGGCTACCCTATTTTATCGTATTTCGAGGAATCGGACAGACAGACGATCGACGTGGGAATGCGGACGCTGTTGTTTCACCCGCTTGTGCTGCGTGGCCGCTTCTGCAAGAGGGGCGGAGCGGGACGGCTGCGGTTGCGGAAAAGGAACGAGTTCCACCGCCGAAGGGCAGGTCTGTGCGCACGGTCCGAGTTCGGGTGCGGTCGGGCACGGCGTTCCGCCGGCATACGGCCGCTCCGTGTCGCGGAGCAATCTCGACGGGGATTCGAGCCGCTCCGGTCGGGACAGCGCGAGTTCTTCCGAACGATGGTGCGGATGTGATCGCGGCATATAAAAAACGATCCGATGCAGCTGCATCGGATCGTTTTCGTATAGGATCGGGAATTTAATATCCCATCGACTTCGAAGCGGCGTAAGAGAGCTTCAAGGCGTTTGCCCGGCGAAGTTCCTGCTTCACGTCGGTGATGATACCCATTTTCGTCTGGTCGTCGGCTTTCAGACACACGGTCATCAGCGCTCGGTCCGACTCGTTGAGTTTGTCGCGTTCGGCGGCGATGAAGTCCAGAATATCCTTCTCCGTACGATACGAGTCGTTGAGTTGGATACGGGGCGCCGTACCGAATTTAGCCTGCATGATCGGCGTAGGCTGGCCGATGTGGATGAAACTGACGAGCGATTTCTTCTCCAATTTCTGCACCTCGGTCGCGGTCGGAAGCTTGTAGCGAACCAACAGCTCCTGATCGCGCATCGTGGTCGAAATCATGAAGAAGAACAGGATCATGAAGATCACGTCCGGAAGCGATGCCGTCGAGATCGGGGGCAGACTTTTGCCGCCCTTCTTTTTCATTACTGCCATTACTTCTTTCCTCCCACGTTACGCGGCTCGGCCTCCGAGATTTTCAGCGGAACCGCCTTGGTTAATATATTTCGCTGATCTTCGTTCAGATCTTCGAATTTCACTCCGAACTTGCGCATGGCCACCTCGTTGCGCACCTCGTTGAAGGCGCGTGTCAACTCGTTCTGCACCATGATGTAGGTTTCGTAACTGGTGCCGCGGTCCGTCTGGAGGGAGATCACGCCCAGGCTGACGGGATAGTTCCACTTGCTGCCGTCGGGAAGTTCGAACTCCTTCACCTCTTTTTCGGGGAGGTTTTCGTCTTCCATCGGGTTGAGGATAAACTCCTTGGCCTTGTCTTTCAGCTGGTGGATGTCCATTTGCTGGCCGCCCGCCATGATGTTGTTACCTTTCGAAACGAATACCAAGAGAAGGTTGCGTTCCTTCACCTTGACATCCTCCTGTTTCTGGTTGGGATCGGGCATCGGCGGCAAGACGCGCGTCAGACCCGTATCCGTGTTCATGGTAGTGGCGACAAGGAAGAAAAATCAGCAGCAAGAAGGCGATGTCGGCCATCGAACCGGCATTGATCTCCTGTACTTTTCTTTTTATCTCCTGCCATTGTTTACTCCTCTTATTTGAATAATTTCGCAACCTCCGAATAGAGAGCGACAACGACTGCCGCGATCATTGCGACATAGGTTACGATGATACCGCAGTCGGCGATCACCGTCGGAGTGCGAGGGAAGACGCCGCCGCTGGCGAAATCCGGGATCACGGTGTCGTGGCTGGCAGCGATGAAATAGGATACCAGTACCACTACGACGATCAAGGCGAACGAAAGGAGCGTCCCCTTGACTCCCGCGGGGTTCTGAATCATACCGAAGATGGCGCAGAAGATAGCGGAAGCAATCGCCAGAGCCAGCAGGACGTAACACCAGATCAGGTTCAGGCTGATCGAAGCCTCCGAACCCCTGTGGCTATTGCGTAGATTCCGAGAACCGCCATCACGGCCAGCAGAACACCCAATATGATATTTAAAATCTTCTTCATAATTGAATAATGTTCTTTTTACGCTGGATTATTTCTTGTTGTAAGCCGTCAGGATGTCGGTCAGCGTGATCGACGTATCTTCCATTTCGTTTACGAGCGAATCGATCTTCGAAACGATATAGTTGTAGAACAGCTGAAGAATAACCGCAGCGATCAGACCCATGAGGGTCGTCAACAGGGCGACCTTTGATACCGCCGGCAACCAGCGTCGGGGGGAGATGTCGCCCGCAGCCTGGATGGCGTCGAATGCGTCGATCATGCCGACGACGGTACCCATGAATCCCAACATCGGCGACAGTGCGATGAACAGACCGATCCACGTCAGGCCCGACTCCATCATCTGGCCCGTCTGAACCGAACCGTAGGATACGATCGACTTCTCGACGGCGTCGAGGCCCTGGTTGTAACGCAGAAGACCCTGATAGTAGATCGAAGCGATCGGGCCGCGGGTGTTGCGGGCAACCTCCATGGCAGCGTCGATGCCGCCGTTTTTGAGCGCCTCTTCGATCTGTGCGATGAATTTCTTCGAGTTGATCGTCGAGAACGACAGGTAGAGAATACGCTCGATGGCGACAGCCAGACCGATGATCAGGAAGATCAGGATCGGGAGCATCCAGCCCCAGCCGCCTTCGAGGAACTTCTGCATCATCACGTGGTGCATCGACTCGCCAGCGATCGTGGCTTCGGCGTCGACATCGGCGACGGTCGTCGTTTCGGCAACGGCTGCCTGCTCGGTTGCAGCTGCCTGCTCGGTTGCGGCTCCTTCGTTTGCGTTGTCCTGAGCGAAGGCATCAACAGTGCCAAGCGAGAACATGGCCACTGACAGAATCAAAAAAGTTTTTTTTCATACGATTAATTAATTAATAAAATTTGTTTAGTGTTTTTTGCTATTGCTTGCTGTTGTTTTAAGTTCGGTTTTGGGTCTTATTCCGTCAATTTTTTCGGTTATTTTTCATTTTTCCGTCCGTTTTCGCCCGAAATGCTTCGTTCCACCGGTTTCAGGCAAGTTTCCCGTTACATGACGACTCTGCCTGACAAAAATCTGAGAATCAATATTTTGTCTTGCGTTTCGTCTGGTCTGCAACCGGTGAGTCTTTCATTTTGGCAGCTAAACTGTGCGAAATATAGAAAAAAAATTCGGTTTATGCAATGCCGGCATCGGTAAATTCTCCGCGCAAAGCGTGTCGCAGAAGTCGCTGCGTCCGTTCTGCGGGGAGATTTTGCCCCAGCACGTACATCAGTTTGGCGACGGCCGCTTCGGTGGTGATGTCGTGGCCGCAGATGACGCCGGCCTCCTGCAACTGCCGGCCGGTTTCGTAGAGCTCCATGGCGACCCACTGCCGCCGCTGCACTGCGTCACGTTCATGACGAGCAGGCCCCGTGCGACGGCTTCGCGCACGGCGCGGATGAATTCCGGTGCCGTGGGGGCGTTGCCGGCGCCGTAGGTTTCCAGCACTACGGCCCGCAGCCCTTCGATCGAGAGCATGGCGCGGAGCACCTGTTCGCGCAGACCGGGAAAAAAGGCGGATGACCAGCACGCGGTCGTCCAGTGCTGCGGCGACCCGGAGTTCGGCGTCGGCGTGTGCCGGGCGGTGGATGTAGTCGCGGTGGAAGGTGATATTGACGCCCACTTCGGCCAGCGCCGGATAGTTGTAGGAGCGGAATGCGGCGAACTCCTCGGCGCTCTGCTTGACGGTGCGGTTGGCGCGGAACAGCCGGTTCTGGAAGTAGAGCGACACCTCGGGTACGAGCGGCCCCTCCGCGTCGTGCGCAGCGGCGATTTCGATCGCCGTGATAAGGTTCTCGCGTCCGTCGGTGCGCAGTACGCCGATCGGGGATCTGGCTGCCGGTGAAGACGACCGGGCTTGGCGAGGTTTTCCAACAGGAAACTCAGCGCCGAAGCGGTGTAGGACATCGTATCGGTGCCGTGCAGGACGACGAATCCGTCGTAGCGCGCGTAGTTGTCGCGGATGAGCTCCGCCAGATGGAGCCACAGCGCCGGAGTGACGTTCGACGAGTCGATGACCGGCGTGAGCGACTGCACGTCGATGCGTACCTGTAACGAACGGATCGCAGGAAATTCGTCGTAGATGCCGCGGAAGTCGAACGGCACGAGCACACCCGTGGCGGGATCGGTCTTCATGCCGATCGTTCCGCCGGTATAGATGATGAGGATGGAGGAGAGCATATCGTTTTCCTTTGCTAATCTAAGGTTTCTATCAGGAAGCTCACGGGCCGGAAACCGTCGTTGCACGAGATCATCGCCGAAGCGGGATTCTTCATCCAGCCGTCGTAGAGGTCCGTCCCTCCGTGCGCCAGAGTCATGACGAAGGGGAGAGCGTCTGCCACGCGCTTTCGCAGAGCCCGTCGGGGCGCTGCCAGCCATCGGCGACGAAGACCTGTCCCTCGCGCATGTCGCATGCATGGTCGATCGGATTTTCGTAGCGTTCGATCAGGTCGCGGTGGCAAACCTTGCGGACGACCGTGATTTTTATCTTTTTCATCGTCGTTCTGTATTCTTTTTCCGTGTAACGGATGCCGAACAGCGCTTCGGCGTTGGCCGTCGTCGCGGCGGCGATCCGTTTCGGCGGCGAGGCCGCGTTTTGAGCTCGGCGATCTTGTCGCAGACCAGCCGCACGTAGGCCGATTCGTTGCGTTGCCCGCGGTAGGGTGCGGGCGTCAGGTAGGGGCAGTCGGTTTCGAGTACGATCCTATCGAGCGGCATCGTGCGGACGATCTCGGCCACGCCGCTCTTTTTGAATGTCACCGTACCGCCGATGCCGAAGCAGAAATCGCCGCAGCCGCACAGCCGTTCGAAGGCGGCGGCACCCTCCGAGAAGGCGTGGAAGACGCCCCGCAGCCGACGGCCGTCGGCGCGGGCGCGCTCCGTCTCGGCTTCGATGATCCGGCACATGTCGTCCCACGCCGCGCGGGTGTGGATCGCTACGGGCAGGTCGAATCGTGCGGCCAGCCGCAGCTGGGCGACGAAGGCCTCGGTCTGCTGGGCGACGAAGGCGTCGCTCCAATAGTAGTCCAGCCCGATTTCGCCGATCGCGCAGAAGCGGATGCCTGCGGGCGGGTCGAGCAGGTAACGATCCACGCGGGCCAGCTCTTCGCGCCAGGCGGGGTTGTCGTTGACCGACGTGGGGTGCAGCCCGATCATCGGGAAGCAGTATTCGGGGTGGCTGCGGCAGAGGTCGAAGAGCCGGCGGTCGCTCGCGGTGTCGATGGCGGGCAGCAGCAGCGCCGCGACGCCGGCCTCGCGGGCCCGTGCGACAGCCGCTTCGCGGTCGTCGTCGAACTCCGGTTCGTAGAGGTGCGAGTGGGTATCGATCAGTTTCATCGTGCGCGGTTTATCGGATTCGTTGAATTTCTTTCTTCGTTTTCTCGCCTCGGCAAAGCCCGAACAAGTTCGGCTCTGCTCTCGGCTTATCGAAAACGTTCGTAACGGTTGCCGGGCAGCTGCCGGACCGCCTGCGAGAGTTCGAGTCCCATGAGCAGGACGCTCAGCGCGGCGTAGTCGCGGCCGCTCGCGGCGATCAGTTCGGCCAGCGTGCGGGGTTCGTCGCCCAGCAGCGACAGCACCTCCCGCTCCTCTGCCGTCAGTTCGGGCGTGGGTGCGGGAGCGGTCTTTTCGTCGCGGGAGAGCGCGAACTCCCATTGCAACTCTTCGGCGATGTCGTCCGCCGAGCGGATCAGAAGCGCCTTGCGGTTGCGGATCAGGGAGTTGGTGCCGAACGAGTTGGCATCGGTCGTTCGTCCCGGAGGCGCCATGACCGTGCGGTCGTATCCGTCGGCGTAGTGCGCCGTGGCAAGCGATCCACCCGAGGCGGGCGATTCGATGACCACCGTGCCGGCACTCAATCCGGCGATAATGCGGTTGCGTGCGAGGTAGAACGTTCCCCGCTGTTTGCTCTGCGAGTGGAGTTCCGAAATCAGCGCCCCGCCCCGTTCGATCATGTCGAGCGCTACGGAGGTGTGCTGCGCCGGTGTCACATCGGGCAGCGGGTTTGCCAGTACGCCCACGGTCGGGATTCCCGCCGCCAACGCCGCACGATGGCAGGCCACGTCCACCCCGAAGGCCAGGCCGCTGACCACTACGACCTGCGGGATGCGTGTCAGCCCCCGCACCAGCTCGTCGCAAAGCCGCTGGCCGTAGGCCGAGATGCGGCGCGTGCCGACCATGGAGAGACAGCGCTGCGACAGGACTTCGGCATTACCCTTTATATATAAGACATGGGGGTAGTCCGGAATTTCGCGCAGCAGCGCGGGATAGGCGTCGTCGGTCGACGCGAGGGGCATAATTCCGTGCCGGCGGCAATGGCGCATTTCGCGTTCGGCCTCCGGATGGCTTTTACGGGCTGCGATGCTGCGCGCGACGTCGAGACGCAACTCCGCCCGTCCGGCCAGTTCATCGGCCGATGCGGCGAAGATCGCCTGCGCCGTACCGAAAACCTCCAACAGGTGAACGACCCCCTTGACTCCCAATCCCGGAACCAGCGTGAGCGCAATATCGTCGATGGCCATCGTGCAATTTTTGTAACGTTTTCGTTAAGCCGGGCGCAAAGCCGAACGTATTCGGGCTTTGTCGAGGCATGAAAACGAAGGATGAAATTCAACGTAAAGGTAGGGATTTTTCAGTGAAAACCGAAAGTTCCCCGATAAGTTTTGTAAAAATGAGAAATGTTTGTATATTTGCAATCTCAAAACCGATCTTATTCGTTCGGAGTTGCCTGCAAGGAGGGTTGGCAGGAGTGTCCGGAGTTTCGAGATATTCGCGATCCGGGATGTTCCGAAGGATGAGAGATCGGCGATTTGGTCTGATGGCCGAGTGGCTAGGCAAAGGTCTGCAAAACCTTGTACAGCGGTTCGAACCGCTTCAGACCTCGAAGGTGCCTCTCTGCGATTTTGCAGAGAGGCACCTTGCTTTTTATGTCTGATTTTTACCCGGTGAATCTTTGTGAAGATACGAAATCCATCGTAGAAAGCGACCTTGTTTTCAGGTTCTGTCCGGTGATGTGAATTTCTACGTCGCCTTCTTCGTGAACCGTACTTGCCCGAAACGTCTCGCCTGCCTCGGTCGCAACGAGACTGTTGCAGGAACCGAGGCAATCGTCCGGCGGCAGTCCTTGACGCACTCTTCGTCCGAGGCGTTCGTTGTAGTTGCCGTCTTCATTCCCGCCGCGGTCGGTCGCCGGAGCCGGCGGTCGGCTCAGCCGGCAGGTTTCGTGCAGTCTGTACGGATGGGTATGATTTAATTTGCAAAAGGGTGCGCCGTTTTGATTTTAATTCAAAATTGCTTCGTAATTTTGTCGCATGAAGATTTTGATCGTGGAAGACGAACCGTCGCTGCGCGAGATCATGTACCGTGCCCTCGTACAGGAGCACTACGTGGTCGAAACGGCGGCGACCTACGCCGAAGCCGACGCCAAGGTGGCGGGATACAGCTACGACCATCCTGCTCGATATCATGCTCCCCGACGGCAACGGACTGCGGCTGCTGGGAGCATATCAAGGAGCTGCGCAAGCGCGAGAACGTAATTATCATATCGGCACGCAACTCGCTCGAAGACAAGGTTCTGGGGTTGGAACAGGGCGCCGACGACTACCTGCCCAAACCGTTCCACACGGCCGAATTGCTGGCGCGTATACGCAGCGTGCTGCGGCGCGGTCGCAGCGGCGGGGATCTGTCGCTCTCGCTGGGCAACGTCTCGCTCTGGCCGGAGGGCCGGCGCGTGGAGGTGGAGGGACGCGAACTGGCGTTGCTGAAAAAGGAGTTCGACATTCTGCTCTACTTCATGCAGCGCCCGAACCATCTGGTCGACAAGGCCGTGTTGGCCGAAGCCGTCTGGGGCGACCATGCCGACGACGCGGACAACTTCCATTTCGTCTATGCCCAGATGAAGAATCTGCGGCGCAAACTCGCCGAGGCCGGCGCGACCGTCGAGCTGAAATCCGTCTACGGCTTCGGGTACAAACTCTCGCCGCCGCAATCCGAATAACCCGCAGCGGGTACGCGACCGCACCCGCTTCCGAATACGCACCGCCGCATGAAACTCATCTCCCGCATCGCCCTGCGCCTGTCGCTCGCCCTGCTGCCTCTGATGGCGCTTTGGGGCGTATTGTTCTACTTTACGATGGTCGACGAGATCAACGACGAGGCCGACGATGCGCTGGAAGACTATTCGGAGCTGATCGTCAAGCGGATGCTCGCGGGACGCGAACTGCCGAAGCCGAACAACGGGTCGAACAACAGCTATTCGATCGTGCCCATCAGCGCTCCCGAAGCCGCCGTCCGTCCGCATATCGATTACTACGACGCCGAGGTCTACATTCCCGAAAAGGAGGAGACCGAGCCGGCCCGCGTATTGACAACGATTTTCCAGGATGCCGACGGCGCCTATTACGAATTGAAGGTCGCCACCCCCACCTTCGAGAAGGACGACCTGCTGCGGGCGATCCTCTACTGGGTGGTCTTCCTCTACCTGCTGTTGCTGCTGACCACCATTTCGCTGACCGTCTGGGTCTTCCACCGCAGTATGCGCCCGCTCTACGAACTGTTGCGCTGGCTCGACGATTATACGCCCGGCCGTCGCGGTGCGCCCGTCCCCTGCTCCACGCGGATCGTGGAGTTCCGACGGCTCAGTGCTGCGGCGCAGCAGGCCGTCGACCGTTCCGAAGCGCTGTTCGAACAGCAGAAACACTTTATCGGCAATGCGTCGCACGAGTTGCAGACTCCGCTGGCCGTGCTGGGCAACCGGATCGAGTGGCTGCTCGACAACACCGAACCCACCGAAAAGCAAATGGAAGAGCTGCTCAAAATGCAGCGCACGCTGCGTCAGATCGTGCGGCTCAACAAGACCCTGCTGCTGCTCACCAAGATCGACAACGGCCAGTTCCCCGAGAGCTCGGAGGTCGATCTGGCCGCGGTCGTCGGCGAACAGGTCGCCCTCTATGACGAGATCTACGCCGGTCGCGGCATCGCCTGCACAGTGTCCGCTCCGGAGGCGTTCGTCGTGCGGATGAACGAGTCGCTGGCGTCGACGCTGGTGACCAATCTGCTGAAAAACGCCTACCTCCATACGGCCGAAGGGGGTGCGGTCGGGGTCGAGCTGCGCGACCGCACGCTGACGGTGACCAACGACGGTACGGCGCCGCTCGATGCCGAACATATCTTCGAACGCTTCTATCAGGGCGCCCGCAAGGAGGGTTCCACCGGTCTCGGACTCGCGCTGGTCAGTGCCGTCGGGCGGTATTACGGATTGCGGATCGACTATCGTTTCGAAGGGGGGCGCCACCGCTTTTCGGTTCGTTGGCCGTGATTTTTTCGAAAAAACGGGAAAAATTTCGTTGCGACGGGGAATTTTCAAATTCGTTTCAAAATCGCGTATGAACTTTGCATCATCAAACAAGGACAATGTTCAATTCATTAAAAAAACGAAACGCCATGAAAAAGCTTCTGATTCTCGCCGCCGCAGTGTTCGCCCTCGGCACCTCTACCGTCAGTGCCGACAACGATCGTCCGATCAGCGTCAGCGAACTGCCCGAAAAGGCGCAGCAGTTCATCCGCCAGCATTTCCCCAACGAAAAGGTCTCCTTCGCCAAGATGGAGCGCGAACTCTTCGATACGACCTACGAGGTGATCTTCACCAGCAGCTCCAAGGTCGAATTCCTGAAAAACGGCGACTGGAAAGAGGTCGACTGCAAATATTCGACGGTTCCTGCCGCGATCATCCCTCAGCAGATCGCGCAGTACGTTTCCCAGTACTATCCCGATACGTCCGTCGTCCAGATCGACCGCGACAAACGGGATTACGAGGTGAAGCTCACCAACGGGTTGGAGTTGACGTTCGACCTGAAATTCAACCTGATCGACATCGACGACTGACCCTTTCGGACGGGTCGTCGGGCGATCGCCCGAAAATGAAAGCCGCCCCTGGCGCAACACATTGCGCCAGGGGCGGCTTTGTTCGTGGCGTGCAGGTAGCCGGAGGTTTCGTACACGCCTTCTCGGAATATGGGTTTGGATTTTCCGCCGTACGGCCGTTCAGGCGTTGCCGGCCGGCTTGCCGCCCTGCGTCACGACGATCGTGACTGCGGCTACGCTCAGCACGACGCCCGCGATCCCTGCCGCGGTGAAGGGCTCGCCGAAGTGAAGCACGCCGATCAGCACGGCCGTGAGCGGCTCCATTGCGCCGAGAATCGAGGTGAGCGTCGGCCCGATGGCCTTGATGGCCTTCACGAGTGCGATGTTGGAGACGGCCGTGGCAGGGATCGCCAGTCCGAGGATGTTGCCCCAGGTGCGGGAGTCGTCGATCCAATGCAATCCCGATGTCAGGCTGCCCGCCGCTGCGAACAGCGCGGCGCCGATGGCCATGACCAGCAGCGTGAGGGTCGTCGATTCGACCTGTGCGGCGCGGCTCTTGCGCACGCCGATGATATAGCCCGCGTAGGAGATCACCGAAAAGAAGGCCGCGGCGATGCCGAACGTCGCGTCGCCGCCGTTCGAACGGATGTCGCCCGACGAGAGCAGTGCGGCGCCGGCGAGCGAAACGGCGATGGCCGTGAACAGCCGCCGCGAACAGCGTTCGCGGAAAAAGAGCGTCATGGCCAGCGCGACGGCCAGCGGATAGAGGAAATGAATGGTCGAAGCGACGCCTGTGGCGATGTTGGCATAGGCGAAGACGAGGCTCAGCGAACAGCCGGCCCGGAAGAGGCTCAGCAGGAAGACGACGCCGAAATCCCTGCGGGCGATGCGCAGCCGCCGGCCCGTCGCCAGCCCGAAGAGCAGCAGCGCCGCCGAGGCGACGCCCCAGCGGTAGGTCAACACCTCGAACGGTGAAAAACCGTCGCGGAGCAGCGTGACGGTGAACAGCGGTGCCAGCCCGAAGGTCGACGAGGAGAGGGCGGCGTAGGCGATTCCTTTGGGATTGTTCATGGTTCGGGTGCCGCACGGTTGCGTGCGGCATACAAAGATACGAATAAGTGAGGGCAGAAGCAAGCGTCGGCTTGCTTCTGCCGAACGGGAGTATCTAAGGCGCCAGCCAAAGATACGAAAAGTCAAGGGCAGAAGCAAGCGCTAGCTTGGTTCTGCCGAACGGGAGTATCTAAGGCGCCAGCCAAAGGTGGAAACCTTTTTCGGAAAAGCCGAGGCTCTCCGCCCGGTTTTCGGCGGTTGCGGGCTGCACGGGCCGTTTCCCGCGTCGGGAGGGCGGTCGCGCAAACGCGGATACTGCGGTTTCTCTGCAAACGTTTTCCGGTACATTTTTTTCGCAAAAAGTGATGCGAAACGCAAAAAAACGAATATTGCGCTTTCGGGATCAAAATTTTTTGTACATTTGTTTACCTGAAAACCATCGCGCGGCGTCCGGTCGTCCGGAGCGCTGCGCCCCGATTAAAACTGCTACCCATGGAACACGCCTATGTAATAGGTTTGGACTACGGAACGGATTCCGTGCGCGCCCTGCTGGTCGATGCCCTCACGGGGCGGGAGATCGACTCCGAAGTGGCGCTCTATCCCCGCTGGAACAAAGGGCTTTACAGCGATCCCCGCGTGGCCCGTTTCCGCCAACATCCCAAGGATTATCTCGAAGCGCTGCGTCAGTCGGTGCGCGCCGTGACCGGCCGCCATGCCGATCTGGCGCCCTACGTCCGGGCGCTGTCGGTCGATACGACGGCCAGCACCCCCTGCCTGACCGACAGGGCGGGAGTTCCCCTCTCGCTGCACGAGGAGTACGCCGAAAACCCCGACGCGATGTTCGTGCTGTGGAAGGACCATACGGGGCAGGCCGAATGCGAGGAGATCAACGCCCTCTGTGCCCGCTCCGAGATCAACTACGCCTGCCATTCGGGCAACTACTACTCGGCCGAATGTTTCTGGTCGAAGGTGCTGCACCTGCTGCGCCGGGACGAAGCGCTGCGGCGCGACGCCTGGTCGGTCGTCGAACTGTGCGACTGGATTCCCGCCGTGCTGACGGGGTGCCCCGACGCCGCGAGCGTCAAGATGGGCCACTGCGTCTGCGGTTCGAAACTGATGTGGGCCGAGGAGTGGGGCGGCTATCCTCGCCCGAAAGCTCCTCCTTTCGCAGCAATACGTAACTGAACGAAGCAATACCGA
>VOFK01004306.1_pt1 | contig 17739 bp, 24 predicted proteins | sample 5384121 | NCBI WGS metagenome assembly VOFK01 (sample SAMN12384730, study PRJNA508395) | human gut metagenome | isolation source: healthy gut J | host: Homo sapiens
GACACAGCCCCGGAGGAGCCTGCCAGCCCACCGAACAGGATGATAACCTGTCCGCCGAGCAGGAAGCGATGAAGGATGAACTGTCCGCCGCAGAGGAGGCTGACAATTCGGTTCTGGATGAGCTGATCGGCAAAGCGGTTCTGGATCACTACGCGGACGCCGTGCAGCCCGGCCAGATCCACGTGGAAAGCCATGTCGTTCTGGCAGAGGACAGACGCGGCACAGAGACAGTCACCGTATATCTGCTTGTTCTGCAGGAGATCTACAGCACAGACGGCGAATCGCTGACGCTGGAGAACGGAAGCTATATTCCCACAGCGATCACATTCTCTCTCAGCACCTCCAGCGGAGCGGTGACAGAATACTGGGAGCCCAGCGACGGCAGCTATTCCGACGACATCCGCGCCAAATTCCCGCCCGCCGCAGCCGAGGAAGCCCTGCAGAACGATCAGGCGTACATCGACGATCTGAAAACCGCAAGCTTCCAGAAAGCGCTCGAAGCGAACCGCAGTGCAGCGTCTTAAAAAATGCCCCTTGCCGGTTTCGTGAACCGGCAAGGGGACAGTTCGTTATACAGCCGTTTTCTGCCGCTCCGGCAGCTGCGAGAGGATGATCGCCGCGAACATGACCGCGCAGCCGAAAAGCTCCCGTGCGGAGAGCGTCTGGCCGAGCAGCAGCCAGCCGAACAGGGCGGCGAAGACGGACTCCAGACTCATGAGCAGGGGAAGCCAGCGCGGGCTGCACGTCACGTTCGCCGATGATCTGGAACGTATATGCCACGCCGCCGGAGAAAACACCCGCATAGACAATGGGCCACCAGCACTGCAAAATGGAACCCCAGTCTGGCGCTTCAAACAGGAGCATACCGACCGCCGACAGCGCGGAGCAGACCAGGAAACTGCACGCAGCTTAGCCGCACACCGTCCATATGCGGCACGACCGCGCCGACATAGCAGATATGGATTGCGAACAGTACCGCGCACCAAGCGTCAGCAGATCGCCGCCTGAAACCGAAAAGCCGGAGCCGACACACAGCAGATACATTCCAAACACAGCGGCCAGCGCGCACAGCCAGACCTTCAGCCTGGCGCGTCTGCCCATGAGCGCGCCCAGAATGGGGACGAACACGATATAAAGTGCCGTTACAAAGCCGGATTTTCCGACCGTTGTATCAAGAAGGCCGAACTGCTGGAGCGTCGTCGCCGCGAACAGCAGCACGCCGCAGATCACGCCGGCCAGCAGCTGCTTTTTTCCTTTTCAGCCCCTGTGACCGGCCGGTTCTGCGACCAGCCCTTCCGGTCGAGCACGGCAATGACTGGCAGCAGCACCAGCCCCGCCAGAAAAAAACGCGCCGCGCCCATCGTAAACGGCCCGAAATATACTGCATACTCGCTCTGGGCAACGAACGCCGCGCCCCAGATCATGGCGCAGGAGGAAAGAAAGAATACTGCCCTTTGCCTGTTTATGCATTGCCTTTGCTCCTTTTATCGTAAAAGAATCCCAGCAATCATAGCATATCGCAGAGGCAAAGTCAAACAATCTTGCCGCGCGGCAGAATTTGTGGTATGATACACAAAAAAAGGGAGGGCAGACGAACATATGGAACCATTATTTCTGCCGGTGCTGCACAGCTTTGAGAACAACAATATTTTTACAGGCAGCTATGGCAAGCTCCGGTTCCGTGTCACGCCGAACATTGTGATGCTGACGCAGAAGGAGGTCAACTTCGACGAAAGCAGCATGAAATGCGAATGCTGGCACGGCGAATACTGCTACGAAAAAAGCCAGATGGAGGATGAAAAAACCTTCCCCCTGAACGAAGCGGCCTATCACGAAATGTACGACTGGATCTCAGCGCATATATAAAAAGCAAGCCCCGGCCATTAGATGGGTGTTCATAAAACAGTCAATGGAGCGTATCGATACAGATGCGCTCCATTTCTCGCCAGCATACTATGTAACGGGGTGCAGCCCCCTTGGCTCTCCCTTTGGGAGAGCTGTCACCGCAGGTGACTGAGAGGCCTTGCAGCCTCTTTTGAATGATAAAGATCGATTTGTTCACACACATTACGGAAATCCCTGTCAATATCCCGGTTGGAGAAAATCGCAAAATCTCCAATCCAAAGACATCAGGAATTGAGAACGTTCCGCATCATAAGCAAGCCCATGAGGTTCATAATGTTGAAACCATCCAATTCAATGACCAGTCTGGCCGAAGCGCAGTAAAAGTCCACGATGAATTTGCCGATAATCCGCTGTTTGTAAATTTTTACCGGATATTTGCGGAGAAAAAGATACCAGAGCTTACGTTCGTGGGGTGTCATTTCCCTGCGAAGCCGTCGGGCATTTTCTAATTGGGTGTTGTCTTTTTGGTATGGTCATTGTTTACCCTCTCCGTCCTCGCTGCGCTCGGCCACCCTCCCAAAGGGAGAGGCAAGGGATGCTCGCACGGTACACCGAAAGGTGTATAGACGTGCGCCCTTTATCAGTTCGGCAAATTGGAGTTTACTGCTCAATACGGTAGTATTTGAATGTTTCATCTTCTCCGACAAAGCGAAAGCCTACCTTTTCCAGCACATGCTGACTCCGGGTGTTTTTCCTAATGGTATCTGCGTTTACCGCAGCCATTCCCCAGCTCGTCAAAGGCGGTTTTTACCGCCAAACGTTCTGCCTGCGTCCCGTATCCCTTTCCCTTCATCGCATCGTTTTTGCATATGGATACTCAGGGAACATTCTTTTTATCATGGTCGATCTGCTTCAATTGCAATTCCCCCGATCACCTTATCCCCAAGCATGATCGCAAACAGTCTGCGTGAAGCGTCCTGCCCCTTCATGTCAAAAATATCGATTTACCGCAGCTTTCGTCATAAACATAGGGCTGAAACAGGTGCATATCCATATAGATAGACGCATCATTCGCCCAATGCTTGTACAGTTTCCGTGACATAGTTTTCGCGTCATCGCCTTTAACTGAATCGTTGGCATGTTAGACCTTACCTACCTTATCATTCCGACTTATCGCTTTGTTTAATTCTATCGTGTGGCTTTAATATATGCAATAACATTCCCGGCAGACATTACTGCCGGGAATGAAACTGTCTTTGACTACCGCCATTGCTGCGCGGGCCGCATTTTTGTTATGTGTCAGATCCCGGTGCCTGCGGCTGCGGTTCTGCTGCCGTTTCCTGCTGGCGGGGCTTGATCTCAGCCAGCGCCTGACGGAGCGCTTCGTTCTGCGTACGCAGCTCTTCAAGCTCAGCACGCATGGGTTCGAGCTGCTTCTTAACCTTACGGTCTGCAATGGCCTGATGGAGCTTGTAGTGGCTGTACACATTCAGCGCTGTGAGCGCGACGAACGCGCCGCCCGCGATCAGACCGACCTTTTTCATGTCTGACTTCCGGAGCACATGATGCGATTTGTTCTTTCCGCCGCGTGTGATCTCCACGACAGCAGGATCATGCTCGGCAAGCTTCCGCGCTGCCAGCGCTGCGCAGCACTGTTTGACCTTGCAGTTCATATTCTGACCTCCTGTTTGCAAAAATCATCCATGTCTTTAAGCATATTATAGCCAATTCCAAGGATTTTTGCAAGGGGACAGTCGGTATGATTTGCCCAAAGCTTATACGGCTTCGCGTGCGGCCTTTTTGTTCTGCATGACCTGGAGCGCAATGATCCCGGCGACGATCACAAGGCCGATCAGATCCGAAACAGTACCCGGGATCAGCAGCGTCAGTCCGCCGATCACCGTGAGCACGCGCAGCGGCCAGTGCATGGGCCGGAGGATATAGCCCTCCAGACCGGCAGCAACTGCAAAAATGCCGAGAAGCGCTGTAATAACGATCTGAATGACCTGGAACACGCTCGTGACATTCTCAAACAGCATCTGCGGGTTATACGCGAAGATGAACGGGACGATGAAGGCTGCGATGGCGAGCTTGGTTGCATTGATGCCAGTCTTCATGGGGTTCGATTTCGCAATCGCGGAGCCTGCGTAGGCTGCCAGCGCGACCGGCGGCGTGATATCGGCGACAATGCCGAAGTAGAACACGAAGAAGTGCGCGGCCACGAGCGGGTAGCCCATCTTGATGAGGATCGGCGCGCACGTGGAGGCCATGATACAGTAATTTGCGGTCGTGGGTACACCCATGCCGAGGATGATGCAGCAGATCATGGTCAGGATCAGGCCGATAAAGGTTGCATTGCCTGCTAGCTGCACAACGGCGTTGATGAGAATGGAGGCGAGGCCGGTGACGGTGATGCAGCCCGCGATGATACCAGCCATCGCGCAGGCAACTGCAACAGTAATGGCGCCCTTCGCACCTGCCTCCAGAGAATCAAAGACGGAGTTCGCGGATCGCCGGCTGCGCCGAACGCAGCCTTGCTGACGGTGCGGAACGTGCGCGTCTGCGCGCTCTGCAGGCGGAGCATAAAGAAAGTTGACAAGGCCGACTGCAATGGCCGCGAGAATGGAATACGCGGCGGAGTGCGACATTGTCTTTGCGCCGGAGGACACGAGCCAGACCAACAGTACCAGCGGCAAAATCAGATAGCAGTCGCGGGCCAGAAGCTGCCACTTGGGAAGCTGATCTCTCGGGATGCCGTTCAGGCCGAGCTTTTTGCCTCCAGATGCACAGAGATGAAGATGCCGGTGAAATACAAGATCGCGGGCAGAATCGCTTTGACTGCGACCTGCGCATACGGAATGCCGATGTACTCCGCCATCAAGGAACGCTGCTGCACCCATGATAGGCGGCATGATCTGGCCGCCGGTCGAGGCAGCAGCTTCAACTGCTCCTGCAAACTCCGGCTTATAACCGGTTTTTTTCATCATCGGGATGGTAAATGAGCCGGTCGTGACCGTGTTGCCGACCGAGGAGCCGGACACCATGCCGCACAGCGCAGAAGAAATGACTGCAACCTTCGCCGGGCCGCCAGAAGACCAACCTGCAAGCCGGTTTGCGAATGAGATGAAAAAGTTCGCAATGCCGGTACGCTCCAGAAACGCGCCGAAGATGATGAACAGCACGATGTAGGTATAGCAGACGCTGACTGGCGTACCGATCACGCCGCTGGTCGTGTAGAACAGCTTATAGATGATGTTTTGCAGGGCCTTATAAAAGCTTGCGCCATAGCTCAGCTGATTATAGAACGCGTAGACGACCAGAAGCCCGGCCACCACAAGGATCGGCAGACCCACGCAGCGGCGGCAAAGCTCGACCAGAACCAGAATACCAATGCAGCCGATGGCCACATGAATGGGCTGGATGCGGGTTGCAAGCCGAATCATCGTCATGGCGTTGCGTGCAAAGTAGAAAAAGCAGGCCGCGCCGACGAGCATCAGGAGAATGTCGTACCACGGCAGATAGTTGGGCCGCACGTGATGCTTGCTGGCCGGGAAATTCAAAAAGCCCGCAAGAATGATAAAGCCCATGAACAGCGGCAGGCCGGATCTCCGGCATGGCTGTGGAAAAAAGCGTCATGCAGATGCAGTACACGGCGAAGCACGCCATAAAGACCTTAATGACAATGGCGCGCCAGCCGGACCAGATGCGGGTGTTGGATTCGCGGTCATATTTGCGCATGACCTCGTCAACGTCGGCAGCGATATTCTGCTCTGTACCGGCGTTTGCGGTCGCGGGGGTGGTCTTGTCGGGATTTTTGGACAAGGTGCATCTCTCCTTCATCTTCTTTCTGTACGACAACTACGGCAGGGAAGCCCTGCCGTAGCGCCGGTTATGCGTAAAGCACGCGTGAAACTTTACTTGGTGGGAACGTCAAAGCCCTTCTCGGCGAAGTACTTGGCAGCGCCTGGATGATAGGGGACGGAAGTGACGGAAGCGCCAAATTCGGTGCTGACCTCTGCGTACTTGGCGTGGGTGTCGGTGAGGCTGGCGGCGTTATCGAAGATATCGGCGACCAGCTTGTAGATTGCATCCTCGGAAACGTCGTCGCGGGCGAGAACGACTGCGCTGACGGCGACGGTGATGGTGTCAGTGTCAAGACCGTAGACATCCTTGCCAATCGTGACCTTAGTGTAATACGGGGAAGAGGCAAGCAGCTGGTCAACGTGCTCGTCGTCCAGAGAAACGAGATAGACATCCTTGGTCGTTGCAAGATCGGTGATTGCCGTTGTCGGAGCGCCTGCAACGATGAAGGCCGCGTCGATCTGGCCGTTTTTCAGAGAATCTGCGCTGTCGCCGAAGGACTGATACGTCGGGTTGATGTCGGCCTCCGTCAGACCGTAAGCACCGAGCACATCCATGGCGTTGAAATACACGCCGGAACCGGCCGCGCCGATGGAGACGTTTTTGCCCTTGAGATCGGCAACAGACTTGATCTCAGGATCGGTCGTGACGATCTGCACCTGCTCGGTGTAGAGCGCTGCGACCGTGGAGAAGCAGCTGACAGCGCCGGTATCGGCAAACAGGTTTGTGCCGGCGTAAGCATAGGCCATGACGTCGGACTGGCAGAAAGCCAGCTCTGCGTTGCCGTCTTCAAGTTCAAAAATATTCGACTGAGAGCCGTTGCCAACGAGACCGACGATGTTGATGCCGGCGTTATTTGTGGCGTGCTGAGCGATGACAGAGCCGAAGGCGTAGTAGGTGCCGGATTCGCCGCCAGTAACGAAGCGCAGCTTGGCACTGGAGGATGCTGCAGGTGTTTCAGCGTTGGAAGCGGGTGTATCGGATGCGTCAGAAGCCGTATCGGACGTCGTCTGCGTGGGAGCCGCGGGAGAAGCGGCACACGCGGCCATGCCCAGAACGAGGACAGCCGCGAGAAGCAATGCAAGAATCTTTTTCATATCTATTCCCTCCTGAATTGATTTGCTGTGTGAAAGTATAATACATCAAAGTGCATTTTTCAAGATGCAATTTGTCATTTCAAGAAAAATTTTTTCAAGAAATTCGCATTTTCAACGGAAATCCTTCAAAAATTAGTATAAACCTGAAATATATGAACAATCAAGAAAGATTTGATTCATTTTGATGAAAGACAGCAAACTGGATTCCTGCATATTAAGGCGAAAAAATCAGGCAGCCCACACGGGCTGCCTGATGCATGATAAATGATCTAATCTGAATTTTTTATTCAGATATTCCTTCAAAAACAGGATTGCCTGCCGGTAGCCCTCGAAGCCAAGTCCCATATAAGTCTTTACGCAAGCCAACCGCGCATAGGAGACCTGCCGGAAGTCCTCACGTTTCGTCACATCGGACAAGTGTACCTCGACTGCCGGAAGCGCAACGGCCTTCAGTGCATCTAGAATCGCAACGCTTGTGTGCGTATAGGCTGCTGGATTGATAACGATACCGTCAAACACGCCGTAAGCAGCTTGGATTTCGTCCACCAGTGTGCCCTCATGGTTGGACTGGAAGACCTTGCAGGAGATATCCGCTTCGCGGCACGTATCCTCGCAGAACTGCACCAGCGCGGCGTAATTCTGCCGGCCGTAAATATCCGGTTCCCGCAGGCCGAGCAGATTGAGATTCGGCCCGTTCAATATCAGCAGCTTCATCCAAGCACCTCCAGAATCTGATGCACAGCATCCTCTACCGTGCGGTCATTGTCGATCATAGCATCTGCAAATTTTTCATACAGGCTTCCTGCGCCGGTAAAGCTTCTGCGCCGAGCGCCTGCGAGACGGGCCGCCCGCTGATGGGAAGGCGGCTCAAATCACGCGTCAGGCAGAAGATTGTCCGTTCTGGTGCAGCAGCGGGTAATTTTCGACCTTGTTACGCACCCGCCGCCCGTAGCAATCACAAGCCCGGAGTGCTTGCCCAGCTCCGTCAGCACCGCCGTCTCCCTCTGACGGAAGCCTTCCTCACCCTCAAGCCGAAAAATCTCTGGAATGGGAATCCCGGCCTTCTGCTCGAGTACGGTGTCCTGCGTCTAGGAATGTGCGGCCCAGCTGCGCAGCAAGTCTCGTGCCGATTGTCGTCTTGCCGCTGCCCGGCATGCCGATGAGAATCACATTCTGCATCTGCGCGGTCAGCGCTTTTGCGATCGCGGCAATGCGTTCGTCTGCAATCGGTGCGCCGAGGAACGCCTCGCAGCTTTTCTTTGCCTGCGCGGTAAGCATCAGAAGCCCGTTTGCCCGCTTGAGGCCGAGCTGCTCCGCCTGCAGCAGAAATTCCGTGCGCGCCGGATTGTAGACCATGTCCAGCGCGGCCTCCAGCGCCGGGAACCGGCTTAACGCAGACGGCGAGACACCGGTGTTCGGATACATACCGAGCGGCGTTGCGTTTACGGCGATTTCCGCATCCGTGTGCCGGTCGAGATTCTCATAATTGTCCTCCCCGTGCCGCGAGATGACAACGACCTCCCGCGCGCCCATCTGCCGCAGGACATACTGTGCGGTCGCTGACGCGCCGCCGCTGCCGAAGACGAGCGCCTTTTTGCCGCGCACCTCCGCGCCGCTGGATTGTACCAGCATGGAAAAGCCGTAAGCGTCGGTGTTGCCGCCCCAGAGTGTCCCGTCTGGCCTGCGGACAATGGTGTTGACCGCGCCGATGGCGCGGGCCGTGTCAGACAGCTCCGCACAGTAGGGGATGACCGTTTTTTTATAAGGGATCGTCACATTCAGACCGTCAAATTCCCCGGAGCGCAGGAAGCGTTCCAGCTCCGCCGGCTCCTTTTCATATAAAAGATAGGAATAGCCCGCAAGCTGTGCGTGGATGGCGGGGGAATAGCTGTGGCTGAGCGTCCGGCCCAGCAGTCCGCAGCGCAGTGTTTCAGAATGCATATCCAAGCTCCTTCTTTCTTCCCATCCACGCATCCAGTACGGCGATCGCTGCCGCAGCCTCCACGCACGGGACGGCCCGCGGCACGATGCACGGGTCGTGTCGCCCGTGGATCACAAGCGTTTGTTTTCCATCCGCGAAAGACTGACGGAGGCCTGTGTCCGGGAAATGGACGGCGTCGGCTTGAACGCGGCACGGAACACGACCGGCATCCCGGTCGAAATCCCACCCAGAATGCCGCCACAGCGGTTCGTTTCCGTCACAATGTGCCCATCCTGCACGCGGAACGGATCGTTATTCTCGCTGCCGCGCAGCCGCGCGGCGGCAAAGCCTGCGCCGAACTCCACGCCCTTGACCGCCGGAATGGCAAATACAGCGCGCGCGATCAGGTTTTCCAGCCCACCGAACATCGGCTCGCCAATGCCTGCCGGAAGCCCTCTACCACACATTCAATCACGCCGCCGACGGAATCTCCGTCCGCCTTTGCCTGCGCGATCTCCTCCTGCATGGTTGCTGCCGCATCGTCAGAAACAGCCTGGAAACGGCTTTCCCGCGACTGGTGCGTCAAACGGCGCGCTGTCGGTGACAGTTCCAATGGATAAGATGCGCGCGCGGATGCGGACACCCTCGCGTTCCAGCAGCTGCATGCAGACGCCGCCCGCAATGCACATCGGCGCGGTCAGCCGTCCGGAAAAGTGTCCGCCGCCGCTTACGTCCTGTGCGCCGCCGTATTTCACCTGCGCAGTATAGTCCGCATGGCCAGGGCGGGGGACATCCTTTAGATTATCGTAATCGCCGGAGCGTGTGTTGGTGTTGCGGATGATGGCCGTGAGCGGCGCGCCGCAGGTTTTTCCGTTTTTCAGCCCGCATAAAACTTCCGGGGCGTCAGCCTCTCTGCGCGGCGTTGACCACGCATTCTGTCCGGGCGCACGGCGGCTTAAAAACCGCTGCAATTCATCCGGATCGACCGGAAGCCCGGCGGGCAGCCCGTCGACCGTGACGCCGATGGCGGGCGCGTGGGACTGCCCGAAGATGGAACGGTCAGATTTCCGGTATACACGCTGCTCATACTGCATCCTCCTTCAAAGAAGCAAAGTCCTCCCAGAATGCGGGATAGGATTTTGCGACGCATTCGCTTCCAGACACCGTAACCAGGCCTTCGCAGCCGCAGGCGGCCATAGCCGCACTCATGGCGATGCGGTGGTCGCCACAAGCGTCCGCTGTTCCGCCGGAAAGGCGTGCGCGGCCAGAGATGACCATCCGTCCGGCAGCTCCCGCACGCTGCCGCCGAGCGCGGAAATCAGTGCCGCCGTCGTTTGCAAACGGTCGGATTCCGTTTCAGCCGCAGCCGCGCCGCATTTTATGATCCGCGTTTTCGCCATCGCAGAGCGCGGCGAGGCACGACGACCGGGATCAGATCAGGGATCGGCCCGGCGTCCAGCGTGATCCCATGCAGCGCGCCGCGCCCACGGTGACAGCTTGTCCGGAAATGGTCAGCTCCGCGCCGAAAGCGCGTCAAAAGCTCCGTAATGGCCCGGTCCGCCTGCAAAGACGCGGGATTCAACCCCGCCACGGTCACGCCTGTCTCAGACAGCGCGCCCATGCACAGGAAAAACGCCGCGTTCGACCAGTCTCCCTCGACCGTCTGCACGGCAGGCGATGCATAACGCTGCCCGCCGCCGATCTGCCAGACTTGGCCGTCCTTTTTTGTAAGAATCCCCGCTTCCGCAAGCGCCTGCTCCGTCATGGCGACGTAGCGCGCCGATTGGAGCGCGCCCGTGACCGTCAGCGTGCTGTTTCCGCTCAGAAGCGGCAGCGCGAACAAAAGCCCGGAAATAAACTGCGAGGAAACATTGCCGGGCGGGAATAGTCTCCCGCGCATAATTGCCCAGCCGTATGCAGGACGGCCCCGTCCTGCCGCAGCTGCATCCCCATGCGCCTCCAAAACCTCCCACAGCGGGGACAAAGGCCGCTCCGGGAGCCGCCCATGCATCTGAATCTCTGCCTGAACGCCAAGCGCGCCGAGAACCGGCAGCAGAAACCGCAGCGTCGATCCGCTTTCGCCCACGTCAAGCTTTGCATTTGCGGGGCGTGCTCCGATTGGGGCGATCAACAGCCCAGCCGTTCCCTGCGTAAGCTGCGCGCCGAGTGCTTCCAGACACTGCATCGTCGCTTCAATATCCGCGCTGAAGCCGTCCAAAATCAAACGCGACGGTTCACGGGAAAGCGCCGCGCAGATGAGCATCCGGTGCGCCTGCGATTTGGAGGCGGGAATCTGAACCGCGCCCGTGCACGGGCGGGCGACATCGTCCGCGTCATTTCGCACCTCCGGCCCTCTCAGCCAGTCGGAAATTTCGGAGGCCGGGGTCTTTCGTATTTCGCAGCTTCCGACAGCCGTTGGAACGATCAGATTGATCGAGCCGCCGGAGGCTTTCTTGTCGTGTAGAATCGTTCCAAGCATCTGTTCTTGACCGGATATGCGCAGTCGACCGGCAGGCCGTACTGCCGCAGCAGCGCCAGCACCGTATCCCGCGTCTCGGTCGTGCAGAAGCCGAGCTGCACCGCTGCCCGCACGATCATCGCCATACCGATGGCGACGGCAGAGCCGTGGCTGACGGCAAAGCTGCTGCACGCCTCGATCCCATGGCCGAAGGTATGGCCGAGATTCAGAAGCTGCCGCTGCCGCGGTCAAATTCATCCTGCGCAACAATATCGCGCTTCATCCGCACGCACGTTTCGATAATATGCTCCAGCTGCGCATGCGGCGGCGTGCGGTTCAATGCTCCTCGAAAAACGGTGCATTTCCAAGCACCGCATATTTGATGACCTCCGCGCAGCCATCGTGGAAAATTTCATCTGGCAGGGAATCCAGACAGTCCGGGTCGCAGAGCACGAGCCACGGCTGGTAAAACGTCCCGGCCAGATTTTTCCCGGCGGGCAGATCGATGGCCGTTTTGCCGCCGACGGAGGAATCGACCATGGCCAGCAGCGTCGTCGGGATCTGGATAAACCCGATCCCGCGCAGATAGGTAGAGGCCGCAAAGCCTGTCAGATCGCCTACTACGCCGCCGCCGAGCGCGAGGGCCGCGTCTGCCCTTGTCAGCCGGTTTTCACACAGCGCGTCGAGAAGCGCCAGATACGTCTTCGCGCACTTGGAGCTTTCCCCATGCGGAAAAACACAAACCGGCACACGGAAAACCGGCGTCTGCAAGGCTTTTTCTGTACTGTTTCGCCAACAAGGGCCATACAGAATCGTCCGAGACAAGCATGACCGTTCCCGCGTTCGTCACGCTGCGCACCAGCTCGCCCGCGCGGCGCAGCAGCCCGCGCTCGATCAGAATCTCATACTGCCGCGAGGCGGAGACAGAGACTGTCTTCATCGTCCATCGACCTCCTCCTTGCGTTTTTTGCCGTCCCGAGCAGCTGCGTCAGCGCTTCGGCGTCGTCTTCGGCAATCGCTGTCCGGTATTCCATCAGCCTGTCCATCAGGCAGTCCAGCTCATGGAGCATATTGTCGCGGTTTTCCAGGAACAGTTCCGACCACATCGGCGCGTTCAGCCACGCCACGCGGGTCATATCCTTATAGCTTCCAGCGGAAAAGCCCTTGTGCGCCCTTGCCGTCGGACTTTTGATATACGCATTCGAGACGAGATGCGCCATCTGCGAGGTAAAAGCGATCATTTCGTCGTGCTTCTCCGCCGTCGTGACGGAGTAGCTGCCGAAGCCTGCCGGTCGCAGCAGCTCCTGCACGCGGGAGAGCAGCTCAATGTTATCAAAATCCGGCGGCACAATGACCATCGGTGCATTGTGATACAGATTCGCACGCGCGTGGCCGAAGCCGGAATACTGCGTGCCGGCCATCGGATGTCCGCCGAGATAGGTAAACCGGTACTGCTCCGCCAGCGTGAACGCCGCCGCGCAGACCACGCGCTTTGTGCCGCAGCAGTCGATCACGACGGGCCTGCTTCCGATATGCGGCGCAGCCTCAGAACGCAGATAGTCGATTGCGGCAAGCGGCCGCACGCACAGAAGCACCAGTCGCACGTGCCGATGTTCTCCATCGTAAGCGGTTCGTTCACCGCATCCGCCAGCTGCGCAAAGGCAAGCATACTTGCGTCTGTATCATAGCCATAGACGATCCATCCGGCAGCGTGATAGGCTTTTGCAAACGAGCCTCCGATGAGGCCCAGACCCACGATCCGACCGTCATTCCGCCACCGCCTCGCGCACCGCGCGTACCTTCCGCGCGACCTCTGCAAACTGCTCACAGGTCAGAGACTGCGCACCGTCGCACAGCGCATGGATGGGGTCGTTGTGCACCTCGACGATCACGCCGTCAGCCCCGCAGGCGGCCGCCGCCAGCGTCATGGGCGGCACGAGTCGGTTGATGCCTGTAGAATGACTGGGGTCGACGATGACCGGCAGGTGCGACAGCTCGTGCAGCATCGGGACAGCTGCCAGATCGAGCGTGTTTCTGGTGTAATCGTCAAACGTGCGGATGCCGCGCTCGCAGAGAATGACGTTGTCATTGCCGCTGGCCATGATATATTCCGCGCTCATCAGCAACTCCTTGAGTGTGTTGGCAAGCCCGCGCTTGAGCAGGATCGGCTTTCTTGACCGTGCCCATCTCCTTCAGAAGATCATAATTCTGCATGTTGCGCGCGCCGATCTGAATGACATCGACATTCTCAAACAGCGGCAGATGCTTAATATTCATAAGCTCTGTCACGATGAGGCAGGCCCGTCTTCCTGCTTGGCAATCTCAAGCAGGCGGATACCCTCGCCGTGCAGCCCTTGGAAGTCATACGGAGACGTGCGCGGCTTGAACGCGCCGCCGCGCAGCAGCTGCGCGCCTGCAGCCTTGACGGCATTCGCAACGTATACGATCTGCTCCTCCGATTCGACCGAGCACGGCCCTGCGATTATCGCAAAATGCCCGCCGCCGAATTTGCATCCCCGACCGAAACCACAGTATCATCTGGGTGGAACTTGCGGTTGCAGCATTTGAACGGGTCTGAAACGCGCTTGACGGAATCGACGATATCCAGACTTTCCAGAAGGGACATATCAATCCGGCTCGTGTCGCCAACCAGCCCCAGAACGGTCTGATACTCGCCGAGCGAGGGGTGCACATCGATTTGCTGGTTCCGCAGCCAGGTAATGAGTTGATTCCGCTTTTCGTCCGGGACGTTGTGCTTCAATACGACAATCATGGTTTTGACCTCCAGTACAATAAAAAATGCGGCACAGTCAATTCTGTGCCGCATACAAATTACCAGCTCTTCTGCGCATCACAAATTGACCTTACTATCCGGCGACAGTAAAGTAATAATAGGACGCGAAAACAGAAGTGAACATGAGAAGACTCTCCTTATGAAAATCTGTGACAATCATAGCACGCTGGACGCTGCTTGTCAACCGGGCGGCGTGAAAAATGGGGAATCAGAGCGCTTCCGCCTCCGCGAGCCATAAGCTGCCCGACGCGTCCGACGGCATACGCCAGTCGCCTCTGGGGCTGAGCGTCACGGAGCCGACCTTCGGCCCGTCCGGGATGCACGAGCGCTTGAACTGCTGCTGGAAGAACCGGCGGCAGAACGTCTTCAGCCAGTGCAGAATCACGCGTCTGAATACTTACCGCCATACGCGTATTTCGCCATCCGAAACAACTTGCGCGGACGGGAGCCGAAGCGCAGCAGGTGATATAGGAAAAAGTCATGCAGTTCATACGGGCCGACGAGATCCTCTGTCTTCTGCGCGATCTGTCCGTTTTCGTCCGCGGGCAGAAGCTCCGGCGAAACAGGCGTATCAAGAATGTCCAGCAGCACCTCCCGCAGCGCGGGCGCGCTGCTTCCGGCCTCGTACTGCACGATGTAGCGCACCAGCGTTTTTGGGAACCGAGCAGTTGACCGCGTACATGGACATATGGTCGCCGTTATACGTCGTCGCCCAGCCGAGCGCAAGCTCGGAAAGATCACCCGTGCCGATGACCAGCCCGCCGGACTGATTCGCAATGTCCATCAGGACCTGCGTGCGCTCGCGTGCCTGGCAGTTTTCATAGGTGACGTCGTGCACGGATTCGTCGTGGCCGATGTCCGCGAAATGCTGCCGGACGGAGGCCGTGATATTGACCTCCCGCACGCTGACGCCAAGCTCCTCGCAGAGCTTGACCGCGTTGGATTTCGTCCGCTTCGTCGTGCCGAAGCACGGCATGGTGACGCACAGAATTTCTTCCGGCTGCGCCCGGCCAGATCAAATGCGCGTACGCACACCAGCAGTGCCAGTGTGCTGTCCAGTCCGCCGGAAATACCGAGCACGACCGTTTTCGCGTGCGTATGCTCCAGCCGCTTTTTGAGTCCCTGCGACTGGATGCGCAGAATCGCTTCCGCGCGGGCACGCAGCTGCTCGTCATACGGCGGGACGAACGGATTAGGGCGCAATGCGCCGCGTCAGAAGTCGTCGCGCAGCGGCTGATCGAAAACGACCGGCTGAAGGCCGGGAACGGAATCGTAAGCTTGTCGTGCGGTGCCGCTCGTGCATGAGCCGCTGCACGTCGATCTCGGAAACCGTCAGCGAAGCGTCCGCAAACGGCTCGTTTTCCGCCAGGACCGTCCCGTTTTCCGCGATCAGATGGTGCCGCGAGAAGACCATGTCCTGCGTCGATTCCGTCGGCGACGCGCTGCAGTAGACATAGCCGCAGGCCAGCCGCGCCGACGTTGCGCTGACCAGCATCCGGCGGTAATCCGCCTTGCCGATCACCTCGTCGGAGGCAGAGAGGTTCAGAATTGACCGCCGCACCGCCTGCACAGAGCCGGGTAGAAGGCGGGAAGGGGACCCACAGATCCTCGCAGAGTTCCACGCCGAAGGTATAATCCTGCATCCCGGAGCAGCAGAACAGAAGCTCCGTTCCAAACGGCACGCTCTGGCCGCAGAGCGGAGCGTATACGTCCTTCCCTCCAGCGTTTTCGCGGAGGAAAACTGCCGCAGTTCATAGAATTCACCGTAATTTGGCAGATGCGTCTTCGGCACGACGCCGAGCAGCTGTCCCGCGTGGATGACCGCTGCGCAGTTATAGAGTTTTCCGCCGAAGCGAAGCGGAAGCCCGACCGCCGTGACCGGGTAAAGGCCCTTTGACGCCTCCACAATCTGCGCCAGCGCAGGTTCGACCGCGCCGAGCAGGCAGTCAGAAAAACAGATCGCCGCAGGCGTGTAGCCCGTCAGGCAAAGCTCCGGCAGCGTCAGCAGATTCACGCCTTCCGCGTCTGCCTCACGCATCCGCGCAAGGATTTGCTCCGTATTGTACTGCACATCCGCGACCACGACATCGACTGTCCCTGCCGCAACTTTGATAAAACCATCTTTCATGGAACTGCTCTCCTGATTTTATAAAGTATCATATATACGATACACGGTTTTGCCGGAATTATCAAGAATAAAAACAAATTGGGTCGGAGACTGGAAAATCTGCGCTTTTGTGCAGAATATATATTTTGAAAGCGGTGTATTGACAACAAACTGTTCAACTTGTAAGATAGAAGAGCCGCCGCTGTGCGGCAGATCGAGTGAAAGGCGGACAGGACATGATTGAACTCAACGGCATGGAGCTGACGATCGAGCAGGTCATCGCGGTGGCCAGACACAACGAGCAGGTGCGAATTTCCGAACCTGGCGAAGGAAAAAATCAACCGGGCACGGGCCTACGTGGACGAAAAGCTTGCGCAAAAGGCAGTGATTTACGGCCTGACGACCGGCTTCGGCAAATTTTCCGATACGTTTGTCCCCGAGCAGGAGACAGCTGCGCTTCAGCGCAATCTGATCATCAGCCATGCCTGCGGCATGGGCGCGCCGCTGCCGTGCGAGGTCGTGCGCGGGCGATGCTGCTGCGCTGCAATGCGCTTGCACGCGGCAATTCCGGCATCCGTCTGTCAACGCTGGAAACGCTGCTGGCCATGCTGAACCGCGGTGTGCACCCGGTGGTACCAGAGAAAGGGGTTCGCTTGGCGCGAGCGGCGATCTTGCGCCGCTGTCACATATCGTGCTGGTCATGCTGGGTGAGGGCGAAGCGGAGTATCAGGGAGCCGTCCTGCCAGGAAGACGGGCCATGGAGCTGGCCGGGCTTTCACCCGTTGAACTTGCGGCCAAGGAAGGACTCGCGCTTATCAACGGCACACAGATCATGGCCGCCATTGCCTGCGGCGTAGTATATGACGCTGTGCAGCTGGCAAAAACGGCGGATATCGCCGCTGCCATGACGTGCGAGGCACAGCTGGGCATTCTGAGCGCCTACGACCCGGAGGTGCATGCGCTGCGTGGCCAGCAGGGGCAGATGCTCACGGCGCAGAATCTGCTGCGGCTTCTGGACGGAAGCCGTCTAGCCTTCGCACACAACCCGGATAAGGTGCAGGATGCCTATTCGATCCGCTGTGTTCCGCAGATTCACGGCGCCAGCCGTGATGCCATCCGCTATGTGTGGGATATCGTCAGCCGCGAGATCAACGCTGTAACCGATAATCCGCTCATTTTCCCCGAGGAGGACAAGGTGATCTCCGGCGGCAACTTCCACGGCCAGCCGGTCGCGCTTTTGCGATGGACTTTCTGGGCATAGCCCTCAGCGAATACGCCAACGTGTCCGAGCGCCGGCTGGAGCGCATGGTGAATCCCGCGCTGTCCAACGGGCTTCCCGCGTTCCTGACAAAATACGGCGGCGTGCATTCCGGGTTCATGATCACGCAATACGCGGCGGCCTCCATGGTTTCGGAAAACAAGGTTTACGCCCACCCTGCGTCGGTGGATTCCATCCCGTCCTCCGCTAACCAGGAGGATCACGTCAGCATGGGCACGACCGCCGCCAGAAAAGGCGCGGATGATCCTCGACAACAGCCAGAAGGTCATCGGGATCGAACTGCTTGCCGCAGCGCAGGCGCTGTGGCTGCGCGGCGATATAGTTACGTATTGCTTATAAGGAAACATGAATGAATGAAGTCGTTTTAGCACTAAGCA
>VOFK01002113.1_pt1 | contig 17734 bp, 22 predicted proteins | sample 5384121 | NCBI WGS metagenome assembly VOFK01 (sample SAMN12384730, study PRJNA508395) | human gut metagenome | isolation source: healthy gut J | host: Homo sapiens
TCAAATAACTTCGTTCAGTTACGGCGTATTGCTCTCGTCGCAACGACGGTGATTGAGGTGGGCGTCGACGTTCCAAACGCGGCGCTGATGATAATCGAAAATGCGGAACGCTTCGGCCTGAGTCAGCTTCACCAGCTTCGCGGGCCGCGTCGGCCGCGGACGGCACAAGAGCTACTGCGTGATGGTGTCCGACGCCGATGGCGACGAAGTGCGCGCGCGGCTGAAAATAATGACGCAGACGACCGTTGGCTTCAAGATATCCGAGGAAGATCTGCGGCTGCGCGGGCCGGGCGACTTCTTCGGGCGCGCCAGCACGGCCTGCCGGAGATGCACGTGGCGGATCTGGGTGCAGATGTGAACGTGATGCAGCGGGCGCAGGATGAGGCCGCGCGCGTTCTGGCCGCGGACCCGGAGCTGAAAGCGCCCGAAAATGCGGCGCTGAGGGCACGGATAGACCGGCTGTTCTCCCTCAACTCCGACAGCTTCAACTGAGTAATATGATATCAAAAATCGCTGTTTTCATCAGCGCCTTTTCCGATTTGTCGAAAGCATTATTTTTAATCCCACCGGCGAAAATTTCTAAATTTTTCGCCACCTCCCTTTTCAAGGGAGGCATGGGTGCGGCGTAGATTTGTCGTGCGCGTCATTGAACCATGGCAAACGTGCTTCTCCGCTATGCAGCATCAAATCAGCCGTTCGCAGGTCATCCACCTTTGTATCATGGCCCCCTTGCAAAGGGGCTGTCACGGGCATACTTTACATATGACCGTGACTGCGACGGCCGCTTGCGGCCTAGTCCCTTTAGGGAGGGGATTGGCTACTTGCGGCCTAGACGCTTTGCTCACTGCATAGACTTCATAACAGACCAAAGGCCGCAGCGGTTTTCCGCTGCGTGAGACTGTCGAAAAAGTGGCTTGGCCACTTTTTTCGGCTTCGCTGCGTTCTGCGCCTCTGTTGTCCGCTGATAGCGGACAATTCGACGCCCTTCACTCCGCGCAAAGTGTTTTCTGCCACGCATGTCGCGGCAGAAAACGTATAATAATGCTTTCGCGTCTGCGGACGCGAAACTCTGCGAGGCTTTCTTTGACATGCTGCCAAGGCCGCAGCGGTTTTCCGCTGCGGCCCTGTGCGTTATTGGTCGTTGTTATTTACGGCTGGCGGCCAATGTAGGCGAGGGATGCCGCCGTCAACGTACAGCACCTGTCCGTTGACGAAGTTCGACGCATCGGAGGCGAGGAACACGGCCGGACCCATGAGGTCGTCCGCATTGCCCCCAGCGCTCAGCCGGGGTCTTGGAAATGATGAAGCTGTCGAAGGGATGGCGGCTGCCGTCCGGCTGGGGCTGGCGCAGGGGTGCCGTCTGCGGCGTGGCGATATACCCCGGCCCGATGCCGTTGCACTGGATATTGTACTTGCCGTACTCGGCACAGATATTCCGCGTGAGCATTTTCAGCCCGCCCTTTGGCCGCGGCATAGGCGGACACGGTCTCGCGGCCAAGCTCGCTCATCATGGAGCAGATGTTGATTATCTTGCCGTGACCCTTCTTAATCATCGACGGAATGACCGCCTTGGAGACGATGAACGGCGCGTTCAGGTCAACATCAATCACCTGACGGAACTGTTCGGCGGTCATTTCCCGCATCGGGACGCGGCGGATTATACCGGCGTTGTTGACAAGGATATCTATCGTGCCGAGGTCGCGCTCAATATCCGCGACGAGCTTTATAACGTCGGTCTCATTTGTGACGTCGGCGAAATAGCCCCTTGGCGTCTATGCCCTTGGCGGCGTAGGCATCCAGCGCGGCGGCCATATGCGCCTCACCACGGCAGTTGAAGGCTATCTTCGCACCGGCATTGGCGAAGGCCTCCCGCAATGGCAAAAGCCGATGCCGTATGCCGCGCCCGTGACGAGGGCGACCTTGCCTTCAAGCGAAAACTGTTCCAGCATGGCGTACCTCACTTTTGCAGAAGGTGCACGGCGAAGCCGCCGATCTCATTTTCGAGATAGACCGCGGTTAGGCGGCCGCCCTTATACTTGGCGCTGTCGGGTTGAGCTTGAAGCCCTTCGCTTCGTCGGCCGCGGCGCGCACGGCGTTATTCGTGCGGGATGGCGATGTGCCCGTTCGCGCCGAGTACGGGCTTTTCATGACCTCGACCCCGGCACCGGCGAAGTTGGAGCTTGCGCCGTACTTCACGGGCAGGCCGAAGGCCGCGGCGAACTCCGCGCAGACTGCCTCGCTTGCGCCGCTGTCGGGCGCGTTGATGCCGATATGCGCAAGCTCATACTCGCCCAGCGCGGCCTGACGGGCCTCGCGGCGAGCGGTTATCTTATCGAAGCTGCCGGGAGGCGATGTCGCCCTTGGCGCACAGCCAACTTCCGCCGACTGCCGCAACATACGGCGCGGCGAGGAACTCTCCGAGATTTGCGGCGTTGACGCCGCCAGTCGGAACGAACTTCATTTCAGGGAAGGGGCCGGAGAGCGCCTTCATGCGAGGCCGCCGTACACCCCGGCGGGGAAGAACTTGACCGTGTCAAGCCCAAGCTCCATGGCCTGCATGAGCTCCGTCGGCGTGACGCAGCCCGGAAGCACGGCAACGGAGTTTTCAAGGCAGTGCTCCACGACCTTGACATTCAGGCCGGGTGAGACGATGAAGCGCGCACCGGCCGCAATAGCGTCCTTGCAGTTTTGCAGCGTGATGACGCTGCCCGCGCCGACGGTGACGCCGGGCTTGTCCGCGATGGCGGCGATGGAGTCGAGTCCGGCCGCGGTGCGCAGGGTTATCTCCGCACAGGGGATGCCGCCGGCCATGAGCGCGTCGGCAAGCGGGGCGGCGTTCTTCGCGTCGTCAAGGACGACGACGGGCACTATCCCGGTGAGGCTGAGGCTTTTCAGAACGTCGTTCATGCGCCCTTCGCCTCCTTTGCCGCGGCGCGCTTTCTGCGCAGGGAAGCAACGAACTCCTTGGCGTGGCCGCCGCAGAGGCTTATGAGGATGAGGCCGATGAACACCCAGCAGATGGCCGTGCTGGAAGAACACGGACGGGTCGCCGCTGGACTTGAGAAGCGCCGTGCGGAAGTTCTTTTCCGCCATTGGGCCGAGTATCAGACCGAGGATGGCGGGGCTTGTGGGCACCTTGACCTTCGTGAGGAAGTAGCCGATGATGCCGGAAATGAGCATGACCCATACGTCGAAGATATTGTTGCGCATTGCAAAGGAGCCGACGACGCACAGCACGAAGATGCAGGGCGTGAGGATGACCTTGGGCACGCTGAGCACCTTGGTGAACAGGCGGATGCCTGCAAAGCCGCAGATGCACATGAGGGTGTTGGCGATGAACATGCCGAGGAAGATAGTGTAGACCAGCACCTTGTTCGTCTGGAAGAGCATGGGGCCGGGCGTGAGACCCTGAATGGTGAGCGCGCCGATCATGATCGCCGTGACCCGCGTCAGGGAACGCCGAGCGTCAGCATGGGGATCATGGCGCCGCCCGTGACGCCGTTATTGCCGCCTTCAGGCCCGATGACGCCGTCGATGCAGCCCGTGCCGAGCTTTTCAGGCTCTTTAGACAGGGCGCGCGCAGCGTTGTAGCCGACGAAGGAGCCGATATCCGCGCCGGCGCCGGGGATGATGCCGATAAACGTGCCGATGAGGCCGGTTATGAGGCGCGATGCGGAAGATGCGCTTGAGGTCTTCCTTCTTGGGAAGGATATTCGTGACCTTCATCTGCACCTTATCCTCGCTGAAAATATCCTCGACCCCTCAAAGGCCTGCGACATGGCGAAAAGGCCGATCATGATGGGGGATATAGTTAAGGCCGCCGAGGAAGTTGTAGTTATCCTTCGGGGGAGAAGCGGATGTAGCTTGTGACGGAGTCAATGCCGACCGTCGCGGCGAGCACGCCGAGGCAGCCGCAGATGATGCCCTTTTCCATGTCCTTGCCGGAGATATTGCCGATGATGCACAGGCCGAACACTGCCAGCAGAAAGAACTCGGCAGAGCTGAACTTGAGCGCCATTTTGGCAAGCTGCGGCTTATGAGCCACAGGCACAGCACGGACACGGCCTCCGACGTAGCTGGAGAGCGTGGACGCGCCGAGCGCGCCCGGCGTCGCCGTTCTGGGCGAGCTTATAGCCGTCTATCGCGGTGGCAGCAGAGGCGGGCGTGCCGGGGTATGCAGGAGTATGGCGGGAGGCCGCCGTAGATAGCGCCGCAGTAGATGCCAAGGAGCATGGTATGCCCTGCGCGGCGTCCATGCCGAAGGTCATGGGCAGAAGCAGCGCCACGCCCATCGTCGCCGTCAGGCCGGGCAGCGCGCCGATGCAGATGCCCGCAACGACACCAAGCAGCATGTAAAGAAACACTATCGGCTCAAAGGCCGTGGACAAAACCTGTTGTAAAAAAGTCCCATACAGTCCTCCTCTTATATTGAAAAGAGTCCGAATGCCATCGGCACATTAAGCAGATACTTGAACGCGAAAGTACACCACGGGGTGGCCGCCGCGGAGATAGCAAAGGTGATGTAGATCTTTTTCTTGCCGAACCACTGGATGAACGTGAAAGAGCATGGCAGTGGTGGTGAGGATGAAGCCGACAGGGGTGCAGAAGGATGGTGTAGATCACGAGAATGAGCATGGAGATATACACGCGGCGGGTGCCGGGCGTCCACAGCTCTATCTTCTCGTCATCCTCCGGCTTCCATTTTGAGCGTGCGCGCCAAGAATTGCCGCGCACAGCAGCATGACGACCGAATGCAAAGATCGGCCAGAGACCGGGGCCGGGCACGCCAGTGCCGTAGTCGGCCGTGGTGGGGTAACCGGAGGCTATGGGGATGACGGTGATGCCAAGTATCGCGCACACACCGAGACAATAATATTACCCTTTTTCATTGAGTGCCTCCCAACATGATTGAAAGTGGTTTGAGGTTCGCGGAAAAGCCGGAGGGGGCGGAGCGAAGGCTCCGCCCCCTGAGAGGTTTTATGTATTGCGCGGATATCAGCCGACCTTGAGGCCAACTCATTGACGAGATCGATGTACAGCTGGCGCTGCGTGCCCATCATCTCATAGAAGGAGGGGCCGTCCATGATGTCAATGACGTTGTTGGTGTTGTTCATGAACTCAACAAACTGGTCGGAGGCAGCAGCCTCGGAGAAGATGCGGTAGAGCTCCGCCACGACGTCATCGGGCGTGGAGGCCGGAACAGCAATGCCGCGCCAGGTGCCGAGGACTGCGTCATAGCCGCACTCTTTGCAGGTGGGCACATCGGGGATAGCGGCGAGGCGGTCATTCGCCATGACGGCGAGGACCTTCAGGTCGCCGGACTGAACGAAGGAGTTGACCTCGGAGTAGGAGACGGCGACAGCGTCGATGTGGCCGCCGAGCAGGTCGGTGATAGCACCGGCAGCGCCGTCATAGCCGACGTGCTTGAACTCGGTGCCGGCGGTCTTTGCAAGACCGGCCGCGGCAAGGTGCCAGATGGCGCCGATGCCGGAGTTGCCGACGGTTACTTCGTTGTTCTTGGAGTACTCGATGAAGTCCTCAAGGCTGTTGAAGCGGTCGTCGTCCGCCTTGACTGTTATCGCGGAGCACGCGGAGTTGACGAGCATGATGGGCTTGAACATGTCATAGGTAAGGCCGGCGTTGTTGCCCATCGCCTCGAGAGTGACGAGCTCGACCGTGACCATGGTGACGACGGAGCCGTCATTGGCCGCATTCGCGCCGTAGAGCATACCGGTCGCGCCGCCCGCACCGGAACGGTTCTCGACGTTGATGTTCTTGAAGCTGCCCTTCGCCGCGTCGGCAGGCCGCGCATAACGGCGTCGGTGCCGCCGCCGGCGTCATAGGGGACGACGCAGGTGACGTTGAGATTGCTCAGGTCTACCGCGGGGGCCTCGGTGCTGGCCTCGATCTGGGTCTCAGTTTCAGCAGCCGCGGGGGCCTCAGCGGCTGGAGCCGCCTGCTGGCCGCAGGCGCACAGCGCGAACGCCATAACGAGCGCCAGTGCAAGGTGCTATAAGCTTTTTCATGGTTGTTTCCTCTTTCTTTTTAATTTATTTATTTGACGGCCGCTTGGAATTGCGCGCCGTTCAAATTCCTGTTTCAGACGCCTCAACGCTGCACGCGCCCGGAAGCGTTGCCCGCGGCAACGCCTCGACCTCGGCAACGCTCATCTGGTTGAAGTCATGCTCGACACTGTGCGAGGCAGGAGGCTGCGACGGCGGCGAAGTCTATGGCCTTCTGGTCGTCGCTTGCCGGAGAGCAGGCTGTATATGAGCCCGCCGCCGAAGCTGTCGCCGCCGCCGACGCGGTCAACGATATGGACGCGGTAGGTCGTGGAAAAGACGGCGGAATCGGTCTTGGCGTCGTACAGCATCCCGGCAGTCGTTGTCGGTTGCGGAGATGGAGCCGCGCAGAGTGATGGCGACCTTCTTGCAGCCGAAGCGCTGCGCGATCTGGCGCGCGACACTGATGTAGCCCTCATGGTCGAGCTTGCCGCTGTTGATGTCCGTATTCTCGGCCTCGATGCCGAACACGTCCTTTGCGTCCTCTTCGTTCGCGATGCAGACGTCGACGTAGGGCAGCAGCTTTGCCATGCATTCACCGGCCTCGGCCCTTGTCCACAGCTTTTCTTTCGGTAGTTTAAGTCGCAGGAGACCGTGACGCTCTTTGCCTTTGCGGCCTTGCAGGCCTCAAGGCAGGCTTCGGGCATATCGCCCGCCGAGGGCCGGGGTGATGCCTGTCCAGTGGAACCAGTCAGCCGCCGTCGAATATCTTGTCCCAATCGAACTCATCGGCCTTGGCCAGAGCGATGGAGGAACCGGCGCGGTCATAGATGACCTTGGAAGCGCGCTGGGAAGCGCCCTTCTCGCAGTAGTACACGCCGAGACGCGGGCCGCCGCGGAGCATAAGCGAAGTGTCAACGCCGTAGCGGCGCAGCTCATTGACGGCGCACTGGCCTATCTCATGCGCGGGGACCTTTGAGACAAAGGCCGCGTCAAGCCCGTAGTTTTGCCAGAGAGACGGCCACGTTGGCCTCGCCCCCGGCATAGGTGGCCTCAAACTTGTCCGCCTGCACAAAGCGGAGATACCCCTCCGGGTTCAGGCGCATCATTATCTCACCGAAAGTAATTACTCTTGCCATTGTCCTCTTCCTCCCAATTATTCCGCCGCCGAAGCCACAGCCGCGGTCATCTCCCTTGCCGCCTCGGTCAGCTTATCGAACTCGCCCGCTTCTATCCACGCGCGCTTTGCAAGATTCCCACCGACGCCGAGGCCGACGGCACCGGCCTTGAGAAACGCCGCGGCGTTGCCCTCATTTATCCCGCCGACGGCCATGAGCTTCACATGGCTTATCGGTGCACGCACGGCCTTTATGTATCCGGGGCCGAGCCCCCCGCGGGAAGAGCTTGACAAAGTCCGCCCCGGCATTGTGCGCCGTCATTATCTCCGTCGGCGTGAGCGCGCCGGGCATGGAGACCATGCCAAGCTCACGCGTGCGGCGTATAACGTCCGTATTCACATCGGGCGAGATGATGAAGCCGCCGCCGTGCGTGTGCGTGAGCTCCACAAGCTCCGTGCACGTGACGGTGCCCGCGCCGACGAACATCCGCCCCGCGTACTCCTGCGCCAGCGCGCCGATGGCCCCGGCCGTCGCCGCCCATGTTTCCGGCGCACGCTGGTCATAGGTGATCTCCATCAGCCTGACGCCGCCCTCATACAGCGCCTGCGCGACCTTCCTGCACTGATCCGCGCCGACGCCGCGGACTATCGCAATAAGCTTTTCCTTCTCGACACTTTCGATTATCTGCTGCCGCATTTCCGGCGCCTCCCTATTTTCATATTATGAAAGTGATTATCACTATTTGATATCCAAGTTCATAATACAAAATTGATTTCCATTTGTCAACAATTTTCCGCCTGACATATTAAACGAATTTTCGGCGTGTTTTAGTGCAAAATGACGGTTGACTAAAAAATATTACTCATGTTAAATTAAGGTGAAAGATTTTTTTCAAATTGTGAAAATGGAGTTCGTATTATGGTTAACGGCTCACCGGTGCAGTACATCGACCGGGTTTTTTGACATTGTTGAAGCGCTCTCCAACCACTCTCACGGCATGACGCTGACAGATCTGTCGGCGGAGGTGGGGCTGCATGTGAGTACCACGCACAGGCTTCTTTGCGGCGCTGACCGCACGCGGCTATGTGCAGAAGGATATAGAGACGGGCAAATACAGGCTGACAATGCGTCTTTTTGAAGTCGGCAGCCGCGTCGTGGGCGGGATGAACCTTGTGTCGGTGTCGCGCCCGTTTCTGGAGCATCTGGCCTCCGCCACGGGCGAGACTATCCATCTTGTCGCCCGCCACGGGGATGAGGTGGTGTTTTATAAAAGAGGACACCAGCAACAGCATCGTGCGCATGGCCTCCTTCGTGGGACTGCGCAATCCGATGTACTGCACGAGCGTGGGCAAGTGCATTCTGGCCTATCTGCCGGAGGACGAGGTGCGCGCGATATGGTCGCGCACGGTCGTGACGGCCTTCACGCCGAACACGATAACCGATTATGACGCTCTGACGCGGGAGCTTGCCGCCGTGCGCGACGGCTACGCCATGGATAATGAGGAACACGAGCTGGGCGTGGTGTGCATGGCGCGCCGATATTCGACTACAGCGGCTCCCCCGTCGCCGCGCTGAGCGTATCTTTCCCGGCCTCACGCATCGGGGGAGGAGCGCCGCGTGGCGCTTCGCGCGCGACATAAAGACGAATGCCCGCGCCATAACGAACCTCCTCGGCGGCCCGGCGGACATGAGCATGTGAGACGGCACGCGGCAAAACGCACATCATATCATATACAGCCAAAACCGGCACTCAGGTCATTTGCCCTGAGTGCCGGTTCGTACATTTATATATTTTTTTACACATATTTTGCGGACAGCTTATGCCGCCCCCGCGCATATGCTTTACGGGGAGGGCTGCATATGATCCATAAAAAGAGACTTGTATACAACACTTTTTCTGCTGACGGGCGTTTCGCTGCTGATGAGCTGCATAGGCATCGCCTTTCAGGTGTGGCTCGTCGGGCGGATAGGCTCCGCCGGGATAGGGGCTATCAGCTCGTGCTCTCCGTCACGGGGCTTATGGCGACCTTCGCCGTGTCCGGCATACGCTTCGCCTCGACGCGGCTTATATCGGAGGAGCTGGGCGGATATAGCTGCGGAAGCATACGCCCGGCAATGACGCGCTGCCTCGCCTACGGCCTTCTGTTCGGCGCGGCGGCGGGCGCGGTGCTGTGGCTGCTGGCAGAGCCGATAGGCTTTTTCTGTGGATGAGGCGACGCGCGCACGGTGCGTTCGCTTCGGCTGAGCGCGGTCAGTATGCCGTGCATATCGCTGTCGCGCGTCGCTGTCAGGCTACTTCACGGCCTGCGGGCGCGTGTGGAAGCCAAGCCTTGTGCACCTTATTGAGCAGCTTGCGGGCATCGCGCTGGTCGCGGCCTGTCTGGCACGCGTGCCGCGCGGATATATGAGCTGAGCTGTGCGGCGGTGACGGCGGGGCGCGTGACAGCGGACATATTGTCGCTGGGGCTGATGTTCGCCGTCTATCTGCACGACAGGCGCGCGCACTACGGCGAGGCGTGCCGCGGAACACGCCTGACGGCGCGGATGCTGAAGATCGCGCTGCCGCTGGCGGTGTCCGCCTATGCGAGAAGCGCGCTGACCACGCTGCAAAATCTGCTGGTCCCCGCGCGGGCTTCGCTCCGCCGGTACTCCGCCGACGGGGCGCTGTCCGGCTACGGCACGATACAGGGGTTGGTGCTGCCGATCATCTTTTTCCCGTCGTGCATCATGTCCGCGGCGGCGGAGCTCATAGTGCCGGAGCTCACCGAGGCGCAGGTGCAGCGCAGCGGGGCGGAGATACGCGCCGTGACGCGGCGGATGTTCATCCTCAGCGCGAAGTTTTTCCGCGCTGGTGGCGCTGTTCCTCTTCCTGTTTTCAGACATGCTGGGGCTGGCAATATACAAAAGCCACGCCGCGGGGCATTACATACGCATCCTTGCCCCGCTCGTGCCGGTGATGTACACCGATATGTCCATCGACGGATGTCTGAAGGGTCTGGGGCAGCAGGTGTGGAGCATGGGGATAAACATCCTTGACGCGCTGACGGGTCTGCTGCTGGTATGGTGGCTTCTGCCGCACTACGCGCTGGCGGCGTACATCGGGATAATCTACTTCACGGAGATACTCAACTTCGCGCTGAGCCTTGCGCGCCTCCGGCGGGCACTCAGGACTGCTGTGTAGCGCCGCCCTGCGGCTTCTTGGAGCGCGCAGCGCGCTTGGCGTCGTTCTTGTGCAGGATGGGGGAGATGCGCTTATACAGCAGGAAGGTCAGCGCGGAAACGGCCACGCCCTTGACGAGGTTGAACGGCACCACCGCGAAGGCGACGAGCGTCCACACGTCGGTAATGGCGGCATTGACCTTCGTGCCCATGGCGACGATGGCGTCCATAGGCATACCGAAGAGCACCGCAAACTTCGGAATGAGGTAAAAGCCGTTGAAAAGACTGCCGAACACCGTCAGCACGAGCGTGCCAACGCCCATGCCGATGAGCGCGGTCTTCTTGCCGGGCCTTGCGTGGTAGATCATGCTTGCCGGGAGGATGAACGTGCAGCCGACGACGAAGTTTGCAAAGTCGCCGACGAAGGCCGTCGATGTGCCCTTGATGAGAAGCTTCACCATGACCTTGAGCAGCTCCGCCGTTACACCGGCGACGGGGCCGAGGTAGAACGTGCAGATTAGCACGGGCATTTCGCTGATATCCAGCTTATAAAAGCCGGGGGCAAAGAAAAGCGGGATCTCCATCAGCATGAGCACGCCGGATATCGCGGAAAATATCGCGGTGTAGCTTATATAGTGCGTGTTGGAGAATTGCTTTCTGTCCTTGCACAGATGCCTTTCGGCAAGCACGGCAAGGCCGAGGATCAGCGCGAACACGGCGGCGCTGACGAGGAAAAGAATTGCAGGTTTTCCATAGATACTCTCCTTTTGGGGCGCAAAAAAACGCCCAAAGATATAGTATCTTCAGACGGCAAATATCGAAAAAAGGCGTTATACGCGTCCTCTTCCATCCAGACTATACTGTCGGTCCCGGAATCGCACCGGATCATGCTGTATACAGCTTGCGGACTTTACCGCCGATCGGGAATTGCGCCCACATGAGCGCTCACCCCTGCCCCTGAAGACGATAATATTCTAGCACAGCATTCCGCCTTTGACAATCCCCTTTTTCAAGTTTATACTGTAGGCATGGATCACAATGTTTTCACGGGAGGGGCTGCGCATGGAAGAGGAAATGACCTGCTGCTTTTTCTGGGGCACCGCCCCGTGAAGCTGCCGTGGGGCTGAACGAGAACGACCCGCGCTGTCTGGCGCTGAAGGCGGCGATCGCCGCCCGGCTGGACGGGATATATCAGGCGGGGTACAGGCGCTTTATCTGCGGCATGGCCATCGGCTGCGACATGTATTTTGCCGAGGCCGTGCTGGCGCTGCGCAAGGGAGCACCCGGACGTCGTGCTTGAGGCCGCCGTTCCCTGCGGCACGCAGCCGGACAGATGGAACCTCGCCCAGCGCCAGCGGTACAACGAGCTTCTTAACAGCTGCAACAAGGTCACGGTGATCAGCGTGTGCTACACCCCCGACTGCATGATGGCGCGCAACCGGTACATGGTCAACAATTCCTCGCTGATGCTGTGCTGCTACAACGGGCGGCCGGGCGGAACGATGAAGACCATTCTCTACGCCCAGCGCAGCGGCGTGGACGTGATAATAATAGATATATAAGTATATAAGCCTCCACCCGCTCAGTGACGGGTGGAGGTTTTGAGAAATATCCGCTGCGTCTGCGGCCGCGAAACTCTGCGAGGCTTTTTTGACATGCGCCGTCTCACAGGGTGCGGCAGTCATGCAGGCGGCAGACGATGTCATACGCGCGCTCACAGTCGAGCTGTCCGGGGGCGCTCGCCCCGTTCAGGCTGCAAAATGTGAGGCAGGAGCCGACGAATTCCCCCCGCGAGGCGGCTGAGCACGCCGTCCGCGCCCATGGCGATGGTAAGCACGGGGCCGTCGTCCGCGCCGCGCGTCATGCGCTCTGCCGCCGAGAGCATGGTCAGCATATCCCCGCTGCCGCGCGCCAAGGCCGCGCATTTAGATATGTCCGCGCCGAGGCGGCGGCCATGGGCGATGAAATCGCATATCCACTGCTCCTCCGGCATCCGCGCGAAGTCATGGCAGGAATACACGGCGATGACGTCCGCGGCGTGGGCATGTGCGATAAGCTCTCCCGGCGCACGTGTCGCCCGCGCGGCCTTCGATATCTATCATGTCGATGCAGCCGGAGTCTATCGCAAGCCGGACGAGCCGCGCGTACTCCCCGGCGTCAAGGCGCATATTTCCGCCCTCCTCCGCCGTGCGGAACGTGAACAGCAGCGGCATATCCCCAAGCGCTTCGCGGATGCGGCGCAGGTCGTCCAGCAGGCGGGAAGCGTCGCGCACATCCGCGCGCCAGTCGGCGCGGTACTCCACCGCGTCGGCGTGGGAGCGCCGCACAAGCGCCAGCGTCTCCAGCGCGCCGTCGATACCGGCGCTCATAACAGGGCAGATGAGCTTCACGCGCCCGCGGCCAAGCTCCAGCCCGCGTACATTTATGTATCTGATATGTCAACACTTACATACGGCGGTATAACAGGATTTTCCCGCGCGGCGCTTGTCAACCCGGAAATTGCGCGGCGAAGGGCCGCGGCCGAGCCGTGCTGTCAGTGCCGGCGCACTTTAGCGCTTTAGCTCTTTACTTTTCGGTGCAATTGTTGTATTATTAGCTCGTGCAATTTAAAAGGCAAAAAAAGCGCGCGGCGCTTTACAAACGATATAACCAGAAACGGAGCATAAAATGAACAAACTTCCTAAAAACCGAGAAATGAAAATCTGTACAAAAGGCCATACTCAGCCTGAACACCGTTGAGGAATGCATGAATTTCTTCGACGATCTGTGCACGGTGCCGAGCTGATGGCCATGGAGCAGCGCTATAAGGTCGCGTCATGTCTGGACGACGGGATGATATACAACGACATTCTCGCGGAGACGGGCGCCTCCAGCGCGACGATAAGCCGTGTCAACCGCTCGCTTCAATACGGCAAAGGGCGGTTACGCCACGGTGTTCGAGCGCGTGAAGAAGGGGGCGGACAAGTGAGCTGTTACGGCTCGCTTGCCGCATGGTACGACCAGCTTACGGGCGACGTGCCATACAGCGACTTTGCGGGTTCTATGAGGCGGAGTTTTGCCGCTGCGGCGGTGAATTCCGCATCCTGCTCGACCTGTGCTGCGGCACTGGCACGCTGACGTGCGAAATGACGCGGCGCGGGTATGAAAGCTTATCGCCGTGGACGCGTCTGTGGATATGCTGATGCAGGCGCAGGAAAAGGCCGCGGGGCTTGCGCCCGCGCCGCTTTTCTATGTCAGGAGGCGGGCGGGCTGGATCTGTACGGCACCGTGGACGCGGCGTACTGCTCGCTTGACGGGATAAACTACATCCCCCCGGCGGAGCTGCCGGAGCTTTTCCACAGGCTGCACCTGTTCATCCGGCCGGGCGGGCTGTGGATATTCGATTTGCGCTCCCCCCAGTGGCTGGAGTCCATGGACGGGCAGATATACGTTGACGAGCAGGAGGACGTGCTGTGCCTGTGGCGGGCGGACCTTGACCGGGAGAACGCCGCCGTCACCTACGGAATGGATATATTCTCGCGCGTGGGCGCGCTGTGGCGGCGCGACTGCGAGGAGCATGTGGAATACATTCACAGCTTTGAGGCGCTGCGGCAGATGCTTGAGGCCGAGGGCTTCACGGACGTCACGCTGCGCTGCGACGGGCCGCAGGGCGGCGCAGGCAGACAGTTTGTTATTGCGAAAAGAGGTTCTTGATCAATGGACAGAATAATCAGAGCGACTGCCGGAGACGGCATGATAAAAATGGCGGTCATATCCGCAAGGGATACGGTCGAGCGCGCGCGGGAGATACACTCCTGCTCCCCCCACCGCCGCGGCCGCGCGGGCGTACGCTGTGCGCCGCCTCCATGCTGGGCGAGATGATGAAGGAGGACAAAGGCCAGCCTGACCATCCGCATAAACGGCGGCGGGCCTATCGGCAGCGTCGTTGCGGTGTCGGACTCGGCGGGATATGTGCGCGGGTACGTTTCAGACCCGTCGGTGGATCTGCCGCTGCGCGCCGACGGCAAGCTTGACGTCGGCAAGGCCGTCGGGAAGGACGGAATGCTGACCGTCAGCCGCGACATCGGCCTGAAGGAGCCGTATATCGGCTCGACCGAGCTTGTGAGCGGCGAGATCGCCGAGGACATAACCGCTTATCTGCTTGAGAGCGAGCAGGTGCCGTCCGCGTGCGCGCTGGGCGTGCTTGTGGACACGGACCGCACGATAAAGGCGGCGGGCGGCTTTCTCGTGCAGCTCATGTGCCCGGCGCGCCGGAGGAGCTGATCGCAAAGCTCGAGGACAACATTTTCATGATGGACCAGCTCACGACTATCCTTGACGAGGACGGGGCGGACGCCATATTCGGGCAGGTCCTGTGCGGACTTGAGCATCACGTTGTCGGCGAGGTCCCCGTCGGCTACCGCTGCTATTGCAGCCGTGAGCGCGTGGGCGAGGCGCTGCGCTGCATCGACCGCGCGGAGCTTAAGGAAATGGCCGAAAGCGGCAGCGACTGCACGGTAAACTGCCAGTTCTGCGACGCGGCGTATGTCTTTACTCCGGCCGACCTGAACGAGCTGCTGAGTGAGAGCGAGGACGCCGGCGGCGAGGCAGAAGAAACCAATAAAAAAATCGAATAAAATTTTCAATAAGATATTGACAATTTCGCTTTTTTCCTGTATTATAACGAAGCTGTCACGCGGGAGCATAGCTCAGCTGGTTAGAGCACCTGCCTTACAAGCAGGGGGTCACTGGTTCGAGTCCAGTTGTTCCCACCAAAAAGTCTTATTGATATGCCTCGGTAGCTCAGTAGGTAGAGCAGCGGACTGAAAATCCGCGTGTCGCCAGTTCGACTCTGGCCTGAGGGCACCATCTGCGGCTTTTAGCTCATCCGGTAGAGCGCCACCTTGCCAAGGTGGAGGTAGCGAGTTCGAGCCTCGTAAGCCGCTCCACATTAAAAGATTTGCGGGTTCTGCCCGCAAATCTCATATGGCGCCATAGCCAAGTGGTAGGCAGCGGACTGCAAATCCGCGATTCCCCAGTTCAAGTCTGGGTGGCGCCTCCAAAAGAAAAGGCCGGTCGCAAGACCGGTTTTTTCTTTTGAACATGGTTCCCCCGCTTGGGACTTGCTCAGCGACGGCGGCAAAAGCGCCGCCTAGTCCCCGGAGGATTCAAGTCTGGGTGGCGCCTCTTCGTCAGAAGAAGTCAGCACCGTTCCGTTTCCGCCTTGCCGCGAAAACTGCACTATGCTGGCTCCTTCTTCCTTTTAAAACTGCGACCCACTTCGTTGGGCTCGCAGTTTATTTTTGTTCCGTCGCTCCTCCTCCCCAAATCGAACCCGCTTCGCTGGGCTTCGATTTGGTTATTGCGTATTCTTGAACTTGAGTGCATAAAAGGCCGGTCGCAAAAGCTGCGCGAGTTCGCTTTCGCTCAAATCCGAAAAGGTTACTTCGCGGGCTGCGCGTTTCGCAAGGGTGCGGCGGTAGCTTTTCGCTTCGCCTACCAACGTTTTCTTTGCCAATGCGTCATACTGATGTTGTATTCTTTCCTTGTCGGAAGAAGATAGCTCCATAGAGTTCACCTCCTTCCCGCGTGGAGTAGAGGACGGGAGTTAAAGGCTTGTCCTCTCTGCCCCTTTCGCTCCGTACCCGTTCGGGAGATGGCTCTTTGTTGCTCCTTTCAAAAATAAATTGAAATAAACAAAATGCGCCCGCCCGCAAGACGCGGACGAGCGCAAAGGAAATGTACGAAGTATTTAGATGTATTGACAGTTCATATTCATAGCCGGAGTTTCCCGATGGCGGGTAATGGCTTTTTTTGACTGCAAAGTGTTTGGTGGGTTGTTACAAATAAAAATGGACACGGCGATACCTCCCGGATACCGCCGTGTCCTTCAAAAAAGGGCGACTTTAACACACCCCCCCGTATTCTCATTTTTTGAAAAACGGCGGCTTTGATTGACTTATTCAAAACCTCCGCTTCTAGTTTGCGACCGCACTCAATACTAATAGCGGCGGCTAATTCTCTGCTTAACCAGCAATCGTACAGCGCAAGCAGTTGTCAAAAACAAAGAGCCAATAACCGCATTTTAATCTGCGTGTTATCGGCTCTGCGTCTGTGCGTCTGGCTCTTTGATAACTGTTGTATTCAGTCGTTTTACATTGATTAGCGTTTCTTGCTTACATTTAGGGCAATACAGGGGGAAGTTTATAAGTTCTGTATCTCCTCGTACTTTTTATTCGTTTCTTGTTTTTTTGCAAATAGGACACAGCAACCAGATATTCTCCATATTCTACCCTCTAATTTACTGCTTTTGTGAAAAGTTCGAGAAAAAATACTTGTTTCTTCTGTATTAAGTTGCTGTAACAAGTTTTCAAATATCGACTTTTCAATTTCACGATGTTCCGTCTGGGCTTGTGCTCCCCATTCTGTTAGTTCTAAATTGTAGGCGCGTTTGTCGCTATCGCTTTGACTTCTCCGCAAATATCCTTTCGCTTCAAGTCTTTTTCACCGCACTTGTTAATGTGCTTTTTAGGCAATCCCAATAGTTCGCTAACTTTTTTTCATCATACAATTTGGATAGCGTTCGACAGTTTCAAAATACTTAATTCTATCATGGAGATACTAAGTATTGCCGGGTATTTTCCACTGCACATTTCGCTTTTCATACGCATACCAACTATATGCCAAAAGCTCGTTTAGAGCCTGAACTTTATCCATTGACATTCACCTCTCTATATGGTACGATAATCGTACTATAATAATACGATTATCGTACTATATTGTCAAGAGGAGATGAAAGATTTTTATGGATTTTCAAGTTATTAGAGCAACAAGAGAATTTGCGTTTGATATGGGGTATGTTCATTCCTGCTCGTGGCAAGAAATATACAGGAATAATCCCAGATGAAATAATTAAAACTTTTTACACCAGAAAATCGAGCAAAGATTTTCTTAGATGTACTGGAAAACCCTTTAGAGGAGTATTATTTATTCAAAGTCGATGATCGTCCAGCAGGAATTGCGTCATTAGCTAAATCACACGAGAAGAATATGCCCAATTATATTGGAGAGATATATTCAATTTATTTTCACCCGGACTTTTGGGGGAACCGAAGTCACCCAAAAAAGGATTTCAATTTTGCATAAACAGACTAAAAGATTTAGGCTTTTCCGAAATTACAATATGGGTATTAAATGATAATCTTCGAGCAAAAAAGATTTTTATGAAAGAAAAACGGATTTAAGTTAGATGGTAATTCCAAAAGAAATTAAAATTGGAGTAAAACTGCGGGGGTTGTGCTGAAACCCTCTAATCATTATGGCGGACTGCTTTGCAAGCTTGGCCAGCCGAGATTAAGTATTCTTTGATATCGAACTTCAATAATTTACTCAGTACAATTTCTTTGGAATACCATCTAACGTCCATTTCTTTCATAAAATCTTTTTACGCTCCAGGCTCTCATTCTTCCCATATTG
>VOFK01001564.1_pt1 | contig 17728 bp, 28 predicted proteins | sample 5384121 | NCBI WGS metagenome assembly VOFK01 (sample SAMN12384730, study PRJNA508395) | human gut metagenome | isolation source: healthy gut J | host: Homo sapiens
TCTTGCTTCGTTCAGTTACACGTATTGCTCGACCGGAAACGTCTACTTTGCCAAACGGGAGAAAAGGCCATGAAAAAAAAGCTGTCGCTGCGGCTATATTGCTCAGCGCTCTTCGGCGCGGCGGCGTGGAACATTGCGCACATCGATTCTCTCACCGGCTCTCTCACGGCGAGCGCGGACGAAGCGCTCGCACTGCCGCGCGGAGGACTATCGACGCCGCGGAGGCTCGCGCGAAGCCATCGAGCGCTGGTACGGCGCGGAGAACTACACGCACATCATGATCCGCCACGCAGAGGTGGATTCGGCGACCGACGCCTTTTTACGCCGCGCTCGAGCCGATCCTCACGCACGACGCCGACGCAGCCGAGAGCGCTATCGAATGTCTCAAAGCGCATCTGCAGAGCATCGGCTCCATGGAGCACGTGAGCTTCCGGAGCGTATTTTAAGCCTTGTCCTCCAGAAGATGCGTCAGCTCTTCCATGAAGGTGTTGATATCCTTTGAACTGGCGGTAGACCGAGGCAAAAGCGGACGTAGGCGACCTCGTCAGTGATTTGAGCCGCTTCATGACCATTTCGCCGATCTCGCTCGTCGGGCATTCGCGTTCGAGCCGGTTCTGCAAGCTCCTGCTCGATCTCGTTGGCGATGCGCTCAAGATCGCCGAGGGCGACGGGCGCTTTTCGCACGCATTTTTGAGCATGCTGTTGATGAGCTTATTTTTTATCGAACGTCTGGCGGCTGCCGTCGCGCTTGACGACGACGAGCGCTGCAGGCGCTCCATGACCTCATACGTTGTGAACCGGCGCTGGCAGGCGAGGCATTCTCTTCGCCGCCGGATGGACGCGCTTCGTCCGCCGGGCGGGAGTCGATGACCTTGCTTTCCGGATAGCCGCAGAACGGGCATTTCATACGGTGTTACCCCTGAAAAAGAAACATTTTTCAGCATATTATATCATACGCCGCGCGCCGTCACAAGACAAGATACGGTTACAAAAAGCAGAAAAAATCCACCGTTTCCATATGTTGTCCGTTGCGGCGCAATGCGGCGCAATTACAATGGAAGCGGTGATTTTTTATGAAACGTCTTTTCCCCCGCTGAGCGAGGAGGCCTTCGGCATGGTGCGCGGGACGCTCTGCGTGGCGCGCGATGCTCTTCTGCTCGGTAATCGCTTCTTTTACATATCGGAGCTCGCGCCCACCTATGCTCTCTACCGGCTCGCCGCCGAGCTTGAAGACCGCCTCCGGCGGCTTTCTCCTGCTCGGCAATGCCGCGGCCTTCGTGCTCGAAAAAAGAGCGCGCCGCCGATAAATTCATCCCGTGTATAGAGTGAGTTGACCGCGTCGAAGCAGGGCGTTGGCCGAAAGATTCTCCGGCAGCGCGAGCTTTTTCTGCAGAGCTTTCCGCCGCGCGGCGCTGTCCGCCCCGCCGGAGAGACCGAGAGCGGCGAGATCGGCCTTGGTGACGCGCCCGCGCGTCTCCGTATCGCACACCGCCCCGGCGCGGCGCAGCGCCTCTTCCAGAATTTCCGGTTTCATGCCCTCCACGCCGAGCGTCCCGGCGCGCGAGGGCGCTTTTTTGCGCCGCTCCTTGCCCACCACGTCCGGGATGTAGGCATGCTTGAGATACTGCGCGCTTATCGCGCCCGCGCAGACGGTTGCGGATGACGAGCCCCGCGCCATCCGCGTCCGTGAGGACGATGAGCCCGCTGCTCGGCCACGCGCCGGAGCAGGGCGAGCTTTTCCTTGTTTTTGAATATACCGAACCCGTCGGTCGTGAAAATCGCGGTATCGACGAGCGGTTCAAGGGCGATCTTATCGTACCGCCCCTCGACGACAATGGCTTCCTTGATCTTAAGCACGGCGGCTCTCCATCGCAAAGCGGATCAGAAATTCCTTGATTGCCTCGGCGTCTGTGATCGCGCCGTTTTCGCGCGGCTTCATGGCGCACTCCGCGCACAGGCGCACGCCGTTCGTAAGCGCCGGAAGCGAAAACTTTGCCGCAGTTTCGGCGATCTTCCGCGCGCGGTACTCGCTCGACGTGCCGAGGATCTCCATAAGAAACGGCACGCCGCGCCCGTCTTCGGCGATCTTCGCGGCATAAGCGCCGCATGCCGCACCTGCCAGCCGATCACGCCCATGATCTCGATGGGCTCGGCGTCCCCGGCGAGAAGCTCCGCGAGCTTGGCCGCCGCGCCGTCATAGTTCCGGCGGGCAATCTCCTCGGTCATCTGGAAGGCGTCCGCCTCCGGGATGTGATGCGCAAGCTTTTCAACGTCCTGCGCCGTGACGCGGTCTCCGGGGACATAGCCGCAGATCTTTGCGATCTCCGGGATGAGCCGGTTCATAAGATCGCCGGAGAGAAACACGAGCCGGTCCACGGCGTCGCGGTCAATGCGCTTGCCGTTGGCTTCAAAGCGGCGCGCGATCCAGTTGTTGAGCGGCGTGCCGGTCTGCGCCGTGAAGTTCACGGCCTTGCCCGCGGATTTGAGCTGCTTGATAAATGAGAGCCGTCCGTCCGGCTCCATACCCGTCGGGAGCGTGATGACAACGGTACACCAGTCCGGAATGTCCGCAAAGAGCGCGGTGGTGCGCTCGTCACGGCACTTGTTCACGTCAAATCCGCGCAGCTCCACGAACGTCCTGTCTCCGAAAAACGGCATGGCGTCGAGCGCTTCGGCGATGTCGTTCGCCGCAGGCGCGGGAGAGTCGATGCGCTTTGCGTTGAACTCGTCTCCCTCCGCGCCGACGCACGCGGCGCGCAGGCGCGAAAAACGAAGTCCGCGAAGATAGTCCTCCTCGCCCCAGAGAAGATAGAGCTTTTCCGGGCCTTTGTCGCGGAGATTTTTTACAAGCGCGCCGTAGTCGAGCGGCGTTTCCTTTTTGCCGAAGGACGGTTTTGCCATAGCGCTTTTTACCCTTCCCCGGCGGCGATGGTGATCTCGCCGTCGGTATCCGTGCGCAAAGACGGTGATCTCATATTTTGCCAGCCGGTCGAGAACCTTCTGCGTCGGATGGCCGTACGTATTATACCCAACGGAAATGACCGCCGTTTCCGGCGTGATCGCTTCCAGAAGCTCTTTGCAGGTGGATGTGTTCGAGCCGTGGTGCGCAACGAACAGCACCTCGGCGTCCGGCATCGGCGCGCTCGCAATGAGCGCCTTTTCCGCCTTGGACGGCGCGTCGCCGAGGATGAACGCCTCCGAAATCATCCTGCGAGGCCGCAATGATGAGGCCGTTTTCGTTCGCGTCGTCGGATTCCGGCAGCAGCGGTGACCAGACGGCAAGCCCCGCCGTTCCGAGCGGCAGCGTTAAATCCTCCGTCACATATTCCACCCGCGTCCCCTGCCGCTCCGCGGCATTCAGTATCTCCGCGAGCAGAGATGTTTCCTTCGTTTCGCGCGGCAGATAGAGCGTGCCGACGCGCACGCGGGATAAGAGCTGCGCCGCGCCGTTGGCGTGGTCGGCATGAAGATGCGTGAGAATGAGCGCGTCAACGCTCCTCCGGCACTCGCCGCCGAGAAACTGCACGGCGCTTTTCCCGGCGTCGTGCGTGACCCAGCTTCCGCCGCAGTCGATCACCGCGGCATGCTCCCCACTCGTGAGAACGATGCATTCCCCCTGCCCGACGTCGAGCGCCGTGAGACGGAGCGTATCGCTCCATTGGAGTCTTGTAATGCCCGCGGCGGCAAATAGCAGCGCGAGCGAAACGCATATCGGCGCGAGCGCGCGGAAGCGCCCGGTTTTCCGAGAGCGCAGCCACGCGGCGAAAAAGAGCGCGTATACGAGCGCGAGCCAGCCGAGAAAGAGCGGATTGCGCACATAAACGTTCGCGCACGGGAGGCGCGAGAGGAAGCCGGACACCGCGTAAATATACCGCACGCCCCACGCGAGAACGCTTCCGGCCAGCGCCGCGGCGCCGGGCAGAAACGCGCCGAGCAGCACGATGATGTACCCGCCGATGTAGACCGCCGAAACGATCCACAGGCAGAGGATGTTCGATATCGGCGACACGACCGACACCGAGCCGAAGTGCACTGCCGTGAGCGGCGCGGAGAGCGCCATCGCGCCGATGCTGCTCGAAACCGAGCCCGCGGCGAAAAGAAGAACGCGCCGGGCGTGCCGGTTTTCGGCGATCTTCAAGTCTTCGATCCGCCGGCTGAGCGCGCGGTACATCCGATTGGAAAGAAACCAGATGCCCGCCACGGAGGAGAAGCTCAATTGCAGACTGACGCTCGCACAGGCGGAGGGATTGAAGGAAGGAGCAGCAGGGCAAGCGCCGTCAAAAGCGACGTTGCGCCGTCGCTCTCCCGGCCGAAAAGCGGGGCGGCGAGAAGGAAGAACTGCATGACCGCCGCGCGCGACACCGACGGCGTAAAGCCGGTCATTGCCGCAAGCAGCAGCACCGGCAGACTCACCGCGACCGCCCCGGCCGCCGCCCGATCAGCAGAAAGCCCATGAGAAAGGCGATGTGCATGCCGGACACCGCCACAACGTGCGCGAGCCCCGCGTCGGCAAGGGCGTAGTAATGCGCGCCGTCGTCGTAAAGGTCGGTCTTGTCGCCGGTAAGGAGCGCCGTGAGAAACGGCTGCACATCCGGCGGAAACACGCTTTGGCAGATCTCCCCGATGGCGCGGCAGAGCGCCTTCGGCGCATAGAGAAACGAAAAGTCCCAGCGTCCGGTGATCTCCGGCGCGCCGGTCGCCGTGGCGCGAAGGAAGATGCCCTGCGCGGCGTAGGTATCCACGCTCTGCCGTTGCGCTCGCGCGCCGGGAGCAGCTACCGGGACGGAAAGCTCGTCGCCCGGCGTGAGCGCGGTGAAATTTTCCGTATCGTAGGAGGCGATGCGGCACCACGCCGGAAGATCCGGGTCTCGGACACGCACCGTTATGTATTCGCTCGTATCGTAAATGTCCGGGTAGTCCGTCACGCGCACGGAGATCACACGCTTTTCCCCGGCGAGCGCGTCCGAGGGTGCGGCGAGAAAATGCTCCTGCACGAAAAAGGCAAAAAGCCCGATCGCCGCGCCGAGCGGCAGCGCGAAATGCGCGCGGGCCCCGGCCCTTTCTGCGGGAAGCAGCAGCGAAAGCGCGGAAAGAAGCGCGCAGACGCCCGCCGCCGGGAGCAGAACGCTCTCCGGCAGGAGATAAAGGATACGAAAACGGCAAGGGACAGCGTCCCGCAGAGCGCGCCGCTTTACGCATGGCCGTTCTTTTCGTCCGTCAGGCCGAGCAGATAGTCCGTGGAAACGTGATACAGCTCCGCGAGCCGGATCACCGCCCAGACCGGGATCTCCCGGATACCGGCTTCGTACCGGCGGTAGACCTCCGGATGCATGGTCAGATATTCGGCGATCTTCTTTTGTGTCAGATCATGGTCTTCCCGAAGCTCGTACAGACGCGGAAAATACATACAATCACCCGAGTTGATGCTACCAAACGGTTGCGTTTCGCTTAGTTTTTCCAACCATACGGTTGGTTGTGCATGTTTAAAAAATGCTCCCTTGTGCAAAGGGAGCTGTCAGCGAAGCTGACTGAGGGATTGTCTCGTGCCAAAAAGGAAACCCCTCCGTCAAAAACTTCGTTTTTGCCACCTCCCCTGTTAGGGGAGGCAAGCGGGTTTGCGGAAAACTAACTTGGCTCCCCTAACAGGGGAGCTGGCGCGGCGCGCAGTGCCGTGACTGAGAGGTTTTGTTTATCCCTTACGCCATCGTGTCGTCCAGACGCTTGCCGCCGAGGATGTGGAAGTGGAGATGCTTCACGGTCTGTCCGGCGTCGGAGCCGACGTTGGATACGATGCGGTAGCCGCCGGTCAGCGCCTCGCGCTCGGCGATCTTCGCCGCGGCGACGAGGCAGCGCGCGGCGGCTGCGGAGTTTTCCTCCGTCAGCTCCGCGGCGGAGCCGATGTGCTCTTTCGGCACAACGAGAATGTGCGTCGGGGCCTGGGGGTTGATGTCGCGGAAGGCGTAGACGATGCTCATCCTCTACACCTTCGCGGACGGGATCTCCCCGGCGATGATCTTTTGCAGAAAAGGCAGTCGTTCATTATAGTGCTCGCTTTCATAATGGGCAAAAGCCGCCGCAATGCGGCGGCTTTTGAAAAAATTCAGTTCAGCTTTCCGGCGACGAAATCGTCCACGGTAGCGAGAGCGTCGTCGAGCTTGAGCGTATCGGCGCCGCCGCCCATGGCGGAATCCGGCTTGCCGCCGCCCTTGCCGCCGCAGATGGCGGTGACGGAGCGGATGATATCGCCCGCGCGGACGCCGGCAGCGACCGCCGCCTTGCCGCACACGCTGTGGAAGGTGATCTTCCCGTCGTGCACGGCGGCGAGCACCGCAACGATGCTCTCGTCCTTGTCGCGCAGGAAGTCGCCGATCTTGCGGAGGTTATCCGGCGTATCGACCGGCACGACGCCGGTGAACACGTGCAGCGGGCCGACCTTCTTGGAGCTGGCGAGGAAGCTCTCGGCGTTGGAGAGCATTTCGCGGCCGCGGAACTTTTCGAGCTCGGAGCGTAGCTCGCGGATCTCGCTCGTGCGCCCGGCGCGTGGGTGCCACGCCTCCGGCATGGCGCGAGACGCTCGGAGAGCGTCATGAGCAGACGGGTGTTGTTCTCCATGAATTTGAGCGTTTCCTGGCCGGTGATGGCCTCGATACGGCGCACGCCGCTCGCAACGGAAAACTCGCTCACGATGCGCAGCGAGCCGACCTTCGCGGTGTTGTCGAGGTGCGTGCCGCCGCAGAACTCCACGGAGTAACCATCGCCCATCATCACGACGCGGACAACGTCGCCGTACTTTTCGCCGAAGAGCGCCATTGCGCCGATACTGCGTGCCTCCGCGATGGGCATCTCCTTCACGGTGATGGGGAAGCCTTCGAGCACGGCCTCGTTCACCATGCGCTCGACGGAGGCGATCTCCTCGGGCTTCATGGCGGAGAAGTGGGTAAAGTCAAAGCGGAGACGGTCGGGCTCAACGAGCGAACCGGCCTGATGGACATGGTCGCCGAGAACGGTGCGCAGCGCCTTGTGCAGCAGGTGCGTGGCGCTGTGGGCGCGCATGATCGCCTTGCGGCGGCCGGTATCGACGCAGGCGTTCACCTTGTCGCCGACGGCGAGATTGCCGGAGACCATCACGCCGTGGTGCAGCACCTTGCCGGCCTTGTTCTTCTGCACATCGTGCACCTCAAAGACGGCGTCGCCTTGAGAATGAGCGAGGCCATGGTCGGCGCTCTGGCCGCCCATTTCGGCGTAGAACGGTGTTTTGTCAAGAACGATGCTCGCGTGCACGCCGGAGCCGACGCCTCGGCTCGTCCTCGGCAACGATGGCGAGGATGGTGCAGTCGTCGTGCAGACGCTCATAGCCGGTGAACTTGGTGGGGGATTGTCCAGACCGAATCCACACCGGCCCAGCCCAGGTCGCCCATCAGGCTCCCGGGCGGCGCGGGGCGCGCTCGCGCTGTTCCTTCATCAGGGGTCTGGAACGCTTTCCTGGTCGACCGTCATGCCCCTCGTCCGCCGCCATTTCCTTCGTGAGATCCAGCGGGAAGCCGTAGGTATCATAGAGCTTGAAGGCATCCGCGCCGGAGAACACGGTCTCGCCCTTTTCCTTGTGGGGAGGCGAGCATGCCGGCGAAGATGGCCATGCCGCCGTCGATCGTGCGGGAGAAGTTCTCCTCCTCCTCGGAGCGGATGACGATTTTGGTGATGTACTCCTGACGCTCCCAGCTCGGGATAGTGGCCCCTCGGTTCTCGTGGATGACGGTATCGCAGACTTTATAAAGGAACGGCTCCTTTCGCCAAGCAGACGTCCGTGGCGCGCGGCACGGCGGAGCAGACGGCGCAGCACGTAGCCCCGGCCCTCGTTGGAGGGGAGAACGCCGTCGCAGATCATAAAGGTCGAGGAGCGGATGTGGTCGGTGATGATGCGGAGAGACACGTCCTTCGCGTTCGTCTCGCCGTAGTGCGCGCCGGTGATCTCGCTCACCTTGTGGGTGATGTTCATCACGGTATCGACGTCGAAGAGGGAGTTCACGTCCTGGCAGACGACCGCGAGACGCTCAAGACCCATGCCGGTGTCAATGTTCTTCTGGGCAAGCTCGGTGTAGTTGCCCTGACCGTCGTTGTTGAACTGGGAGAACACGATGTTCCAGATCTCGATATACCGGTCGCAGTCGCACCCCACGGTGCAGCCGGGCTTGCCGCAGCCGTATTTCTCGCCGCGGTCATAGTAGATTTCGGAGCAGGGGCCGCACGGACCGCTGCCGTGCTCCCAGAAGTTGTCCTCCTTGCCGAAGCGGAAAATACGCTCCGGGGCGATGCCGATCTCCGGTTGTGCCAGATGTTCGCATGCCTCGTCGTCATCGTCAGGTAGATAGACGCTCGGGTACAGCCGGTCGGGATCGATGCCGACCCAGTCGGGGGAGGTCAGAAATTCCCACGCCCAGTGGATGGCTTCGCGCTTGAAGTAATCGCCGAAGGAGAAGTTGCCGAGCATCTCAAAGTAGGTGCCGTGGCGGGCCGTCTTGCCGATGTTCTCGATATCGGGCGTGCGGATGCACTTCTGGCAGGTCGTCACGCGGCGGCGCGGCGGCTCTTCTTCCCCGGTGAACCATGTTTTCATGGGGCTCATGCCGGCGTTGATGAGCAGAAGCGAGGGGTCGTTGCGGGGGATCGAGCGAGAAGCTGGGCAGACGCAGATGACCTTTTGTCTCAAAGAAGGAGAGATACATCTCCCGCAGCTCATTGAGTCCGAAATTTTTCATACTAACCTCCAAAAACAAATACACCCCGCCCCTGAAAAACAGGGGCGGGGAAAAACATTCCACGCGGTACCACCCCTGATTGCGGCTTTAAGCGCTGACGCCAGCCGTATCTCGTGCGCCCGATAACGGAGGCGGACCGCCGCGCTCTTCGCGCGAAGGCTCAAAAGTGGCTGCCGCGGCGCCGGACGAGGGGCTTTCAGCCTCCCCCTCTCTCTGTAGACCGTATCAGCGCGGCTTGCTTCGTCATAGCCCAAAAATCTTATACATTCTATCACGAAATATCCGCTTGTCAACCGGGAAAATGACTCTTTCCGGCGGTTTTTCCGTACAGGAAAAACATACTGCTTGCTATCATCGCGCAAAAGTGTTACCTTTATAAAGGGTTTTTATGCCTCTGATACGTTTATACTAACCCGGAGGTGGGGAAAAATGCCCAACTGCGATGCCGGACTCGTTTCCGTTCTCATGAGCGTATATAACGGCGCCCCCACGCTCGAAAAGGCGGCGGCGTCCGTTCTGGCGCAGACGTACCGCAATCTGGAGCTCATCCTCTGCGACGACGCCTCCACGGACGATACATGGCGCATCATGCGCGCATTGCCGCGCAGGATGCGCGCGTCGATCTTCAAAACAAAACAAATCTCGGTCTCGGCGCTTCGCTCAACGAGTGCCTTTTGCGCGCGCGCAGGGCGCGATACATCGCCCGGCAGGACGCCGACGATGTTTCCGACTCCGACCGGATTGAGCGGACGATGGACTTTCTGCTCTCGTCCGGCGCGCCTCTACGCCGCGTGCGGCGTGCGCGTTTTCGACGATACCGGCGTATGGAGCACGCGGCAGTTTCCGCAGAAGATCACCGAAGCACATCATCGCGCAGAAGAATCCCTTCTTCCACCCGACGATGCTCTTCCGCCGCGCCGTGCTCGAGAGCGTGAACGGCTACAGCACCTCTCCCGAAACGCGCGCCGCACGGAGGATTTATGATCTCGTCATGCGGCTTGCCGCCAACGGGCGTGATCGGGAAACTCAGGAGATCCTTTTTACTCGGTACGAACCGCAGGAAGCTATCTCCGTCACAATGCCAGGACCCGCATGTATGAGGTTCGCATCCGCGCGCGCGGACTGCGCGCGATGGAGCTCCCCGGCTTCCGGATTTACATCTATCTTGTCAAACCGCTCATCATGGCGTGCGTTCCGCGCGGCATGATGCCTCGGTAAAGCGGCTGCAGTGGAAGCGGCAGAGCCGCGATACGAAAAAAAAGTGAGGAATACCGGATCATGGCATTCAACAAAGGCTACGTAAAAAAAAAATGGAGGGCTTTTTTTCGCCGGTTCACGCCGCTGCTGCGCGAACTTGTGGTGCGCGATATCAAGGTGCGCTACCGCCATTCCGCGCTGGGGCTCGTGTGGACGGTGCTCAACCCGCTGCTGATGATGGTCGTCATCACGATCGTCTTTTCCACGCTCTTCAAGCAGAATATCCCGAATTTCCCGATCTATTATCTTTCGGGCTCGCTCATCTTTGCGTTCAATTCGGAATCGACGACGACCGCGCTCAACTCGATCATATCCAACGCCTCCCTCATCAAAAAGGTCTATATCCCGAAGTACCTTTTCCCGCTCTCGAATGTGCTTTCGGGGCTTGTGAATCTCGGGTTTTCGCTCATTGCGATGTTCATCGTGATGCTCATTACCGACGCGCCGTTCCACGCGACGCTCCTGCTGCTCCCGATCCCCATCTTCTATACGTTCCTCTTCTCCGTCGGACTCGGCATCCTGCTCTCGGCGGTCACGGTGTTTTTTCCGCGATATCGCGCATTTCTACAGCGTGTTCATTCTCGCGTGGACATACTTCACGCCCATCTTCTACCCCGTGGAGATCCTGCCGGACGCCGTGATGAAGCTCATGCAGATCAACCCGATGTACCATCTTGTCACCTACATGCGCTCCATCGTGCTCTACGGCGTGTTCCCCAGTCTGAAGGAAAACCTTCTCTGCCTGTGTCTGGGGCTTTTGATGCTCGCGCTGGGGCTTTTCGTATTTTATAAAAAGCAGGACAAGTTCGTCCTGTATGTCTGAGCGGAGGTGCGCCATGGGCAGCGTTATTAAAGTCAACGATGTTTCGATGATGTTCAATCTCAGCTCGGAGAAGATCGACAGCATCAAGGAATATTTCATCAAGGCCGTGCGCCGGGAGCTCCATTTCAGGAGTTCTGGGCGGCGCGGGACATATCGTTCACGCTCGAAAAAGGGCGATTCTCTCGGCATCGTCGGGCTGAACGGCTCCGGCAAGAGCACGCTTTTGAAAATCGTCTCCGGCATATTGAAGCCGACCAAGGGCACGGTGGAGACCTGCGGGAGCATTGCTCCCCTCATCGAGCTCGGCGCGGGCTTTGACGCCAACCTTTCCGCGCGCGAGAACATCTATCTCAACGGCGCGATCCTCGGCTACAGCCGCGCGTATATGTCCGAGCGGTTCGACGAGATCATCGAGTTTGCCGAATTGCAGGACTTTGTGGACACCGCCGTGAAGAACTATTCCTCCGGCATGGTGGCGCGTCTCGGCTTTGCCATTGCGACGATGAACGTGCCGGACATTCATCATCGACGAGATCCTCGCCGTCGGCGACTATAAATTTCAGGAGAAGAGCTTCGCGCGCATGCAGGAAATGATCGCCTCCGGCGCAACGGTCGTTTTCGTCTCCCACTCGATCGAGCAGGTGCAGAAGATCTGCAAAAAGGCTCTCTGGCTCGAGCACGGCCATATGCGCATGCTCGGCGATGCGGACGCCGTGTGCGGGGAGTATATGCGCGCATGAGTACCGCCGCACCGGAAGAAAAAGCGCGTCCTTTTATCATCAATCAGTTCTTCAGGGGCGGTGCGGAAACGGCGCTCGTGAATCTTCTGCGCACGATGGACAGCGCGCGCTTTTGACGTTGATCTTTCATCTTTGATATGATCGACCTGCCGGGCAGTCTCTCCCTCATTCCGAGATCCCGGACTGGGTGCACGTCATCAACGTGGCCGAAAACGAAAAAAAGACCGCGTTCGTGAAAAAGGCCGTCTTCAAGCTTGAGCGGAAGCTCACCGGCACGCAGCCGTTCCGCCGCGGCGCCATCCGCTATCTGCAAAACCAATACTACGACGCCGCCATTTCCTACGGCGAGTGGTTTTCGAGCGCGCTCTGCGCGCGCTATGCCGCGGCACGGCGCAAATATGTCTGGATCCACGCAGACATGGACAAAGGGCCGCCTTTCTCCACCCGGACATTCTGCGCTTTGAAGCGCAGTTCGACGGCTTTTCTTCGCCTCCCGCCACTCGATGGAGGGGGCGGTGAAAAAATATCGCAGTTGCTCGCCTCCCGCTCGGCCGTCCTTCCGGAACCGCGTGGACAGCGAGAAGATCATCGCCATGAGCGAGGAATCACTGCCCGTCTCTCTGCCGGAGGACGGTCTGCCGCGCTCGTGACGGTCGCAAACGTGCGTGAGGAGAAAAACCATCTGCGGCAGGTCGCGGCGATGCAGCGGCTCTTTTCCTGAGGGGCTGCGGTTTCGCTGGGTGAACATCGGCTCGCTTGCCAACGCCCCGCTCGTGGAAAAGCTCCGGCTTGCGGTGCGGGATGCGGGGCTTGAAGACTATTTCACGCTGACCGGCCCGCTCGACAACCCCCGGCGGATGCACCGCGCAGACGCCGTGTGCGTCTCTCCGACCATGAATCGTGGTCGATGGTCATCACGGAAGCAAAGGCGCTCGGCGTGCCGGTGATCGCAACGCGCACCTCCGGCGCGCTCGAACAGATCGAAGACGGCAAAAACGGCATCCTCTGCGGCTTTTCCGATGAAGAGATCGCCGAAAGCCTCCGCGCCTTTCTCACCGGCGGCGCGGCGGAGACGATGCGCCGGGACGCGAAACGTCCAGCCGCCGAAACATCCCGGGACACACTGGAAGCGCTATTGGAAAACGACACGAAAAAGGCTCTCTATGTATTCGACGATATAAACTACGCGAGCGGCGCCCGCGCCGCGGCGCTCGCGCAGGCGCGCGCCGTGTCCGGCGTAGCGGAGGTATGGCTCTATTCCGCTGAGCCGTGCCGGGACGCCGCGCGCTCCGACAGGGAGTTCCGGCGCTCGGAGATCCCCCGACGGTGGGGGGCTGCGGCTCGCGCACGCGGCAGGTGCGCGACGGGGACGTATCCCTTGCCGGAAAACTTCTCCGGCTCGCCTACGCGGTGCTCGCGCACATCGGGCTCGAGTGCAATGGCTGCCGAAACTTTCTTCTGCGGCGCGGAACATGCCGCGGCGTTTGAGACCTTCGACACGATCTTCGTCGTGAGCGAGAGGCCTCCAAAATGCGGGAATTTGTCTCCCGCTGCCGCCATCCGGGAAAGATCCAGTGGATCCATACGGACTACGCCGCCTGGCGGGAGCTGAACGAATGGACGCGCGCCGTTACGAAAAACGACGCCGCGCTCTATCGCCGGTTCGACGCGATCGTCTGTCTCAACAGGACGCTGCGCGAGAAGTTTCTCGCCGTATATCCGCAGTTCGCGGACAAGACACTCGCCGTGCCGAACCCGGTGTTCCGCGGCGAAATACGCGAGCGCGCCAAAGCGCCGCTCACGGTGCCGGTGGACGAGCGGGTCTGCAATCTCATCACCATCGGGCGGCTCGAGCGCGAAAAGCGCTATGACCGGCTGCTCGATATCGCCGCGGAGCTGAAAAAGTGCGGCTTCGCGTTCCGCTGGTACTTTGCCGGCAGCGGGCGCTGTTCGAGATATCCGGCGGCGGCGCGACGCGCTCGGTCTCGGCCCGTGCGTGACGCTGACCGGATATATGGAAAACCCGTGTCCCCTGCTCGCGCGGTGCAATGCGCTCGTGCTCTTTTCGGAGTATGAGGGCACGCCCGTCACGATCGACAGGCCAAAACGCTCGGCGTGCCGGTCATCGCCAACGACGTCGGCGGCGTAAGGGAGATGCTCGAGACGGGCGGTACGGCAAGATTGCAAAGCGACGACAACGGCTTCATCAAACTTATCACTCCCAGCTATAGAAGGAGATCCAGGGATGGCGAAAATTATTTTTACGGTCGACAACATAAACTACAAAGGCGGCGGACATTTCGCCACGTTTAAGATCGCCAACTATCTTTGCAGCTGCGGCCACGGGGTCATTTTGTACTCTCCCGTTAAAGCGGAAGCATCGGTGCGCGCGGAGCTTGCTGACGGAATCGTGGTCTCACAAAGAGCCTCTTTTTCCGATGCCGACTATATCGTCGTTCCGTTTGAGAATTCAGCCTTCTTTGAAAAAATCGCAAACCTCAAAACCCGCGCAAAGAAGATCCAGTGGATACATCGATTACGACGTCTGGAAGAACGTCGTGCAGGACGATACGGAGCGCAGAAGGCGGCTGCTCACAGCCTATGACAGGATCGTTTTTGTTTCGGAACATAACCGGAACAACTTTTTGAAGTATTTCCCCGAACACGCAGAAAAAAGCACAGTAGTATACAATTTCGTAGATTCTGACAAAATCCGCGCTATGGCAGCCGACGCAGTCGATGCGGAACTTTTTCTCAAGAAAACGTCCAATTCACTGACCGTTGTTCTGCCCGGACGGCTGGAAGAGCAGAAAGCCTTTCACCGGATGCTGGACGCCGCCAAAGTACTGAAAAGAGCGTGGATTGAATATTGAATGGCTGATTTTAGGACGCGGATATGAATATGATTCTCTTCTGCAGAAGAAGGAGCGCTACGGTCTGGACAATGTGCATTTTCTTGGCTTTCGGCAAAAAATCCGTATTCCTACATGAGAGCCGCCGACGTAACGGCGATTTTATCGGAATACGAAGGTCTCGCTCTCACCGTAGCGAGAGCCTTACCGCCGGAACGCCGGTGCTGTCCACCCGCACCGGCGGTGTGGCGGAACTGCTTCCGGACGAATACGGCTGGATTATAGAAAATGACCTTTTGTCGATTATAGACGGAATGACCGCCATTTACGATGACCGGAAATTGCTGGAAGAAGAGAACTTTGCTCTTCGCTCCTATGCGTACAACAACGAACGAATCAAAGCAAGTCTGGACGCACTTTTCCAGACATCCGAAGAAAGAGGCCGCGCCGTGATGAACGCAAACTATCTACTCCTCTAAAACGCCGGATATTTCCGTCATTATCCCGGTATACAACACCGCTGACTATCTCCCGGAGTGCCCTTGACTCTGTGGTGGGACAGACTTTCGATAGCTTTGAGATCATTATCGTTAATGACGGCTCGACAGACAAGTCGCAGACGATCATCGATGACTATGTATATCAGTTTTTCTGACCGCATCCGGGCGTTCACCATACCGAACGGCGGGCTGGGCAACGCGCGCAATTACGGTATCGGCAAAGCCCGCGGAAAATATCTCGCATTCGTTGATTCCGACGATTTTATCCACTGCGATATGCTCAAAAAAAATGTATGAAGCCGCACGGGCAGCACAATGCCGACTGCGTGATGGCGGATTATATCGCCTTCTGGGACGACGGGCGGGAAGAGCTCGTCCGCTCCGTTGAGTTTCCCGACGCTGGACGGCCGGATATTATGAAATACTCCGTCAAGTACGGCACAGTGAATATCTGCACAAAGCTGGTCGCGCGCGAGCTTTTCGATATCATCCGCTTCCTGCCGGATTCTACGAGGATCTCGCCACGACGCCGATCCTTCTGAGCTGGGCCAAAAAACGTCTCCCCTATCTCCGCGAGGGGCTCTATTTCTACCGCCAGCGCGTCGGTTCCATCACGTCCGATAAAATCCGGCGACAAGCGCCTGCTCGACTGCTTATGCCGCGTGGGATCGTATCCAGCGAACACGCCAACCCCTCTTTTGAAAAACAGTTTGCGGTATACTGGAGCCTCAACTTTTTCTGCACCAATTTTCTCGATGACTTCACAAAGCAGTCCAAGGATTACTATGACCGGAACCGGGACTATTTCCGCGGAAACGCATATATTGCCGACGCGATCCGTGAAGAGACATTTCTGGATTTTGAGCATCTGGACACGATCCCGAAAATCATCCATTACTGCTGGTTCGGCAACGGGAGAAAAGCGAGCTCATTCAAAAATGCATGATTCCTGGAAAAGTACGCCCCGGATTTTGAGATCATGGAGTGGAATGAATCCAATTGCAACATTCACACAAACCGGTATGTGGAAGAAGCGTACGAAAAGAAGCAGTATGCCTTTGTTTTCCGATTATTTTCGGTTAAAGGCGCTGTAATACGATCACGGTGGCGTTTACATGGATACAGACATGGAACTTCATCAGCCGTTGGAAAGTTTTCTCTATGCGAAATCGTTCTTTGCTTTTGAAACGCCTCTCTTCATTCACGCCGGTATTTTGGGTGCCGAAAAAAACTGCGGGCTCATTGGCGAACTGCGCCGCTCGTATGAAGAAGACACTTTCGATCTGACAGAGTGTCCCGGAGAGGACTTCACGATCCACGCCGTCTTACGCAGCTTCTCATCAAACGGACGAACCTGCAATTGAACGGAAAATCACAGCTTTGGAAGGCAACATCCGTGTATTCAGCGCCAATCGTATGACTGTGAATATGCGACAGGGAGATGTGTCTGCGAGCACCATTACGAGGGCAGTTGGCTAAGAAAGGATAATGGTCCAGCTCCGGATTATACATACGAAGTTTTGAAGCACTACTTCACATGGGATCTGCTGCACGGAGACAACGACATATCTCTCCCCGGTGATACGGCGCAGCTTCTCGCCTACTATAAAAAGCGAATGTGATCGCTACGAAAACTCCACCTGCTGGAAAATCACCAAAGCCGCTCCGCATTCTCGGAGATTTTCTGAAAAAGATTTTCCGGCGCAACAAAGTCTCCTGACCGGGACATATTACCGGGGTACAGGTTATGAAAAAAAAAAAACTATCTCGCATTGCCGGCCATTGTTCTGGGCTGCGCTTTATCTCCTTTCTGGTCAACCTCCAAACACTGGAACCGCGATCACGGCCGGGTGTTTATCTTCTGCTATTTCGTGGTCATGGGCGTGCTGGCATTCTTTTTGAAGGGCAAATACGCCGAGGGAAAGCCGTTCCCGCTCCAAAGCCGGATCGCCGCGGCGCTGCTCGCCGCGCTGCTCGTCGGCGCGGGCTGGAACACATTTCTGCCGCATGTACGCTTCCCGCTGGAAGGCTCGCACATGTACGCGCTCTGGGAAAAGCGCTCTACGCTCGGTGCGTGGTGCGTTGTGTTCTACTTTTTGCGGCTCATGGCCCGCTGTTTTCGCCCATGGAAAAAGCGCGGCTGAGACAGAGCGGCAGAAAGTGCTCGCCTTTCTTTCATGGGAAACTTTGTGTTTCTCTTTTTCACGAGCGAGCGCATCCAGCCGACGCATCTGACGCAGGGCTTTTCTCCTGCTGCCTGACGGTCGCTTCCGTCTGGTGCTTCAACCGGAAGAGCGGCTGTATGGAAAAAGCGCCCGCGCAAAGGGATCCCGCGCTGCCATTGGGATAATCGCCGTTTATGCCTCGCTTGCGAGCTTCGCGCAGCGGTTCTTTTCTGGACGGAAACACGTGGATGCACTTTTTCCGCTGCTGGGGCTTTTCTGTGCTAAGCGGTATTCTCTGGTTCATCCCCGTTATCCGGCTGCTGCTGCTTTCGCGCTGGAATGGCTCTCCGCCCGTCCCCGCACGCTGCCCGAAACCGGAAGCCGGAAGAAGGCGCTGTGCGTTCTTCTTATTGCACTGCTTCTCTGTCAGGCCTTTGTGCTCTGGGTCGAATGGCCGGGCGTTTCCGCTCGACGCCATTGATCCAATATCATCAAAAGCCCTGGGGGATTACGGGATGAAGCGACAACCATCGTTTCTGCTGCGATGCTGGGCGGATCGTTCTGACCGTTATCCCCCCATCCCGCCGCTCACGGCGGCGGTGCGGCTCTTGCTTTTCTCGCAACAATACGTAATA
>VOFK01003276.1_pt1 | contig 17700 bp, 22 predicted proteins | sample 5384121 | NCBI WGS metagenome assembly VOFK01 (sample SAMN12384730, study PRJNA508395) | human gut metagenome | isolation source: healthy gut J | host: Homo sapiens
GAGCGCCTGTTTCGCCGTCAGCTCCGCCTCGCTGCCGAACTGCTCCAGCCGTCCGCGGCTCTGGTCGAGCTGCGACTGCACTGCAGCCAGCAGCGTCTGCGTCCGGGCTTGTGGGCGGCTGGCCTGCGAGCGGGTCAGTCTGGTCGGACGGCGCGTCCGGCAGCTCCTGGGAGCTCACCGAAGCGCCTGCCGCAGCGCGTACTGCGTCAGCCTGCCGCAGCCAGCTGCGCGCCGTGATATGCGCGGTGGGCATCCAGCGCCCCGGTGATCGCGGCTCGCGCTGCAGCGCGGCGTCGCACTCGAGAACATCCGGACGCTGCCGAGCAGCGCCGCCGTGCGCTCGGGCAGGCGCATGGCCTTCATGTCGCGTCGCATTCTGCCGATGCAGCCCGCATGCCGCGCGCCAGACGCGCAGCGCGCGTCGCGCGTATCGGCGGCCAGGACGTAAAATTCATCCCGGCTGCGGTTGCCGTGAGCGTCAGCAGCGCCTGCGCTCTGATCCAGCTCCTGCTCGCGCCTGCGGTTGCGCCGCATGTGCAGAAGCGCCAGCCCAACGCAGCCGAGCGCGCCAGCGCGTCCACAGCACAGATCAGAATCTCGTGCAGCCAAAACCAGCCGGCTGCGGCCAGCGCGAGCCCGGCTATCGCGAAGATCCAGCACAGCGCGGACGAGCGGTATTTTTCGCCGTCAGGCGGTCACCCCGCATGTCGTGCTGTGCCTTTCCATGAGCCGTTCCTCGTCCACCCGGCGAAGGCCGGCGGGCAGGCGGCTTTTTCGGGCGCGGGGCCGGTTTTTCCGGCTCCGGGATCGCAGCAGGGCCGCAGCCTCCTGCGAGAGGGTCTGAAGCGTCCCCTCCTGCGGGAGTCGGGCGCACTGCGCGGCGGCGGCGTTTTCGCGGTTCGACGCCTGCAGGGCGGCGAGCTTCGCGTCGTAGAGGCGCTTGCGCTTCTGCTGCGTCTCGGCGGCCTCCAGCGCCCGCAGCTGCGCCTCGCAGTTCGTTTTTGCAGCTGCAGCTGCTGCAGCTGCGCGTGCAGCTCCAGATTTTTCTGATGCTCGCCCGCAAGCGTCTGCAGATTCTCCTCTACGGCGGCAAGCGCCCGCTCGGCGTCCGGGATGAGGCCCGTCTTGTTATGCTTGACGCGGTTCTGCCAGGCAAGCAGCCGCTTGTCGGCTGCGGCAAAGCTGACGGCCTCGTCCCCGGTCGTGACAAGGGCGGACAGCCGCGCTTCCAGACTCTCGTCCGGCGTCAGGCCGAGTCCGGCCTGCCGGACGAAGGCGCTGCGCTGGTACACGCTTTTCGGCACGCCCAGCAGCCGTTCACCGCAGTTGGCCCCGGTCAGGCCCCTCGACCGGCAGGCCGGAGTCGGTATAGACGGCGGAAAACACGCTCATCGGCGCGCGGGCGGCGGAGGTGCGCGTCAGGGTGATGCGGCGGCCGTCCTGCTCAAGCTCGATCGTGCCCTCCATCGCTTTGCCGTTCCAGGGTGCTGGTATTTGGTCTTGACGGGCAGCACGCCCGTCTTTTTCCCGCTCGGAGGTATCGATGCCATAGAACATGGCGAGCAGGAATTCCGCCCATGTAGACTTTGCCCGCCTCGTTCGGCAGCTGCAGCAGATTCAGCCCGTCCGTCAGCGTCAGCGTCTCGTGGTCGAGTCTGCCGAAGGTCGCGGTCATGCGCAGAAGCTTCATGCGTCTATCTCCCTTCCGTCCATGGCGGCCGTGCCGAGCCGCGCAGCGAGCGCGATGGTGCGGCGCGCGGCGTCGTCCGGCGCGGCGTCATACTGTGCCTTGAGCGCCTGCAGGAACAGGCCGCGCAGCGTATCGTCCGCCGCATCCTGCCACAGGTCCTTCCGCGGCCGCGTCTCGTCGCGCACGGCGACGGCGTAGAAGCGCGGGGCCAACGCCGCTTGCAGCGCGGGCAAGTCGACCGGCGCGGCCTCGCCGGTGAGGATCACGCGGTAGATATCGTCCTGCGTCCGCTCCGGCAGGGCGGCTTTGACAGCGGCCAGCGCGTCATCGCCCGCGTCCACGCGGAGGATCTCGTATTTTCTCCCGGGCAGCGGCAAAAAGTCCAGCTGTACGCCCGCGTCGGTGATCCGGCCGAGATACGCGCCCTTCTGCCCCAGCTCGTCAAAGCCGCGGCCCATGGCGCAGCCCGGCCAGGCATACGCCGTCCCGCCGGCCGTCAAAAGGCCGCTCGCCTGGTGGATATGCCCGAGGGCGAGATAGGAAAGGCCGGACTGCGCGATCTGCGCGGGCAAGATCGGGTTATACGGAGACGACGGCTGCGTCGGGTTCCCGTGGACGACCATGAGGTTCGTCCGGCCGTCATCCTTTGCCGCAAAGCCCTCCAGCAGCGCCGGGCAAAACCGCGTGGGAAAGCCCGCGCCGTAGACGCGCAGATTCTTTTCCGGCAGCTCCACGGCCTCGATGGTATCGGTCTTAAAAATATGGACGTTTTCCGGCCAGCTTTCCGTCAGATAGGCCGAGCCCGGCAGCAGGCAGTCATGGTTGCCGGGGCTGATGAAGACCGGCGCGTGGATCGACGCCAGCGCCCGCCGGAGCGCCAGCAGCGTCTGCTCCGACGCGCTTCTGCTGTCAAACAGATCGCCGGCCAGCAGCACGACGTCGCAGTCCTGCGCGTTGGCCGCCTCGGCCAGGTCTGTCAGCAGCGCGCGCTGCTCCTGCCGCCGCGCGGCGGCCTGCTCCGGCGAGAGCGCGGAAAACGGCGCGTCCAGATGCAGATCGGCCGCATGCAGAAATTTAATCAAGGATCCTCACCCTTTCTGCGCCCGTGCAGCGCTTTGCCGCGGCGTCGTAGGTAAATACCGCGCCCGTGAGCATGCACGGGCCGGGCGCGACCTCATACCGGGAGGTCAGCTCGCCGCGGAAGTTGGCGATGGACTGCTCCGGCCTCACGCCGATGACGGAGCGGACCGGGCCCGTCATGCCAAGATCGGTCAGATAGCCCGTGCCGTTCGGCAGGATCTGCTCGTCGGCGGTCTGTACATGCGTGTGCGTGCCCCACTGGGCGGCGATCTTCCCGTCCAGCTGATAGGCCAGGGCGAGCTTTTCGCTCGTCGCCTCGGCATGGAAATCCAGGAAGACCGGCACCTCCCCCAGCTCCTGCAGGATCTTGTCCGCGATGAGGAAGGGGTTATCCGGCCGGAAGTCGAGATTGCACCGGCCGAGCAGGTTCATCACGCCCACCGGCCCGATCTTCGTCTCAAACACGCCCCAGCCGCGGCCGGGCAGGCTCGGCCGCAGATTGCCGGGCCGCAGAATATACGGGCAGTCGTCAAGATACGTGCAGATCTCCCGGCGGTCGAAGGAGTGGTTGCCGAGGGTGATGACGTCCGCCCCGGCGTCCAGCATCCGGTCCGCCTGTCGGGGCGTCAGGCCGGTCCCGCTGGCGTTTTCGCCGTTGACCACGCAGAAGTCCGCGCGGTAGAGTTTTTTCAGGCTCCGCAGATGCTTTTCCAGACACTGCAGCCCGCCGTCGCCGACCACGTCGCCGACGGCCAGAACACGAAGCTCCATGGGAAGCCTCCTTTTACGATTTTTTTCAGTATAGCATTTTCAAAAAACTTTGGCAATGCTATACTAGACAGGAAACCCCCCGCAGCTTTTTTGCGTCTTATATAGACAGACAGAGAAAGGAGTTTTTTATGGAGGATTCGGCGATCATCGACCTTTACTGGGCGCGGGAGGAACGCGCGCTCAGCGAAACGGATACAAAATACGGCGGCTACTGCCGCTCCATTGCCCATAACATCCTGCGAAACCGCGAGGATACCGAGGAATGCGTCAGCGACACCTGGCTGCACGCGTGGAACGCCATGCCGCCGCAGCGGCCGTCGATCCTGTCGTCGTTTCTCGGCAGGATCACGCGCAACCTGTCGTTTGACCGCTGCCGCAGACAGAATGCGGAAAAGCGCGGCGGCGGCGCGCTGCCGCTGGCGCTCGACGAGCTGTCGAATGTGTCCCGGCCCCGGGCCGGGTCGAGCACGCGCTGGAAGCGCGAGCTGGCGGAGGCCATCGACCGCTTTCTGCGGACGCTGCCGGAGCGCGAGTGCAGCATGTTCCTGCGGCGGTACTGGTATGTCGACTCTGTGCAGTCGATTGCCGCGCGGTACGCGATCAAGGAAAACACGGCAAAATCGATCCTCTTCCGCACACGGGAGAAGCTGCGCCGGTATCTGGCCGGGGAGGGTATCATTGTATGAAAGAACAGACGGAAAAGATCTTCCGCGCCATCGGCGATGTCGGAGACGATCTCGTTGAGCGCGCGGACCGGCCGGTCAGAAAACACGCGCAGGTATGGGTCAAATGGGCCGCGCTCGCGGCCTGCTGCGCGCTGGTGATCGGCGCGGCGGCGTTTATCGTGCCGATGTTCCACGCAGGCTCGACCGCACCGGAGACGGCCCCCCTCTCCGTGGACGCCTCGCCCGCGGAGACCGAGCTGGCCTCGCAGGAGATGGAAACGGCGGAAGCCGCGCCCGAAGAGGCTATGGAAGAGCCCGCAGCCGCGGAGGCGCCGGAGGCCAGCGAAAAGAGCACCCAGGCACTTCCGGGCGCAGACTGCTTCGCGGTCGTGCCGGAGAGCGTCACACGCATGTCGGCGGACTTCCAGCTGACGTGCGAAGAAGACGCCCCGCTGGCGCTGCGCAGTGAATGCTGGCTGGAGACGCAGACAGACGGCGAATGGCAGCCGCTGGACGCGGCGCTGCTCAAGACGCAGGAACAGACGGACGAGGCTGCGCCGGAAACGGCGGTCTGCACGCTGCACTACGACTGGCAGACGCTCTACGGCGAACTCGATGCCGGCGAATACCGCCTGGCCCAGCCCGTGATCCTGCCCGACGGCTCAGACTATACACTGTACGCGGAGTTCACGGTCGAATAACGCACCCCCAAGGCTCCCCTGGAAGGGGAGCTGTCACCGAAGGTGACTGAGAGGTTGCCGCAAATTTGCATAGAAAAAACCCAAACCGCAAATTCAGTTTGCGGTTTGGAAAGGAAGAAACGAGCACAGAGGATAAGAAGCCTTGCCTGCAAGGATTCGTTCCGTCGTGGTCGTTTCTGACGCGCCTCCGGCGGCCCCTTCTTTTCCGTCTTGCCGGAAAAGAAGGGGGAGAAAAGGGGCGCTGGGTTACGTTTGGTGCTTCCTGCGTCTGAATATAGGTGGGAACCGATGTTTTAGTTGTCTTTCCACACGAAACTCACCTCACGGGTGTCCTGGTGCGCGCCGCCTGATACGGTGCAACAGATTTGTGAGCAGTTGCGTTTGAATATTTGCGGGAAATAGAAGGTGCAGACCAGATTTGTTGGTCTGCACCTTTTTTGCAGGGGAGTCTTCTTTCATTGCTCTGCACCCTGTAGGGGCGGGGCTCTGCTCCGCCCGTTCTTCCGATGAAATCGCCCCCGGCGGGCGGAGCAGAGCCCCGCCCCTACAATCTGCCCCGCAAGAAGGTAACATTCATCAAATCTTTGATTGCACCTTCTATTGATGGCAGATATTCTAAGGCAACTAGTTACAAGTCTGATACCCCCATATCAGGCGGCGCGTACCAGGACACCCGTAAGGTGATCACCGAGTGGAACGCCAGACTAAAACACAAAGGCTCGCCTGAATTCAGATGCAGAATGCACCCCGTATCCCCAAGCACTCTTTTCTCCCCCATCTTTTCTCTTGCGAGAGAAAAGATGGGGCCGCCGGAGGCGTCGGCAGTCGCAAATCTGCGAAAACCTCTCAGCTCCCCTGGGAGGGGAGCCTTTTCCGCTGCGGCGGGGCATAAAAATTTCCCCGCCGCGGGTTTTTCCTGCGGCGGGGTGTTTCTTTACCCGATGAAGCCGACTGCGCTGCGGCAGACGAAGTAGAACAGGTGGTCCTCGCTGTTGCCGAGGATCACGACATCGCCGATCTCGCCGAGGACGCTCGCGTTGCCGACGACCAGCGGCCCGGCCGTGACGGACACGGTCCCGCGGCCGGCCAGGTCATCCGACGAACGGTCGCACGGCGTGGGCTTGGCGGGCGGCGTCGGCGCAGGGCCGCAGCCGGCGTGCGTCGCCTGATAGAAGAGCTTCGCAAGCTCGTTGTAGGCAGCCTCCGCGCTGGGAAAATCCGTCGTTTCCGCCACGCCAAAGGCGACGGCGGTCAGGCTGCACAGCCGGACCGAGTCCGCGTCAAAATACGGACCCTCCGCGCAGCAGGGCGCTTCCGTTCCGCCGGTACAGAGGGGATTGGGGTAATAGATCTGGCCGGAAACCTCTAAATTCTCACACGAATTCGGCGTGATCTTGACAAATTCCCCATCCAGCGGCCCCGTCAGGTTGTCGTATGGAGTCGTGACGCTTGCCGGGCAGTTCAAAGACGAACCGAGCACAAAATCCCGCGTCACGAAGGCGAACTGCTTATAATCCGTCAGCGCGGCAAAGCGCGGACGGCACAGCAGCTGCAAAGCCGCAACGAGCCCCGGCGCGCACGAACAGCCGCAGCCGCAGCTGATATCCGCCTCCGTCGCCGGGGCGACCGGCCGCTCACCGGGCGGGAACGGCGGGAAGGGAGGCGGATACGGGGGATAGGGCGGATAGGGCGCGGGTCCGGGGCACGGAGGCGGGCACGGAGGCGGCGGGCACGGCTGCTGGCAGGTCTGGCAGGCCTGGCTTTCCTGCGCGTCCTGCACGCCGCCGGTCGTCGTATAATTGCAGGGTTGATTCATAAAACCCCTCCTTCAACCTTAAAGAATGTTTTCTGTCTTCCCTACCATATGCCGCGGCGCTTCATTTGGTGCACGGTTGCAAAAAAACCATCCAGATGCGCTATGATGCTTTCTGTCACGGGCCGTCAGGAACCGACGTCCGTTATCTGAGAAAAGAGGCTTGCATCTATGCGTAAATTCCGTACCGCCGCCGCGCTGGCGTTTGCGCGGTCTGCCTGCTGCAGACGGCCGCGCCCGTCCTTGCCGCGGGAAGACTACCCGGCCCCGATGTTTCCGGCAAGACCGTCGAGGAGCTGATCGACGCGTTCCGCGCCGAGCATGACCTGACCGAGGACAATTTTGAGCTCAGCTACTACAACACCGTCACCGGCGAGAGCTATGATTTCAATGAGACGAAGATGCTCTACGGCGCGAGCACGTACAAGCTGCCGCTGAACCTCTATTATTATGATATGCAGCTGGCCGGCGAGATCACCGGCGACACGATGATCACGAAGGGCTCGACGCTCGACGAGGCGCATTACCAGTCGCTCGTCTACTCCAACAACGAGCTGTCCTACTCCCTCTGGCGGCGCATCGGCGACTGGCCGGAATACAAGCAGGCCATGCGGAAATATTTCACCATGACGGATGAGGAGATCCCGCAGAATTACTACTACGACCATCTCTTCTGCACCCGGATGATGATGGACACGCTGAAGGTCGTGTGGGACGGGCAGGAGAACTACACTGAGCTCATCGACGATCTGAAGATCGCCTGCCCGGGCGCGTATTTCAAGACGTACATCGATGTGGACGAGACGCCCATCGCCCACAAATACGGCAGCTACAACGGCGCAGAGAACGACGTCGGCATCATCTGGGCCGCGCAGCCGTTTTTGCTGGCGGTCTATACCTCCGGCCTGTCCTACGGCGTGGGCGGGAATGTGGATAACGCGTATGCTGATGGGCAGAGCGCGGGGTCGGTGATCTGCGGGCAGCTGGCAGTTCTGTTCAAGACCTATGTGGAAGAACAGGCGCGGCTGGCACAGGAGCAGGCGGAAAAGGAAGCGGAGGCCGCCCGCCTCGCCGAGGAACAGGCAAAGGCCGAGGCAGAAGAACAGGCGCGGCTCGCCGAAGAGCAGAAGGCCGCGGAAGAAGCGGCCCGGCAGGCCGAGCTCCAGCGGCAGGCAGAGGAGCAGCAGCGGCTGGCCGAAGAGCAGAAGGCCGCGGAAGAAGCCGCCGCGGAACAGGCCCGGCAGACCGCGCACCGGAAGCTCCTGCTGCGCATCGGCGGGGTCGGGATATTCTCCATCCTCGTCATCGCTCTGGCGGTCGTGCTGATCCGGAAGCTGCATAAAGCGGGGGGAAATGCTGAAAATGTGCCAGCAGGCACATCTAGGGGTTCCCCTGGAAGGGGAGCCTGAAACAAGCGGTGCAGGCCAGCAAGGCTGGTCTGCACCGTTTCTGGTTTGAGGGTTATTCTTCCTCTGCCGGGATGCGGGTGACAACGGGCTTGCCGTTGGCGTCGAGCAGCGGGGTCAGGCCGCCGGCATTGCCGGAAGCGATCCAGAGATAGTTGACGCCGGTCGTTTTGTCGACCCAAATCTCACGGTTCGTGGTCCAGGTACTGCCCTCGTTCAGCACCTTGATAAAGCGCTCGTCCTGCTTCGCCATATTACTTCGTCTCCTTTACCGTCTCGGCAATGCCGGAGGCCAGACCCGCGAAGCCCTGCAGCTCGGACGGGATGATGATCTTCGTGGCCTTGCCGTCCGCGACCTTCTGCATGGCCTCAAGCGCCTTGAGCTTGAGCACCTGGTCGTTCGGGGCCTTTTCGTTCAGCAGCGCCAGAGAATCGGCCATGGCCTTCTGCACGGCCATGATGGCCTGCGCTTCGCCGTCAGCCTTGAGAATTGCCGCCTGCTTTTCGGCTTCTGCCTTGAGGATGGCGGCCTGCTTTTCCGCGTCTGCCTTCAAAATCGCGGCTTCCTTTTCGCCCTCGGCGACAAGGATCTGGCTGCGCTTCGTGCCCTCGGCCTGCAAGATAGCCTGCCGGCGGTCACGCTCGGCCTTCATCTGCTTTTCCATGGAGTTCTGGATGTCCTGCGGCGGGAGAATGTTCTTCAGCTCCACGCGGTTGACCTTGATGCCCCAGGGGTCGGTCGCTTCGTCGAGAATGGCGCGCATCTTGGTGTTGATGACGTCGCGGGACGTGAGCGTCTGGTCAAGCTCGAGGTCGCCGATGATGTTGTGCGGAGCGTTGTGGCCGTGAGCGTCTCCATGGCCATCATGGGCCGCTCGACGCCGTAGGTGTAGAGCTTGGGGTCGGTGATCTGGTAATAGACGACGGTATCGATCTGCATGGTGACGTTATCCTTGGTGATCACGGGCTGCGGCGGATAGTCAAGCACCTGCTCCTTCAGGCTGACCTTTTTGGCCACGCGCTCAATGAACGGGACCTTGACGTGGATGCCGACCTGCCAGACCTTCGAGAACGCACCGAGACGCTCGATGACGTACGCGCGGGACTGCTGGACGATGTGGATGTTGCTGACGATGATGAGCAGCACGATGACTGCAAGGGCAGCGATCGCGATCAATCCGATGGGCATAATGGTTCCTCCTTCAGTTTTTCAGGTTTCTGTTCTTCTGTTTGTGGTTTATGCTTTCTCACAGGGCATTTCTGCCGGTTTTACGTAGAGCTTCGCGCCCTCGACGCGCTCGATGGTCACGTGGCGGCCTTTTTCGATGCGTTCGCCGGTCGCACATTTGGCCGTCCAGAGGACGCCGCTGACGCGGACCGCACCGGTATCGGCGCAGGCGTCGATGGTCTCGGTCACAATCGCGGTCTGACCGGCCAGGCGGTCGACGTTCATGCGCTCGGGCTTTTTCGTCCATTTCTTCCGGGCGATCGGGCAGACGAACGCCAGAAGCAGCGCGCCGACACTGCCAGAAAGACCGCCAGCTGCACGGCCAGCCCGCGCCCAAAATCGCCGCGGCGAGCGCGCACACCGCGCCGCCGATGAACCAGACGGACACCAGCGCGACCGTCGCGGCCTCTGCCACGATGAAGACGACGATGGCGATCAGCCATCCGATCACTGCCTGAGACATGGGAACCTCCTCCTCTTTTTGAATTGTCTGGATCCAGTATAACGGATTCCTTCCGAACGCTTGTCACTTGTAAATAAATATAAAAAGTGTTTTTCCTCACATTTTACAAAAAATCGTAACAGATAGGGTTTGCTATTTGCGCCGGAGATTCCGTATACTTAGAGAGACTATAAGAATGCTTGGAGATAGAAAACATGGATACGATGACTTTCTGCGTGCCGTGCCTGTTTGGGCTCGAAGGTCTGGTCGGTGACGAACTGCGGCGGCTGGATCTGCAAAACGTCCGGGTCGAGGACCGGCGCGTTTTTTTTGAAGGTGATTTCGCCGCTATGGCAAAGGCCAACCTCTGCTGCCGCATGGGTGAGCGCGTGATGATTTTGCTGGCCGAATTTGACGCGCACAGCTTTGAAGACCTGTTCCAGGGTGTGAAGGCTGTGCCGCTCGAGCGCTTTATTCCGAAGGACGGTGCGTTCCCTGTCAAGGGCTACAGTCTGAACAGCCAGCTGCACTCCGTTCCCGACTGTCAGGCCATTGTGAAGAAGGCTGCCGTCACGCGGCTGGGCGAGAAATACGGCCTCGGCTGGCTGCCGGAGACGGGCGAGACGTACCAGCTGCGCTTTTCCATCATGAAGGATCATGTGGAACTGTTTCTGGACACGTCCGGCGTGAGCCTGCACAAGCGCGGCTACCGCCGCGAGGCCAATCTTGCGCCGCTGCACGAGACGATGGCGGCCGCCATGGTCAATCTCGCGCGCTATCGCGGGCGGGACTTCTTCTGGGATCCGTTCTGCGGCTCGGGAACCATCTGCATCGAGGCGGCGATGATCGCGCTGAACCGCGCGCCGGGCCTGAACCGGTCGTTCATGGCGCAGAAGTGGTCCTGCGTCCCGGAGACGGTCTGGCAGCAGGCCAGAACGGAAGCGCTCGACCGCGAGTACCGGGGGGAGTATCACATCCTCGGCTCCGACATTGACCCGGCTTCTCTGGAGATCGCGCAGCAGAACGCGCGCAAGGCGGGCGTCGGCAAGCTCATCGAGTTCCGCGAGGCGGACGCCACGAAGATGAGCCTGCCCACGGACAAGGGCCTTCTCGTCTGCAACCCGCCCTATGGCGAGCGGATGCTCGAGCAGCGCAGCGCGCAGCGGCTGTACGGCGCGTTCGGCCGGCATCTCAAATACGCCGACGGCTGGAAAAAATACATCATCTCCTCCGAACCGGAGTTCGAGCATTACTTCGGCAAGCAGGCCGTCAAAAAGCGCAAGCTCTACAACGGCCGGCTGCAGTGCAACGTGTACATGTACTACTGATCGTCCGGATAATGATAAGACGAAAGAGAAAGGGGAATGTTCCGCGCTATGAAGCACGTTTTTATTGTGAATCCCGCCGCAGGAAAATCTGACCGCACCGAAAGCTACCGCAAGCTGATCGACGCCGCGTTTGTGCCCCGCGGTCTGCAGTATGAGCTGCTCGTCTCCCAGGCGCCCGGCGACTGCCGGAAGCTCGCGCAGCAGGCTGCCGCCTCCGGCGAGGAGGTCCGCCTCTACGCCTGCGGCGGCGACGGCACGCTCAACGAGGTCGTCAACGGCGTGATCGGCTGTCCGAACACGGCGGTGACGCATTACCCGGGCGGCTCCGGCAACGACGCGATCAAGATCTTTGACGATCCGGCCGCCTTCACCTCCATCGAGCGGCTGCTGAGCGCCGAGGAAGCGCCGTTCGATCTCATCCGATGCAACGATTCGTATGCGCTGAACGTGCTCTCCATCGGCTTTGACGCGCGGGTCGGCACCGACATCGCCCGCTTCAAGCGTCTGCCGCTCGTGACCGGCAAGGGCGCGTACGTGCTCTCGATCCTTTCCAATATGGTGCACGGGCTGTCGGCGGACTATACCGTCACGCTGGATTCCGGCGAGGTGCTCTCCGGACAGAAGACCATGATCTGCATCTGCAACGGCCGGTGGTACGGCGGCGGCTTCAACCCCGTGCCGGAGGCGGAGCCGGACGACGGACTTCTCGACGTGCTGGTGGTCGAAAAGGTCAGCCTGCTGCAGGTCGCCTCTGTGATCGGCCATTACCAGAAGGGCCGCTATGCCGAATACCCGGAGCTGATCCGCCACGCCCGGTGCCGGTCGCTGCGCATCGAGTGCGCGGAGCGGTCGGTCGTCAATGTCGACGGCGAGGCCGTCTACACGACGGACGCGAAAATCGAGGTCGTGCCGCACGCGATCCGCTTCTTCTATCCGAAGGGGCTGAGCTATCACGCGAAAAATTCACAGTCTGGTCACAAATTTGCCGAAATTACCCCTTGACTTTTTCCCGCGTCCGGCTATTATATAGATGTTAGCAGTCAGAAGCATTGAGTGCTAAAAATCGTAAAACGCGCTGCTTCGTGCAGCGACTGGATACTGGAGGTAATTGTTATGAAGCTGACCCCGTTGGCAGACAATGTTCTGCTCAAGCACATGGAAGCTGAGGAAAAGACCGCATCCGGCATCATCCTCTCCACCGCCAATAAGGAAAAATCCGTGATCGCAGAAGTGATCGCCGCAGGCCCGGGCACCGACGACGTCAAGGTCACCGTCAAGAAGGGCGACAAGGTCGTGACCGGCAAATACGCAGGCCAGGAGCTCAAGCTCGACGGCGAGGATTACGTCATCGTCAAGATGGCCGACATTCTGGCAGTTGTAGAATAATTCGTGTTTGATTGAAAGGAAGCAATTCTTATGGCAAAGCAGATTGTTTATGGCGAAGAGGCCCGCAAGGCCCTGCTGTCCGGCATCGACCAGCTCGCCAATACCGTAAAGGTCACCTTGGGCCCGAAGGGCCGCAACGTTGTTCTCGGCAAGAAGTTCGGCTCTCCGCTGATCACCAATGACGGCGTGACGATCGCCAAGGACGTCGAGCTCGAGGATGCGTTCGAGAACATGGGCGCGCAGCTCGTCCGCGAAGTCGCCACCAAGACCAACGACATCGCCGGCGACGGCACCACCACCGCTACCCTGCTGGCGCAGGCCATCGTCCACGAGGGTCTGAAGAACGTCTCTGCAGGCGCGAACCCCATGGTCATGCGCAAGGGCATGGAAAAGGCCGTTGAGACCGCCATCGAGACCATCAAGGCCAACTCCGAGACGATCAAGGGCTCCGACGATATCGCAAGAGTCGGCGCTGTCTCCTCCGGCGACGAGTCCGTCGGCAAGCTGATCGCCGAGGCCATGGATAAGGTCGGCGCGTCCGGCGTCATCACCATCGAGGAATCCAAGACTGCCGAGACGGGCCTTGAAGTCGTCGAAGGTATGCAGTTCGACCGCGGCTATATCTCCCCCTACATGGTCACCGACACCGATAAGATGGAAGCCGTCATCGACGATCCGTATATCCTCATCACCGACAAGAAGATCTCCTCCATTCAGGAGATCCTGCCCCTGCTCGAGCAGATTGTCAAGACCGGCAAGAAGCTCGTCATCATCGCTGAGGACGTCGAGGGCGACGCACTGGCTACCCTGCTCGTCAACCGTCTGCGCGGCTTCACCTGCGTGTGCGTCAAGGCACCGGCTTCGGCGACCGCCGCAAGGAAATGCTCAAGGATATCGCCATCCTGACGGGCGGCACCTATATCTCCTCCGAGCTCAACATGAACCTGCCCGACACGCAGATCACCGACCTCGGCACGGCCCGCCAGATCAAGGTCACCAAAGGACAACACCGTCATCGTCGACGGCGCTGGTGACGCCAACGAGATCAAGGCCCGCATCGCCGAGATCAAGAACACCATCTCCGTCACCACCTCCGACTACGACAAGGAAAAGCTGCAGGAGCGTCTTGCCAAGCTGTCCGGCGGCGTTGCCGTCATCAAGGTCGGCGCACAGACCGAAGTGGCCATGAAGGAACAGAAGCTCCCGCGTCGAGGACGCTCTGAACGCGACCCGTGCGGCTGTCGAGGAAGGCATCGTCGCCGGCGGCGGCACTGCTTACGTCAACGCTATCCCGGCTGTCGAGAAGCTGGATTGCCAAGCTCTCCGGCGATGAGAAGACCGGCGCGCAGATCATTGCCCGCGCCCTGCAGGCCCCGATCCGCCAGATCGCGGAGAACGCCGGCGTCGACGGCTCCATCGTCTACGACAAGATCCGCTCGAGCCGCAAGGTCTCGGCTATGGCTACAACGCCTACACCGAGACCTACTGCGACATGATCCCGTCCGGCATCGTCGACCCGACCAAGGTCACGCGTACCGCGCTGGAGAACGCGGCGTCCATCGCCTCCTGCGTGCTGACGACCGAATCTCTGGTCGCCGACAAGCCCGATCCCAAGGCTGACGCCGCAATGGCGGCCGCAGCAGCCCAGGGCGGCATGGGCGGCGGCATGTATTGATCCGCAGCTGAAAAAACTCCAAAGCGGGGGACCTCACAGGTCCCCCGCTTTTTACGTGTCAAAAAACAGGATAGACAGATCGGGAACAGGTAATAAGGAATCATGAAGAAGTGTGGTGCTGGCTCCGACAGCGAATGGAAAACATGCCGCTTTGCGGCACACATCACTTATTCCCTATTCACGATTACTTCTTACCTCCTCCTTTGTATGTGTCTAGAAGACAATGGCTTGCTTTTTGTCTGTATTTCTGTTATGCTGAATTATACCGCGGTCGACGCGGTATTTTTTACGGATAAATATCGCGTCAGTTGACGCTGCACAGAAGGGAAGTATGCTCCTTGGGCGGAAGTACGCTGGATATGACGAAAGGCAGTCCGTGGAAGCTGATCACGCAGTTTGCCGTGCCCGTGTTCCTCAGCCAGGTCTTTCAGCAGCTTTACAATACGGCGGACGCGCTGATCGTCGGCCGGTTTCTCGGCGATGAGGCGCTGGAGGCCGTCAGTGCGTCCGGGCCCCTCATCTTCCTGCTCATCAGCTTCTTTACGGGGGCTTTCCATGGGCGCAGGCGTCACGATCTCGCGGTACTTCGGCGCGGGCGACTATGGCCACGTATCCAAGGCCATTCATACCGACGTGATGCTGGGTCTGCTCAGCGGCATCGTGCTGACCGTCGTGGGCGTTTTGCTGACGCCGACGTTCCTGCGCTGGATGGGCACCGCGCCGGAAGTCCTGCCGGACGCGATCGCGTATTTCCAGTATTATTTCTTCGGCGTGCTGGCCGTCGTCATGTACAACATGTGCACGAGCATCATGAACGCGCTTGGCGACAGCAAGCGGCCGCTCTATTACCTCATCATCTCGTCTTTGACCAATATCGTGCTCGATCTGCTGTTCATCGGCGGCTTCGGCTGGGGCGTGGGCCGCGGCCGTCGCCACGACGATCTCGCAGGCCGTGAGCATGGTGCTGTGCCTCATCCATCTGATGAAAAAGGGCACGATCTATCAGCTGAAGCCGAAGGAGCTGCGCATCGACGGCGAAATGCTCGGCCAGATCGTCCGCTACGGCCTGCCCTCCGGCGTGCAGAACTCTGTCATCGGCTTTGCCAACGTCATCGTGCAGTCCAACATCAACTCCGCTTCGGCAAGGTCGCCATGGCCGCCTACGGCGCGTATTCCAAGCTTGAGGGGTTCGCTTTCCTGCCCGTCACGAGCTTCACCATGGCGCTGACGACCTTCGTCGGCCAGAATCTCGGCGCCGGCCTGCACGACCGCGCCAAAGCAGGGTTCGCGCTTTCGGCATCATCGCCTCCGTCGTCATCGCGGAGCTGATTGGCGTGACGATGTATCTGCTTGCGCCGCAGCTCGTCGCCTTCTTCAGCCCCCGCCGGACGTCATCGCCCTCGGCACGCGGCAGATGCGCACGACCGCGCTGTTCTTCTGCCTGCTCGCCTACTCCCCACGCCGTCGCGTCGATCTGCCGCGCGGGCAAGGCTTTTCGTGCCGATGGTCATCATGCTGCTGTTCTGGTGCGTGGTCCGGATCACGTATATCACCATCGTCATGCGCATCATCCACGAGATCCAGTATATCTACATGGCCTACCCCATCACCTTGTCGCTCAGCTCGATCGTCTACTTCCTCTACTACCACTTCTCCGACTGGGTCCACGGCTTCGACAAAAAAGCCAAAAAGATTTAAGGCAGAAGACGCAATTACGCGGTACTGCCCCGACAAAAATTCGCGGGCACGCCCGCGGGTCATTCGTCCTGGGCCGCAGGACCGCCAGCCGCGCCCTGCGGCAGCCGCCGGCAGCCCAGCCCGCCAAAAGGCCGCCCCGGACCGGCGCAAACTGCGCCTGCTGGCCTCGTCGTACTCCGCCGCTCAAACGCGTCAAACGCGGCTTCAAAATGCATTGCTTTCATCATCCGCGCCCACCTCATATGAATATATATTTGTATTATATAGTTGCCTATATAATTTTAATATATTATCATCGTAACTGTCAAGGTAAACCTTGAGCGGCTGGACGCGCTGTCCGCAAAGTGCGAATCGCTCCCGCAACGAGCTGATCAATCTGCTGCTGGAATCTCGCGAGGTGGATATCGTAAAAAGGTGATGAGCAATGACATAGAGAAACACAGCCACAGCCCCTGTCGGGGGCTGCGGCTGCGGGCTATTCGCGGGCTTCCACGGGGACGTGCGGACCTTCATGAGCATGGCGCGGTAGGCCGGGCGCATGATGCGAGTTGCCGGTGGCCAGCTCCTCGAGCCGGTGGGCGCACCAGCCGGCGATGCGGCCGTGGCGAACAGCGCGTACATATCCTCCGGGATATCCAGCATGCTGTAGATGAGGCCGGGAATGTTGGTGGTCGACGTTCGCGCACATGGGGATCGACTGGTGCTTGCGTCATGGTCTTCCGTGCCAACACTCAGCTCGAATCGGCGGCTTCTTGTCGCGAAACCGCTTTTTGCGGTCGAGACAGCATGGTAGTATGTTCACGCCTGGCTTCGCCACGGTCGCCCGCCACGCCAAATCAGGGTCTGATCGAAGACGCCGGGGGCGTCGTCGGTCGGCAGGTACCGACATGAAGGCGCAGTATCGCGGAGGCTCTCTGCAACCTGCATTCGCGCGCCGCCGCAGCGAAGGCGGCACGCTTCAGCCAGGCCTTGTCCGGGCGGATCATGCGGGGGATATTCTCCGCCACGCTGAGCTCCGCCCGGATTGTGCAGGATGAGGGATTCACGTCAGCAATGCCGCTTGGCGGCGAAGGCGTTCGCCGCGATCAGCGGAAGCGGCGATGAGGCCGATGGACTGCCGCAGGACGGCTTTCGAGCGAGTACGTCTCGCGCTCGTCGTAGGAATAAGGGCCAGCACGCGGCCAGTTGTCTGGCGATGTTGCGTTGGGGCCTTGGAGTGATCATGTCCTCGGTGAAGGCGGCGGGCATCCGCCGGGCCTGGGCTGATCCCGCTGGAAGCGCTGCTGCGCGCGGTCGGGAGCTTTCGCTTTGTTGGTGAGCGGTAAGACCTTCATAGCCGAAGGCGCCGTTCTGCTGGTGCGCGGTGACGATATCCTCGACGCCGATGCCGCGGTAGTAAAGCTTGCCGGGCATCGGCACGCGCTCGCCGTCCATCATATGGTAGCCCCTGGACGCTGCCGACCTTGCTGACGCCGATGAGCAACGCCGGTGCCGTCCGCGTTCCGAAAGGCCGCGCTTGATGCTCTGGTCCTCAAATAATGCGCGTCGATCGCGTACTGCTCCGCGATAGCCTCGCTCAGCCGCGCAATGTCGTTTTCAAGAAGCGTCGTCTGTTCCGTCATGGATCAACACCCTCCTGCATACCGTTTCCCGCATTGTACACGATATCCGCGTGAAATGCAAAGTATAATTTTTGAATTATGCAATCTTTTTTTTCTGTATCCCGCAGAATTTCTGCGATATGCAGTCGAAATTGCAAGCTGAAATTTTAGCAAATTCATATCGGTTGCAAAATTTCAGAAAGCGCCTGTCCTCGG
>VOFK01001931.1_pt1 | contig 17699 bp, 37 predicted proteins | sample 5384121 | NCBI WGS metagenome assembly VOFK01 (sample SAMN12384730, study PRJNA508395) | human gut metagenome | isolation source: healthy gut J | host: Homo sapiens
GATTCGGTGATTCAATTTCTGAAGCTTCGATTGTTGGACTTTCAAATACAATCGTTTCTTAATACTTTGCCTACGCGGCACCTCTTTTATTGGAGTGAACTATGTATTGTCGTTAATATAGTTTCATATTTTGCTGGTGTCAAATACCTTCATTGGAACAACAATAAATATGTTTTTGATAATGAGAGATCTGATTTGAGTTCACTTATTTCAAGTTTTTCTCTTAAAGCTACTGTTTCTGAGTGCTTTTTTTTACTGGATTGATTTATCAACAACATCCTTTAGCCAGTTAGTAAGCTGAAATTCTCTTGCCTCTTGGGTCCACTGCTAACTTGTTTGCACTGGTCCTCTAATGTTATATTTCAAAGCAAGTATTGGGGCATTTAAGTATAAAAGCTGTGCCTAATGTTAACATATTGCTTGACTTCTCTATCTCTGTGTCTTTGTTGTATAAATGAGAGAGCGTTTTGTGGAAACCTCTAAAAAAGTTTTTTGAGAAGTTTTTCCACTCTTTAGTAAAATTGTCATCAGACACGCGAACAGTGAGGCCTTCTTGTTTAGCTTTTGATCGATGGGTCATCCGATAAGCATTCTTGGGAGATCATCGAAAGCCTTCATCAGTCTCAATTCCTTATTTCCCGTGACTTAAGCTCTCTAGGAATTGTGGCCATCAGAAGGTTTCTTTTACTTTCTGCGTGCCATCAGCGGAGTTTGCCGGATTTCCATTGAAGCATCAGATGGACGCCGATTTGCCAAAGATGATATCAATGCGCTTGATGAAATGGTTTCTCAAGAGCCGGTGAAGGTGCTATGAAGTTGTGTATATGGTGTACGAAATGATCGTTCTAGCGATTCCTTTCTAAAAACGTTTTTACCGCAACAGTCTTTTTATCGCTTACAGTCTCGTTGGGTGTCGATGCTGTTTATAACCATGCTGACTATAGATTGATGTCCAAGCGTTGTTCTTTGCATTGTCTCAATTCCGTGAGGTTAATCTATTTCTTCGTGGTTTTGGTTCCTTTTAGTTGGCTTTCAAATCTTGCTGCGTATTATTTCGCGAGGGGCGACGGTTTGCCGGCGAATCTAAATACACGCTCGGTAAAACTGCTGTCATTTGCTTTTGAAGGTATAACGTCTTTTTAGCGAGTACTCAAACCGATTGGGATAATTACTCTCCTCACCGTGGCTTTAATCGTTTCTATTTTGCTTTACTGCACTTGTATACCTTTGGTAGATGGGTCATTTATTGGCGATGTGACAAGTTGGCTGGTGTACAAGCATTATTATGTCAATTTGGTGTGCTTGCTTGGACTTCAACTTTTTGGCTTTGGGTGCCATCGGCGAGTACGTTGACAGATCTATATGCGTCATCGCTATTTTATTGAGCTTTTGTCAGATAAAGGAGGATGCAAGGATGCCCTAGTGTGCTGCTGGATTGCCTTGTTTTGTAAATGTATTGAGCTACATTTTGAGAGGCAAATTGATTCAGGTGCCAAGCCAAATCTTTTCTGCGATCTTTCGTAATTATTACTCTCACGATGATCAGTCAACTGAGGAACATTTCGAGACTGTTCCATGCTTAACGGAGCTGAGTCAAGCGTATTTAGAAACATGCCAGTCTCGTAACATTTGGAAACTCGAAATAATGCCATTGAGGGAAATCTTCTGGCGGTGTATGGCTCATTTCTCTTTCAGGATGATATTTTGTTGCAGACTGCTTGGTCTGAGGTTGCAGCACTGGATGCCAACAAAAGTGCTCCCTCTGCTTCAGCTGCTTCATGTGGTGGCTTGACTTTCCGAAATGGTGCCATTACAAAGAGGAAGACTCAAGATATGGTTTTAAAAGGCTCATTTTCCTGTCTTTCGCAAGACATATTTCTGAAACCTCGCCACATCTCATGGAGAGCCTTCTGCAATGTCATGTTTCAATGCAGAGATTGTTTTCGGCAAAGGTTGGACCTAATGATTCTTTAATGTGTCACTCCCCGATTGTGTATTGGATTCGTCTGGTCACTAATAATAGTGATGTCTGCTATCTCAGACCTGCAATTTATTTCTATTTTCAGAGTACCTTGAAATCTAGCACGAACCTCACTTTTAAGGATAAAGTGAGCAATTGAAACGCTGATGAGCTGATAGAGCACCCAGCCACTCGATGGTGGTCAACTATACTGATCGTTGAAGTTTAACCTGCTCGTGAAAATTGTCGCTCATCAATCAGGAAACATTGTTAAATTCTTTGAGTTTCTGGCTTTTCCTGTTCACATTTGACTTTGAAGTGATTGAATGAAAGGCATCATCCTCGCCGGCGGGTCGGCACCGCCTGTACCCGCTCACGCTCGTGACCTCAAGCGAGCTGCTGCCGGTTCACGACAAGCCTCATGATCTACTACCCGCTCAGCCACCCTCAGTGCGCGTGCAATCCGCACATCCTGGTCACTCGACGCCGACGGACCTCCCCAACTTCGAGCGCCTGCTCGGGGACGGCTCGCGCTTCGGCGTCTCCTACGCCCACGCCGAGCGAAGGCCCCGGACGGCCTCGCAGGCCTCACCATCGGCGAAGGACTTCATCGCCGGCGGGCGTGCCGCGCGCTGGTGCCGGCGACAACATCTTCTACGGCAACGGCCTGTCGCGCCACCTGACGCGCGCCGTGCAGGCGCCGAGTCGGGCCGCGCCACGGCTTCGGCTTACCACGTGGACGACCCGAGCGCTTCACGGCGTCGTGGAGTTCGAGCAGGGGAGCAGGGCTGTCTCCATCGAGGAGAAGCCCGGCGAACCCAAGAGCTCCCACGCCGTCACCGGACTGTACTTCTACCCGGGCGACGTGGCCGCCAAGGCGCATGAGGTCAAGGCCCGTCGGCCGCGGCGAGCTGGAGATCACCGACCTCAACGGATGTACCTGGCGGAGGACGCTGTCGGTCGTGACCCTCGGCCGCGGCTACGCGTGGCTGGACACCGGCACCATGGAGAGCCTGCACGTGAGGCCGGAGTTCGTCCCGCGCCGTGGAGCCTCCCCAGGACCTGCCGGTGTCTGGTGCCCGAGGAGATCGCCTGGGAGAACGGCTGGATCGCACGACCGAGGCCGGGCGCTGGCGGCGGGCCGCCACGGCAAGCCGGTCTACGGCAGCACCTGAAGAAGGTCGCCGCCGGCGAGATCGTCAACAGCCCGCGCGAGTGGCACTAGGAACTGGAACCCTCAACGTGGCAAGAGACGAACCCAAGAACATCATCGTCACGGGCGGCTGCGGCTTCATCGGCAGCAACTTCGTGCACTATGTGGTCAACAACCACCCCGGGTGCACGTCACCGTCCTGGACAAGCGACCTACGCCGGCAACCCCGAGAACATCGCCGGGGCTGCCCCTCCGACCGCGTGGAGCTCCGTCGTGGGCGACATCCGTGACGCGGGGAGCTGCTGGATCGCATCGTCCCGCCACGCCATCATGCACTACGCCGCCGAGTCCCACAACGACAACTCCATCGCCGACCCGGAGCCGTTCCTGCGCACCAACGTGGTGGGCACCTTCCTTCTGGAGGCCGTCCGCAAGTATGGCATCCGCTACCACCACGTCTCCGCCCGACGAGGTCTACGGCGACTCCGGCGCTCGACGACCCGGCGAAGTTCACCGAGGAGACGCCGTATCACCGAGCAGCCTCGGTACTCGAGCACCAAAGGCGTCTCTGACATGCTTTGGTCCGCGCACGGACCCGCACCCTACGGCCTGCGCGCCACGATCTCCAACTGTTCCAACAACTACGACCTTTCCAGCATTGTGGAGAAAGCCCATCCCCAGGAACAGATCCACGAACATCGTCGACGGCGTGCGCTAAAGCTCCTACGGCTGCGGCGAGAACGTCCGCGACTGGATCCACACCGAGACCACCGGCCTTTCATCCTCACCAAGGGCCGCATGGGGGAGACCCACCTCATCGGGGGCCGACGGCGAGAAGCAACAACATCACCGTCCTGTGCATGATCCTGGAGGCCATGGGAAGGACCCCGAGGGACCCTGACTGGGTCGCCGACCGCTCCCCGGCCACGACCGCCGCTACGCCATCGACTCCACCAAGCTGCAGCGCGAGCTCGGCTGGAGGCCGGCGCACACCGACGCCCTCGCCGAGGGCCTGAAGCAGACGATCGACTGGTACTGTCGAGAACGAGTCCTGGTGGCGCCTCGGCCGGAGCCACCGAGCGCGCTACCGCGCACAGGCCAGTAGGGAGCATTGATGGCAGACATCGCATTTCGAGAAGGATCCCGACTGTCGCCGAGATCGGCTCAAATTGTCGCCGACCTGCTGTCCACGGCGACTCGCGCGGCTGGTTCAAGGAGAACTGGCAGCGCGCCAAGTTAAGATGCCTGGCATCCGGACCTCCGCGTCGTCCAGAACAACGTCTCCTACAACGAGAGCAGAGGGGCGTCACGCGCGGCATCCACGCGGAGCCCTGGGACAAGTTCATCTCCGTCGCCCGCGGTAGCGTTCCTGGCTTTGGGGTGGACCTTGCGCGAGGGCGCGCCACCTACGGGGAAGGTGTTCACCTTCGCACGCTCGACCCGTCCAGGGCCATCTACAAGTCCCGCGCGGCGTGGGCAACTCCTTCCAGGCCCTGAGGACGGCACCGCCTACACCTACCGGTGGACGCCCACTGGTTGGAGCTCAAGAGGACCTACACCTTCGTGAACCTCGCCGCCCCCGAGCTCGCCATCGAGTGGCCGATCCCGCTGGGGAGGCCAATGTCTCGAGGAGCCGACCTCAACCCTTCCGATACCTCTGGGACGTCGTCCCCATGGCGCCAAGCGCACCAGTGCCGGCTGTCAACGGCCAACTGGGCCAGCGTCCGCGCTTCGCCGGGGAGCGGCGCGCGGCGTGACTTCGACTTCTGCGACATCGACACCTTTCGACATGTCCGACCGGACGCCTACACACAGTACGACTGGTCGCTCTACGGCACCGTGATCAACTGCGGCGCCTACACGGCCGTGGATAAAAGCCATCGAGACCCCCGGGGCCGCGTGACCGCACGGAAGGTGCCACAGGGGCCGGCCCTACTCGCCCGCACATGCGCCGGGCGGGATCACGCTCGTGCACGTGTCGTCCGACTTCGTCTTCGACGGCACGGCCGAGGTCCACGACGAGGAGGCCCCTCAGCCCTTTGTCCGTCTACGGCCAGACCAAGGCCGCCGGCGACATCGCCGTGGCCCGGTGCTCCGCGCCACTATTATCATGCGCTCCAGCTGGGTATCGGCGAGGGCCACAACTTCGTCAAGACAAGAAGGGGCTGTCCGACCGCGTCGCCGACCCCGACGACAATCTCACGCAGATCACGGTCGTCGACGACCAGCTGAGCCGCCTGACCTTCACCCGCGACATGGCCGAGGCCATCTTCCACGTGCTGGGCACGCACGCCCCCGGCACCTACGACTGCACCGGCTCCGGCACCGTCAAGTCCTGGGCCGATATCGCCCGCGCCGTCTTCCGAGGCCGCCAACGGCAACGGGGAGCAGGGTCGTGCCGGTTTCGACCGCCGACTACTACGCCGGCGCCGCCGGCCCCGTCGCCCCGCGCCCGGGTCCGCGCTCGACCTTTCCCGGCTCGAGTCGGTTGGGTTCACATGCCCGACTGGGAGGAAGAGCTAAAAAACTTCATTTTGATTAGATGCCTTTAGTACATTGTTTGCATTCTTAAAATCAGTGAGAATGCAAACAATGCCATTGTTATGCCATTTTGCCAAAAATTGCACCGAATTTTTGGATGGTTTTCAATGCATTTTAAACTTGCAAATTTGATTTTTAACGGATCTGATGCGATGTTGCAGTATCCATTGCTTTGCTATAGGGCAACGAGAGGTCTTGTTATTCCAACTTCGAATGACGCTATTGAAATCATGAAATCGACCAATGTTGATTTCACAACATATTTTAATGCGCTATCCATTTATAAGTGGCGAAAATACACACTACTGCAAAGGCGTTTTATCTTCATATCGAGGTATTGCGGCTCCGCCTTAACGCTTCAGCAGACGTATGCAAAAATAATTATTCTTGGATTCCTTCTACAATTGATGGCTCTGCGGTTGGTTTGCAACGATCCGATGAATGGAGTACGGCTGAAATCGAACTCTCCCTTTGTGAGGGAGATTCTGCACGCTTTTAATATCAGTACTGAAGGCCCTGTTAATATTCGGAATGCGTATTATTATTGCGATTGTGAAGAACTGGATATTCATCCAGTTGAGCTAGCGCTTGCAACTACTACGTTTAAAAAAGAAGACTATATTGTCCGTAACGTATCTCTTTTACAAAAAGAACATTATTGATTCTGATGAAGATTGCTGATCATTTCCACGTACACATTATTGATAATGGCCGTTCGCTGAATAGTGCAAACCTGGATTCATCGCGTGTTACTGTTCATCAAATCTAATGTCGGCGGGTCTGGTGGTTTTGCTCGGGGGATGATTGAGTCGCTTGAGGCAGAATCCCTAAAAGCGACTCATGTTCTCCTGATGGACGATGATGTCGAGGTTCTTCCCGAGAGTTTTATCCGCACTTTCAACCTGCTCTCTCTTCTCAAAGAAAAATATGCTGAGGCCTTTTTATCGGGTGCTATGATGAGCTTGGAAGAGCCCAATTTGCGTACCGAGGATTTAGGGTTCTTTACTGCTAAAGGGAACTTTCTCCCCTTAAGCCTGCAGGCTATATGACCTCACTTCATGATGTCGTTGAGACCGAGATATATAAGGCCCAACTGGCCTTTATGAGGACACTGCCCAACAGTATGCTGGCTGGTGGTATTGCGTTATACCTACCGCAACGATTGAACGTGAGGGTTGCCCTTGCCCTTATTTGTTCGTTCTGATGATGCTGAGTATGCGCTTCGTTGCAAACCAAGTTCATGTCCATGAATGGTATTTGCGTTTGGCATAATTCCTTTAAGTTTAAGTATAGTGCTGCCGTGGAGCGTTATCAGGTAAGCCGAAATACGCTAATCAGTCAGGCGACAACTGGCGCTGCGCCTCTCTGATTTTCTTTATGAGATTCGTCGTGAAGTTGAGCTCGACTTGAAGAAATTTAATTACGATGAAGCTGCTCTTGCCGTAAAAGGTCTTGAAGATTTTTTTTGAGAGGTCCGGAGTGGATTTCTCATCCTGTCGCTGAATCCCGTTTTATGGCGGCAAATCGTGAAAGGGAACAATTGATTCCCATCGAGCAGCTCATCCCTCAGGCACAAAATTGGGTGTCGACTTGACGCAACCGACTTTTGGCAATTTGAGCCTTGGGGGCGACAGGTCTAGGCTGCAGGCATTTAAGGATTATCTGACCATTAATGGCCACCGTTTTGTTAACGACTCCGTTAAACGTAACGGTAGGGGTTGCTGTTATTGATGCTGCGGGATGGGTTTATCCCGCAGGTAAAATCAGGGATGTTGACACGCTTATTGTGGTAGATATGCCTAATAAAAAAAGGGGTGCCATTAGACATATGGCTAAGAAGCGATTCAAAGAGGTTTGGAGTCGTTTTCGTAAAGCCGAGAAAGGAATTCAAGCGTAACAAAGATAAGATTTATACCGAATACGCTTTCGTATAGAGATGTCTTTACTTCGATCGATTTCTGGAAACAGTATTTTAAATAGGCGTCGGGTAGGCTTCATGTGGGTGGTTTTCAAGGTGGGACCCACTCATTTTTTGTATCATATTAATAATTGTGCTTCGTTCATTGTTTGTCGTTGCGAAGGTTAAGCCATGTCCTTGCTTTCTACTATTAACAAGATCCTCCCGGCTCATCCCGATCGTTGCATGCTATGCATGAGGATATGGACCGTTGTTTTTGACGAGTTTTCGCCCGTATTGAGCAGGCCGATAACGGTATCAATATGAATATCAATTACAAATTCGATACTCGGCTATTTCAGAAATTGAATTGCTCAAGCAACGCCAACAAAGTCTGTCAGAACAAATGAGGCTTCGCTTTGAATTGTTAGCGCGACGTGCGTACCCCGATCTCACCCCTTTTTGAGCTCCGTTTGCAAAAATCTTTGATGCATTACCCGACGCCGAGGGTGATATTCGATTGATGCAGCAGGCAAAAACGCGGCCTTGATGAGTAAGCTAGACGCGATTTGTGTTGCCAATAATATTCAATACTGGCTTTCTTATGGTTCTCTTGTTGGCACCTTGTCTCGATCGGGTTTTATTCCTTGGGACGACGATATTGATATCTGCATGCTTAGGTCCGATGTGGATAAGCTCACTGCCGCTTTAATAGACGACCCTGAATATCAAATCACCCTCGTATATGACTGGTTTGTAAAAAGTGCCGTCAAGTTCGCTTTTGTTCAACTAATTCGCTTATACCTTGTTTTGTGGACATTTCGATTTACGACCGGGCGGCCGAGAATTCCAAGCGCGCGAACGATCAACTTAGGCAACCTCAGAATTGAGCTTATGGATTTCTTTGACAAAAATGAACATGAGTTTAGTTTTTGGAAAGATAATCCTGGATGTTTCATCCCGACAGTGGTCTTAGCGTGCAGTGCGGGAGATGTTGACTTGGAAGCTCAGAGAACAGTTGTTTCTTCTGCGGAGATTGATCTTGTCCAGAGCGTATTCGATTCGTTTAACGAAAAGGCTCATGCACTTGGTTTGTTGACCGATGAGCCTCATGGCGATTTTGCATACGCGATCGATAACGTTTTTGATGCCCCTAAGCGAAAAATAATTTGGGATCGCAACGATATTCTTCCCGTAAGAAAGCATCCGTTTGGCGGTTTCTCTTTTTCGGTTCCTGCGAAAGCGGAAAAGGTCGCTGACGCCTGTTATCCTGGATGGCCTTACATGCCTATGGACATCTGCGGGCATGATCATTTTGCAAAGGATGTTTTGTCTGATCCTGATGTTCGCCCGCGATGGCAAAGTTTGTCGACGAATGTAATTAGTAGTTACAACGGCTTTGATTAAGGTATTTAAAATGCAGTTTAAACTTGCGAATGTTGTACTTAAAGTTGAAAAAGCATGCAAAGGATTTTCCCGAACTCTACTATCGCGTGCTCTCCGGTGGTGCTTCGTATGATGACGACATTCATTCACTTCATATCAATGGAAACGTTGACTTTTTGACGTATGTGAATGGCTTATCTGCTGGCAAATGGCATCAATATGCGTCTGTTGGCGGCGTCGTCTTGCATATGGCTTTATTTGGCAGGGGCCGGGTTGTCGTTCATGGAGTGAGATCTTGCGAACTGAATCCCGTCGAGCTTAAATCTTATCCTTTTGATGGCGATAAAGTTGATCCTTGCGTTCTCGATATTGATATCGATACAACCGGCTACGACTTGATCGGTTTTAGGATTTGAGAGTGATGAGAGCTATTCCGTAGACCTCTTGAACGCCTCTTATCTGACTGATGTTCCTGAGGACTCAATTAACCAGATCAATCTTGCTCTTTCTACTACTACATTTAAGAATGAGCAGTACATTCTTTCCGAATATTGAACTCTTCGTTAAAGCAGGCATCTCCAAAGAGGACGGTCCGATTCGCGACCACTTCCACATGTTTGTCGTCGACAATGGCCAGACGCTCGATTCTGCATCACTTTCCGATGAGCTAGTCACTGTGCTCCCGAATCCCAACACGGGCGGTTCGGGAGGATTCGCACGTGGAATGATGGCGGCTACTGAAACTCCTGATCAGTACACTCACATCATTTTGATGGATGACGATGTTCTCTATTATGCCCGAGAGTTTGATCGTACGCACGTTCAATCTCCTCTCTCTTGCTAAAGGCAAGTATAAGGATGCCTTTATTAACGGCGCCATGCTCTCAATGGAGGACCCTACTCGTCAGTTCGAGGATGTCTCGTATGTGGCGACCCACTGGTGCCTATCGTCGCGTAAAAGAGGACTTGAATGTTGGCAAGCTGTCCGACATCCTCGAAAATGAACGCACGAACGTTGAAGTTGATCAGGCCTATGGGGCTTGGTGGTATAGCTGCATTCCGGTGAAGGCTATCGAAAAGAACGGCCTTCCCATGCCTTTCTTTATCCGCTGCGACGACGTTGAGTTTGGCATGCGCAATAAGCCTGTCTACATGACCATGAATTGCATTTGCGTGTGGCATGCAAGCTTTGAGGGCGTTTCCGCGCTTCGGTTGACTGCTACCAGTACTTCCGCAACTTCTTTGCCATGATTTCACTCGATGATTGTGCTGATGAGAAAATGTTTGTCCTTCGTATTCAGCGAGGGGTACGTCAGAACTTGCGCGATATGGATTATCAGGCTGCTGAGTTTATCCTTGATGGCTTTGAGGGACTATCTGCGCGGCCCTGAGTATCTCCAGAAGCTTGATGGCGCCGCGACGATGATTGGTAAGGGTAAGTTAAACGAAAAGCTGATTCCTGTTTCGAAATGGATCCAGAGCTTCTTCGCAAGGCTGGGGTTACGGAGCAAGTGCTCGCTAATGTTAATCTGGAATTCCATCCTTCGAAATTTATGAAGTATTGGAGATCTATTCCTTACGACAAACACTATCTTCCCGATGCGCTGTTGCGCGGAAAGCCCGGCTATGCAGTTAAGAATGGCAGCTGTACGCTTGATGGCAATTCGACGCGTTGCAAGACGCTGGTATTTCTTGATCCGACCCGCGAGAAGGGGGCGGTCCGCACGATGGATCGAGGGCGGTTCAAAGTATTCGCCGCCGAGAGCGCGAGCTGATGGCGCGCTATCGCAAAGAAGGCAAGAGCGTCAGGGGGGGCATGGAAAAATGCCATGCCGTACATGACTTCGCGAGAGTTTTGGGAACAGTATTTGGGTCTGAAATAAGAAGAGGTCGGATTAAGTCCGGACCTCTTCTTATTTTGAATAGGTTTTATCGGCTTGTAGCTCCCATTGTTTTCTTTTTCGACTTTTGCAACTGAGTCGAGGATTAGTCCCGTTGCTAGGCTCAACCCACACAGGAACATGAATGAGGCCGCAAGTATGGCCGTGGGGAAGCGGGGGGACTAAGCCGGTTTGGAAGTACTCCACAACAATTGGTATTCCGAGGGCAAGGCCTATGATGGCGAAGATGAGCGCTATAAGAGTAAAGAACTTGAGCGGACGATAGTCTTTAAAGAGCGTTCCAATCATTGCGATGACCTTGATGCCGTCGCTAACGGTGTTGAGCTTGGACTCGGAGCCTGCGGGCCGATCGCGATACTCCACCGGCACGTCTTTAATTCGCCAGCGGTGATCGACAGCGTGGATGGAGAGCTCGGTCTCAATCTGGAAGCCCTCGCTCAAAACGGGGAAGGTCTTGACGAAGGGTCTGCTCATGGCTCGGTAGCCGGTCATCACGTCGTCAAAGCTGTAGCCGTAAATCCACTTGATCATGGCGCGAACAAGATTGTTGCCAAAGCCGTGGAAGGCCCTCTTGTTCTCTTCGGCATAGGTGCCGTTTGACAGGCGATCGCCAACGGTCATATCGGCTTCGCCGTTAGGATGGGCTCGCAAAGCGCCTTTGCCGCCTCGGCGGGTAAGTGTCGTCTCCATCAACCATTAGATAGCATTCGGCGTCGACATCACGGAACATTTGGCGGCACACGTTGCCTTTGCCCTGTCTGGGCTCGTGGCGCACCGTGGCACCGTGCGTGCTGCTTGGCGATTTGCGAAGTGCCATCAGACGAGTTGTTGTCATATACAAAGACGGTTGCACCGGGTAACTCTCGATGAAAAATCGTCGACAACTTTGCCAATCGTCAGCGCTTCGTTGTAGCAGGGATTATGACGGCGGTATTCGAATAGTCCATGTAGGACCTCCTTTAATGAATCAACGGGTCGAAAGTATACCTATCGTCTGCCCCTTTGATTAGATATGGGTTAGTTCTCCAGATTTGTTGCGGTGAGTTATCGTCAACGTGGGAGGGCTATACTTTCCACTGTTATGTTTTTACGAGACAAGGAGATGGTCCGTGGCTGACAACGTAGAGAGTCAGAAAGCGGTGGCTAAACCGGCTCTCACGCTAAAAAATGATTTTGAAAAGGACAAGTTCATTCTTAAGCAGCTTGTCACCAAAGATTTTAAGATTAAATATCGTCGCAGTGTTCTGGGTGTGGCATGGTCCGTGCTTAACCCGCTGCTGATGATGATTGTTATGTCGATCGTGTTTTCGACAATCTTCGCGCAAGGTCGCAATGGTTCTATTACGCCCGAAATGTATCCGCTTTACTTGATCGTCGGTAACGTGACGTTCTCTGTCATGTCCGAGTCGACGAACCAAGCGCTTATGTCCATCATTTGGGCTTCCTCTCTGCTTAAGAAGGTTAAGGTGCACCGTTGGGTCTTTCCGGTGCAGAAGGTGCTGTTCTCGCTCGTTAACTTCGCCTTCTCTTTGGTTGCCGTCGCCTTGGTTATGCTTTGGTTCCACGTGCTTCCCCACCTGGCATTTAATTCTGCTGCCGGTTTGCTTTCCTGCTCATGTGTTTCTGCATGGGCTTGGGCATGATGCTGTCTGCGCTGGCGGTTTTTTTCCGCGATGTTATGCACCTGTGGGACCGTTGTTATCACGGCCTGGATGTATCTGACGCCGATTTTCTGGACAACCGACTTCATTAGCCAAATGGCACATTGGATCCAGGTCCTTGTGGTTGTGAATCCCATGTACAACTACCTCCAGTTTATGCGTGATATCTTCCTGTTTAATACCGTGCCTTCTGCGCTTACCTTTGGGCTGTGTGTTGTTTGGGCTATTCTTGCTTCTTGCTATTGGTTACGCCGTCTTTCACAAGACCGAGCACAAGTTTATCCTCTACATCTAAGGAGTGCTGCTCATGACTGAATCTGCTATTGATTACAGCAAGCAGCCCCTTGCTGTTGAGGTCAAAGACGTCACCATGATCTTTAACATGGCGTCCGAGTCGCTTACGAACCTCAAAGAGTATTTTATTAAGCTCGCGAAGCATGAGCTGTTCTTTGAGGAATTCCGTGCGCTTAAAGCACATTTCATTTGATGCATCGTGGCGAGGTCGTTGGCCTTGTTGGTACTAACGGTTCCGGCAAGTCTACGATGCTCAAGATCATCGCTGGCGTTTTGGAGCCCAGCGAAGGTGAGGTTAAGGTTCACGGCAATATTGCGCCGCTGATTGAGCTTGGTGCTGGCTTTTTTGACCCGGAGCTTACGGCTCGTGAGAACATCTATCTGAACGGTGCGCTGCTTGGCTATACCAAGGAGTTTATCGACGCTAGTTTTTTGACGAGATTATTGAGTTCGCCGAGCTTAAAGACTTCGTTGACATGCCCTTGAAGAACTTCTCGTCGGGTATGGTCGCGCGTATCGCCTTTGCTATCGCTACGATTACCGAGCCCGATATTCTCATCGTCGATGAGACGCTTTCTGTTGGCGATGTCTTTTTCCAGCAGAAATGCGAGCGCCGTATTCAGCACTTTATTGAGAGTGGCGACGTCACGGTCTTGTTCGTTTTCACCCATGGAGCAGGTTGAGCGTATTTGCCAGCGTGCTGTGTGGATCGAGAAGGGTGATCTGCGCATGGATGGTCCCGTGGACGAGGTCTGCAAGGCGTACCACGATCAGTTCAAGTAGGTTATAATTTATTGGTCGTGTGAACTTGTACCCGCTTGGACGCCCGGCTTTATGCTCCATTAGCTCAGTTGGATAGAGCAGGGGACTTCTAATCCCAAGGTCGACGGTTCGAATCCGCCATGGAGCACCTGTATTTATCGAGCCGTCAAACCGACGGCTCTTCTTTTTATGGAGTTTGATGGGCACATTTTTTCGTCTGTTCGTATTGAGGCAAATTCCGATCTTCTTGAGACCGGTTTATCTGGTGCAGACGATCACCATTCCTTAAACGAGTACTTACGTACGGAACGTTTGATCTGCTTCATTATGGCCCACATTCGCCTTCTTCAACAGGCATCTAAGCTCGGCGACTATCTTATCGTTGGGCTCTCAACTGATGAATTCAATGCTCTAAAAGGGAAAAAAGAGCTTCTATTCCTATGATGTACGACGTGAGATGCTCGAAAGCGCTGCGTTATGTTGACTTAGTAATTCCAGAAGACAATTGGGATCAAAAGCCTCGGGATATAAAGATGTATCACGCTGATGTTTGTGCATGGGAGGCGATTGGGCTGGCGACCCTCGCTTTGAATCATTGAAAGATATTTGCGATGTTGTCTACTTGAATCGAACTCACGGAATTTCAACTACTGAGGTAAAGGGCAAGCTTGCTCAATAAAAAATCGCCCCGTGTATTGCATGGTAAACACGGGGCGATTTTTTAATTAATCAAGCAGGCGTTTCATGGCAAGATTTGAGGACCCATTTTCCAGCTCGTTATGATTGACGTGTTGGAAGTGGCTGTTAATGTCATTTGGAAGCTCGTAGATATCTCCATAGCGGCTCCAGAGGAATAAATCGAGGGGTTATTCGGCTCCTCGAGCTGGGTTCCCTCAAACGCTATGGCTTTAGTGGGGAAGAGATCTGCAATGGGGTAGACCCATTGTTTCTGCTTTCCATCATCAAGGTTATCGATAGCCCATATGATGCCCTTGGCGTGCTCCTTTTCGCATATGATTCGGGCCGCTTTGGACTTTTCGAGGCATCGGTCGTAATGCTTTGAATCAGCTATTGTTCTCGCCTGAGTAATAAGGCTCGTCATTCCAGAATGCCAGTGCTCTGTCGGACTCCATTTCTTCGACCATTTGAACACGGGTTTTCGCTGTTCTTCGGCAATTTGTTGTCAGTTGACGTGGCCCAGTCATAAATAAACAAATCAGAAAACAGGGTATATTTTCATCATTATAAAGAAATCTAACTTGTCGACAGTGGGCAAAACGGTCGTAAGCAATTGAAATTCTATAGCGGTTGTCATCTTCAACGATGTTGTATGGCTTATTTAAATCATCGCGCATGATTCAAAGGTCGTATCATCGTCCGAGGGGAATGAATCCTTGATGTCTAATGGCTCCGATAAGTGTTCCGAAATTAATCCAATAATTGATGTCGTTCTCTTTGCGAAGAGTGTTGAATTCCTCAACAGTTTTCCCATCCAAGCTGCAAAAGTCTTAATCCGCCAGTTGCCTTGGGAGATCTTTAAAACGCTCCTTTGCCTCTTGGGATTGGTTTCTTCCAATTCGCTTATATTCTTCCACACCAAAATTTTATGCTCGTCATGGGCATCGAGGTTCTGTGCAATCGACTCAATAATTGCCGCTGGCCATGGAAACTTTGGTTGATGTTCATGTTGATGCCGCTGTCGGCGACTTCAATGCGATGATAAATTCTATCTAGCTCTTCTCGCACCTATTAATGTCGTCATGCATGGCGTGAAGCGATCTGGACGATGCTGGCAAAAATTGTTTGATAATGTTGAGCATTGGATACTCCTTTCAATGGAATTATCTTTTTTGAACAATCCGAGCGATGATTTGCTAGTAAAGTCATCGTAACATCTTCGCCAGTCTATGAAAGTCATTTAGTAGTGACTTGGGGTCTCTTGTCCTTTACGCCTCCGTCGGCTCCGCGCCCAGCTCGTTGCGGACGAGCTCGAAGGCGGTGCGATGGCCTTGTCCATGTCGTAGTACTTGTATCCGCCTGGGCGACCGGCGAAATACCACGTCGCCCTCCTGCGCCGCCAGCTCCTCGTACTGCCTGTACAGGGCGTTGTTGGCGTCGTTGATCAGGGTAGTAGGGCTCGTCGCCGGGCTTCCAGTCCGCCAGGTACTCGCGCGTGATGACGGTCTTGTCCTGAGTGCCGTACTCGAAGTGCTTGTGCTCGATAATGCGCGTGAAGGGCACCTCGCGCTCGGTGTAGTTAACCACGGCGTTGCCCGGCCAATTCGGCCTCGTCGATACGCTCGGTCTCGAAGCGCAGGAACGGTACTCGAGCGTGCCAAGCTTGAAAATCGTCAAACGCGTCGATGGGGCCACAGTAGTCGTCGGTCGGCGATATCTGGTTTTTCGGCAACGGCCAGCTCCACGTATTCCACGCCGTATTCAGCAAAATTTCCGTATCGCCGAACGGGGAGCGCTCAACCATTGGTGTAGCCGCCCATGGGGATGCCCTGCCAACGGTCGTTGAAGTAGTTGTTGTCATAGGTGAAGCGCACGGGCAGGCGCTTGATGATGGAAGCGGGCAGCTCGGTGCAGTCTTGCCCCACTGCTTTCGGTGTAGCCGCGACAGCGTCTCGAAGATGTCCGGCCGATAAGCGAAAGCGCCTGTTCTCCTCCGAGGTTTGCCGGTTCGCCAATGTTCTCGGCGGCCACCTGCTCTGGCGCTCAATGATTTGGCCGCGCGTCGGCGGGGGTCTTGATCACGCCCGGCCACATCTTAAAAGGTGTTCATGTTGAAGGGGCATGCAGCCATGCTGTCCTGGTATTTGGCAACAGGGCAGTTCACATAGTTGTTGAACTCGGCGGCGGTTTACGTAATCCCAAACCTCCTCGTCGTCGGTGTGGAAGATGTGCGCGCCATGGGGTGAACGCAGATACCCTCACGACGTCCTCGGCCGGTGGCCAGGCGTTGCCGGCGATGGTAATTCGCGGCGGTCGATGACCAGGACCGACTTGCGGCGCCTGGCGGCGGCGTTGAAACGGCGCCCGAAGGCGGCACCGACGGCTGGTAATCGTACTGGGACATGGACTGGCGCTCCAGCATGCAATCAAGCAGTGCCGTTTAAAATAAATAAACCGATAATTCTGTTCCAATTGGTGTAGCAGGCGCGTGCGGTGATACTCGTCTTCAGGCGGGCGCTCGTCTCGCGCGGCGCGCTCGACCCGGGCAGATTCATCGCCTTCGTGGCCATCTTCTCGCAGATCGCGCCCCGTCCGCACGTTCATCGACCAGTTCGCCAACATCAGCAGGGCATCGCCGCCGCCGGCAGCTTTTATCTTCTCGATCATCGACGCGCAAACCCGAGATCGAGGACAAACCCGACACGCGAGCTCAAAAAGGGACTCAAGGACAAAGATCGGTTCCGCCACGTGCACTTCTCCACGACGGCACGCGCGAGGTGATCGACGACATTTCGTTCGAAATCCCGCCGCGGACAGACCGTCACGCGCCCAATTGAGCCCCTCGAGGCGGCGGAAATCGACCTGAGCGAGGAACTGCTGCCGCGCTACGACCCGACCTCGGGCGAGATTCTCATCGACGGCATCTCGCGCGATACGCAGGACAGCGTGCGCGCCCACATGAGCGCGTCGTGGCGCAGGGGATACGGTGCTCTTCAACGACACGATCGAGGGGCAACATCGCCATGGGACGGCCCTCGGCCACGCACGAGGAGATCGTCAGGCGGCCAGGTGGCCAATGCCGACAGCTTCATCCACCTGCGAAATGCCGGAGAACTTCTGGCACCAGCATCGGCATTAACCGCGGCGTGAAGCTCTCCGGCAGGGACAGCGGCGGCGTCTCTCCGTCGCCCGCGCCGTGCTTTGAAAAAACTTGACTCCTGATCCTCGACGAGGCCACCTCGGCCCTCGACACCGAGCGAGAAACTCGTGCAGGATGCCCTGAACAACCTGCTCAGGGCCGCACCTCGGTGGTCATCGCCCACCGCCTCTCGACGATCCCACAACGCCGACCGGATGCATTGTCGTGGCCTTTGTTACGCAGGAGTTTCGCTCACGACGAGGCAGCAGACGGAAATGTCTGCGACCCCTTGACCCCCTTCGCAGCGCACACCTCCACACTTGGTTT
>VOFK01002549.1_pt1 | contig 17692 bp, 21 predicted proteins | sample 5384121 | NCBI WGS metagenome assembly VOFK01 (sample SAMN12384730, study PRJNA508395) | human gut metagenome | isolation source: healthy gut J | host: Homo sapiens
TCAAATACTTCGTTCGGTTACGTATTGCTGAATCGATGAACCACGGCCCTGTTCGAAGGATCACGCGGCTTTCTCTGCTGCAACGGCTCGACGCCCGGTTCGGGAAGCACCTCGGCCTCAAAGATGACCGACGTCCGGGCCATACGCGCAGCATCGTCCGCTGTTGAGCGAAGCCGGAATCGGCTTCCTGCGTCGGGACCAATCCGGCCGTGAGCGTGCCCGGACGTGCCGCCCGTCTGCCGGTGGCGCGATCCGGCCACCGGTCGGGGAGATCATCCTGATGTACCAGGGATCCTACGGCGACACGATGCTCCTGCCCGACGGCCGGACCGCCGTGTCGATCAACCTCACGGGAGACAACCACGGCCCGCACTCGATCGAGGAGGTGCACCGCATCTTCGCCTCGCTGCGCGAACGCTATCCCTCGGCCCAGATCGTCGCCGCCTCGCTCAACGACGTGGCCGCGGCTCTCGAGCCGATGCGCGCAGGCCTGCCGGTGGTCACCTCCGAGATCGGCGACACGTGGATCTACGGCTACGGCAGCACCCCGCTGCGCATGGCCCGATTCCGCGAACTCGGCCGCCTCTACGACGGTTGGATCCGCCAGGGACGCCTGGCTCCCGACAGCGACGCGGCCATCGACTTCGCCGTACGGTTGGGCATGATCGCCGAGCACACATGGGGTGCCGACGTGAAGACCCACCTGCGCAACTGGGACAAATACGACTTCGACTCCTTCACGGCAGCACGCACGCAACCCGAATTCCGCTTTATGGAGGAGTCATGGCGCGAACTCGACGACAACATCGACCGGGCCGTGGAACTGCTGCCCGCCCCGCTTCGAGAAGAGGCCCGCGAAGCCCTGAAGCACATCGGCAAGGTGGACCGCCACCCCGTCACGGGCAACGACAGCGACCGGAAGCTGGACGCCGCAGGGCGCTACGCCTTCGAGACAAAGGGGGTGAAGTGCCTCCTGGGCGGAATCACCTATCAGAGTTTCTCGAACGACGACTACACCCGGTTCCAGGATGCCTACCTCACCAGTCACGTACAGTGGGCGATTGAGGACAACGGCAAGCCGGGGCTCGACCGGAGTCCGGCCCGCAGCGCCACAATCGAGGCCCGCGTGGCGAAAAGCTCGGTGGAGCGCAGCCGTGAGGGCCGCCGCATCCGCACCGAGATGGCCTTCCCCGAGGACGCACGGATCGACCCGCGCGTGCTGCCCGAAGCAGTACGCTGCCAGTGGGAGATCGCACGCGACGGGCGCAGCGTCGCCTGGACGGTGGACCTCATCGGAAAACCCGCAAACCGGATGCCCGAGGCCTACTGGGTTTCGATCCGGCCCGAAGAGTTGCTTTCGGTAGTGGCCGAAAAGACGGGCGGACGCGTCGATCTGCTCGATGTCGTGCCGGGCGGCAACCGGCAGATGCACGGAATCGACCGCTACGTGGACCTCGTCACGCGCCGCGGCACGCTGCGCATCACCTCGCCCGACGCCCCCCTGCTCGCGGTCGTGGGCGAATGCAACGCCCTGAACTATTCGACCCGACAGCCCGACCTGCGGCAAGGCGTACATTTCTGCCTCTACGACAACCTCTGGGGCACGAACTTCTCCATGTGGTGGGGCGGCGACATGCGCTATCGGTTCCGGGCGGAGTGGATCGAAGAGAAGGAATGTTCAGAGAAACCGTAAAAATTAGTGCAAAATAATTATCTTTGTACTGATTGAACCCAACTATTGACAGAAGATGAACACACAAATCGATTTTTCAAGCAAGACCCCTATCATATCCAGGCGGAACACATCCTGCGCCAGATGATCAATACCGAAAAATACCGTTCGGGGGCCATCCTGCCCAACGAGGTGGAACTCGCCCAGGAACTCAAGATATCGCGCAACACCCTCAGACAGGCCATCAACCGGCTGGTAAACGAAGGGCTGCTGATCCGCAAGAAGGGCGTAGGCACCACGGTCAATACGCTGGGAAAGGCCAGCAGCACAACGCCCGCAACTGGATGAGTTTCTCACAGGAGATGAAGGCGTTGGGCATCACGATCAAGAACTACGAACTGCACATATGCTGGGAACAAGCCGCCTCCGAAGTGGCCCGTTTCTTCCAGGTGACTCCCGACACGCGCATGTTGCGCATGTCGCGCGTGCGCGGCAGCGAGCAGGCTCCGATCGTCTATTTCTACTCCTACTTCAACCCCGCCATCGGGATGACCGGCGAGGAGGACTTCACCCAACCCCTCTACACGATGCTCGAGCAACGCTACGGCGTGATCGTCTACAAGTCGGTCGAGGAGGTGAGCGCCATGCTGGCCGACGAGGAGCTGGCAGCAAAGCTCGGCATCCGGGCCGGCGACCCGATCCTCAAACGCAAGCGCCTGGTGCTCGACGCCACGGGGTTCCCCGTCGAGTTCAACGTCGGCTACTACCGCGCCGACTCGTTCACCTACCGCATCGAGGCCGAAAAAAATAACCCGAACCAACCCAATGAATAACAACAATTACTCCACAGGCAAACTGCTGCCCGTCCTCTTCGGCTTTTTCGTGATGGGCTTCTGCGACGTGGTAGGCATCTCGACCAGCTACGTGCAGCAAGATTTCGCGCTCAACGAGACCCTCGCCGGATTCATCCCCTCGATGGTCTTCATCTGGTTCCTGCTGCTCTCGATCCCCGCAGCGCTGGTCATGAACCGCATCGGGCGCAAGAAGATGGTGCAGGCGAGCAACCTGATCACCATCGTCGGCATGCTCATTCCCTTCATCGACTACAACCTGGCCACCTGCATGGCGGCTTTCGCCCTGCTGGGCATCGGCAACACGCTGCTGCAGGTGTCGCTCAACCCGCTGCTGACGAATGTCGTGCGCCCCGAGACGCTGACCAGTTCGCTCACGGCCGGACAGGTTGTCAAGGCCGTGTCGTCGTTCTGCGGACCGTTCATCGCCGCCTTCGCCGCCGGAGAGCTGGGCAACTGGCAATACCTCTTCCCCGATCTACGCCGCCATCACGCTGCTCTCGGCCCTCTGGCTCCTCTGCACCCCGATTCAGGAGTCGCACGAGGTACAGACAGCCTCCTCGTCGGTCGGCGCTGCCTTCTCGCTGCTCAAGGACCGCACGGTGCTGATCCTCTTCCTGGGCATCGTCTTTGTCGTTGGCGTCGATGTGGGCATGAACACGGTCGCCCCGAAGCTGCTTATCGAGCGCAGCGGATACGCCGTCGAGCAGGCCGGGATCGGTTCGAGCGTCTACTTCGTCTGCCGTACGGTCGGCGCACTGATCGGCTCGCTCCTGCTCGTGCGCATGAGCGATGTCGGCTACTTCCGAATCCACATCTTCGCAGCCATCGCCGCCATGATCGTCCTCTGGTTCACCCATGCGACGGTCGGCATGCTGGTGCTGGTCGGTCTGATCGGCTTCGCCTGCTCGAGCATCTTCTCGGTGATCTACTCGGCGGCACTCAAGAGCCACCCGGACAAGGCCAACGAGATCTCGGGACTGATGATCACGGGAGTCTGCGGCGGCGCGGTCATCCCGCCGCTGATGGGTGCCTCGGCCGATTTTGCCGGCAGCCAGATCGGCTCGCTCGTCGTCATCACCTGCCGCATGGCCTATCTGGCCCTCTGCGCGCTCCTGCTGCGCCGCTTCGAGACGAAGTAGACAGCCGCGCCTTCGCGCCTCCAACGGGAAGAGCGGCGGCGAACCCTGAAAGGTTCGCCGCCGCCGCATCCGGACCAGGACGGGATCACTCCACGCCCCAGGCCCGGTTGTTCGTCCCATCTCCAGCCCAGCACCCCGCCGTCGAGCAGCGCCGAAGCCGGGAAGCGGAAACTTCGAAGCGGTTTGCCGTCGAGCGTCGCACGCTGCACGTAGATGTTGCGGCGCGAAGCGTTCTTCGCCCGGATGGTGAAGGCCTCGCCGCGGCCGTAGCGTCCGCCGAGGTCGATCGTCACCTGCTCGAAAAATCGGGCTGGCGATCTCGAATACCGGATCGACACGGCAGCCGCCGTCGGTCTGGAACAAACCGAGCGAGGCCAGAACGGCCCAGGCGCTCATCTGCCCCTGGTCTTCGTCGCCGAGGTAGGCATTGGCAATGCCGCAGCCGTAATAACGGTCCAGGATCGAGCGGCTCCAGCGCTGCGTCAGCCACGGAGCCCCCGCGTAGTTGAACAGGAAGGCGAAGTGCATCGACTGCTGGTTGCCCCTGCACGACGGATGGTCCCAGTACTGGTCGTTGGGGGCCACGCCACGCCTCGTCCTGCGCAAATCCTCACTCGAGACGCTCGAGGAAGCGCCTGCGCCCGATCTGCCGCACCAGGGCCGGAACATCCTGCGGCACGAAGAAGGTAAAGCCGCCAGGCGTTGCCCCTCGACATAGTGGTGGCTGGGCCCCGCTGCGGAAGGGATCGAAGGGATCGGCCAGCGGCCCCCCGCTGTCGCGCAGGTGGCAGTAGCCGGCATCGCTGATGACATTCCGCCACCAGTAGCCGCGGTCGTTGAAGGTACGCCACGCCGCGTCGTCACCGAGGGCAAGAGCCAGCTGGCCGACCGTCCAGTCGTCGTAGGAGTACTCCATCGTATTCGAGAAACGGCCTTTGTCGCTCGGCACATAGTGGTATTGCATGTGAGCCTCAGATCGCGGTTTGCCGGCAAAGCCCTTGGAAGACCTTGCGGGCGGGCGTCGTCTCGCATCTTTACGGCCGCCTTTGAGGGCCTTGCGCCCGTCGAAGTCGCGGATAATGCATCTGCTGTGCTGGAGACGATCTGCGGGGATCTCGCGCCGCTCGGCGACCATAACTCGCCGAATGTAAAGTTCAGCCCCGCAGCCTTTGCGTTGCCAAGCTGGCATCGTACACGCCAGCTGCGAACGCACCCAGCGACCCGACCCTCACTGGGCGTCACGAGGTTCCAGAAGGGATTGAGGTTCCAGAAGGTATTCCAGCTGCGTCGCAGCGAGCACGCCGCCGTTCTGCAGGACGCGGCTACCACGGCGCACCCGGCCGCTCTGTCGAGACCCACCATTGACGTCGCCCACGTATTGCGGCTGCAGAGCGTACGGTCTACGTCGAACGGACCTGAACGTCCAGCGGGAGAAGAGGCCCCATCGTTCCGCTGGTTGGCGCATACGGCCTCGGTCCCAACCGAAGGGGTCGTCAGCTCCGTGAGAGGTTCTCGGCGGCATTCTCGACGCTTACGAGCGAAATGCCCGTACGGACCTGAACAACCGGATTCTCCGCCGGGTCGAGGCCGACACGAAGTCCTGCCTCGCGGCACGGCCCGCACAGGCCGAATCGCCTGCGCGGAAATGCCACCAGCTGCTTGATCGGCCGGTCGAACTCGATGACGAAATGCAGCGTATATGGTCCTGGTCGGCGTCGTTTGGCTCGGAGCACCCGGCGAGCTGGTGGCACGAACCCCGATCGGAAAGTCGCCCACCTGCCGACCGAACATCCCGAAGTCATACTCGGCCTGCGGCGGATGCAACTCGATGAGACCCGCCCCTCGCCCCGGTCCGTCGGAAGCGCAAGCCGAAGCCGTCGTGGCGGTCACCTCGGCATGGATCCCGTGGTTCGGTCGGGTCGGCCAGCAGCCGTTGTTCCGCCTGCTCGGTCCGCTTTGTCGATGCGCGAACGATAGCCCACCTCATCGGGGGTTGCGCTCGCCGACACGGACCCTTCAGGTCGCCGTTTCGCTCGCCATGAGACCCGACCGCCGTGAGTGTCCACTCGTGTGGATGTGGCTGAAGCAGCCGATCGTCTCGAACGAGGCGCTAACCGGCCTGCCAGCCGGCATTCTGGTTGTCGGCCAGCCGGACCTTTCCGAAGGGCAACTTTTACGGTCTGGGAGACATCCCACCGCGAATGGGCCGTGCCGATCGCGTAATCGGCATAGTCGGCCAGGTCTGCGGGCTGAGGGCTCGTTCGATGCGTCGGAGGCCACCTCGCGACCGTCGCACAGCACCCGGCAACGGCTCGTCCGGTCGCGTCGAAGCGCGAGCGGCTCGCCTTCATGCCGGCTGAAAAGCCTCGCGGCCGTCCACCTCGACACTCAGCATCGGCGCTGCATCGGCCACTCGACATCGACCAGCAGCGGCTGCACACGCTTGCCGTCGCGGTCCAGTCCGTACGGAGCCGCCGCCACGTCACACATACAACCTTCTGGGCTGCGTCCGGATGCACGGACGAGGGTCCCTGAAGTGCCAACCGTTAGGATCGCACCTGGCTGCGTTACGCGCACCGTATTGCCGCGACGCAGCGGCATTCGAGCCGGCGGGGCGTCGCACGCTCGAAAGCGTCCGGTCAGCGAAAGCGGCCGACGGTCGGCCTGCTGGCCGTAACGGCGGCCGGCAGCAGCCGGATCATCGGGATCGACTGGAGGCCCGGAAACGGTGGGTATCCTGTCTGTTTACGCTCACCTTGACCAGCGGCGGCGGAAGCGCCGGCATAGTCGGCCAGATCGACCGCCAGCAGGCGATCGCCTTTCGGGCTGTCCGTCCGAGGCCGAAGAGGAGTCCGCTGACCTCATGGGTGCGCTATCCCGACGTAGGCCGTGTCCTGCCCCACGTATCGGCTTTGTCCGGCAGCACATGGGGAATGGCCGTAGGGTCGGAATTGACCGACCAAATAGAATTTGTCTTCGTGGCCGAAATCGGGCCAGGAAGTCCCGGAATCCGTCGGGCGCAAAGGGCGAGCTGGCCAGGACGGCCATCCCGCCCACCGCCCCGGGTGCAGCAGTCTGTAACGGCAGCGGTCGCGCAGCCTTGCTGCGAGCGCCGACCGCATAAGGCTTTTCATCTTCATCGCGTTGCGGTTTTCGATTCGTGAGGGGATATAAAATGTTGAACATTTATTTTTTTAGTCCCTTATCGGGACAAATAGTCAATACCCTCTGAAATATCAAAAATGCACGGTGCGATTTCACCTCCGGGAAACAAAAACCCACAAGCTTAGGACATGCCTGCGGGGTTTCCGCCGCCGGAACGGCAACATGCGGAGAGGGATTCCGAAACCCCCGGAGCCTTGCAGCTCAACGGTTTCAAGACCGCCGTGATCGACCACCTGCCATCCTTCCGGTGAGGCAAAAGTAGCAATTTGATTTCTCCATTCCGCCAAATCTTCAAATTTTTTTTTAATACTTCGTTCGACATCGAAGAGCGGAATTTAGCCCTGAAATTTCCGATCACTTCCACAAATTTTACGTACCTTTTGTTTCTACCCGTTAGGTTAGCGGAACATTTCGATACGTTATAATAATAAGCGAACAAGACGCAGTTATCGAAGCGATCGCTCTCGACGCAAACATCAGCTAAGTCGATGCCCGCAAGGCCGTCGATGCGCTGATCCGGGTGACCGCACAGGCCTCGCGAGGGGGGAACGCGTCACACTCACCGGATGGGGACCCCTTCTCGTACAACACAAGGCCGCACGCATACCGTAACAATCTCGCACGGTGCGGCCGTGAAAAATCCGCCCCGCAATGGTGAAGTTCCGTCCTTCGATCGAACCTTCTGAATAAACACCCACCCCATGCCAGTTATCTCGTCAACGGGCCGAACTGTGCCTCGCAAAATACACAAACTCGTGCCGCTGGCCCGAAGCCGCACGGGCGCAGCACTGAAGATATACCATCTGAAACATCGAACGCCCGACCTGCCGACGCAGGTTCGACGCGCTGAAACACATCGACCGCACGGTACTCGAATACAGCAGCTAACGGATTACCGCTTTCGCTGCGTTGAGAAGTCGCCTACGAGAACAGCCACCAGATCAAGCTCTCGCGCCGACATCTGTCATCGTCACGTGGAGTTCGGAGGTTTCTGTTTGCCTTCATGGCGTCCTCAACCCCTGGTGCACGAGACTGGTCAAAAGTTCGAACCTGGCATGTGCCAACTACATGGCTCTCTCATCCTGGGGTCGGGTCATCCTCCGGCAGGCCTCCAGAGCAAGGTTCGGCACTGCCCGACGTGGCTCCGACATCTGAGTGGAGTTTCACAAATTAAACGCAAGAGAGTCTGCTCTCATAGTATGCCTCACCTTCTTTTTTTTCACTCAAATTTCCCGACTTCCATCCTCATCCAAAAAAATACACAACACTTATATCACAGGTTTAAAATCAAAATACACCATCTATTCTTTTATGATAATATATAATATTTCATCTGTAATATCAAGAAAGACCTATAAAAGAAGCAATAAACCATCTAGTACACCACCGCTTTTTTTCCAGTACAATAGCAACATCAAGACAACTACACGAGAAAAAAAAATTTCTAATTATAAATTTATCTACAGGAGGACATCCCACAATGAACAAATGGACCAGAGTTAAATTCCAGCCAAACCTTCCCCTTAGGGAAAGCGGCCGTGTTACCGCAAGCAAAGAACATATCCTTCTTTTCCAAAGAAGCCGCCAAAGAAGGTATGGTTCTTCTAAAAAATGAGAAAAACCTGCTTCCTCTTTACTGAGGGGCACACGCATCGCCCTTTTTTGGCGGGCAGCTTCGACTATGTAAAGGCGACGGCGGAAGCGGTGGTGTTATGGTTTCTTATGTACACAACCTTACGATGGGCTGAAAAAATGCAGGGAAAACGCCGTTCAGATCTACGAACCGTTATCCGATTTTACCGCACCGATATCCGACATCAGTATGAAAAAGGTGCCGCACCAGGAATGACGGTAGAGCCAGAGCTTTCCCAGGAGCTTGCTGACGGCGCAAAAAGCATTTGCTGACGTTGCAGTTGTTGTGATCAGCCGTTTCTCCGGCGAGGGCTGGGACCGTTCCAGCATTGAATGCAACAACGAATTTAATCCATGGGATACAGAAACCACCATGCCGAAAATTTCCGGCGAAGTTTTCCCAGATGGCGACTTCTATCTCACTACCAGGGAGAAAGCAATGCTTTCCATGGTAAAAGAGCGCTTCGATGATATCGTGGTAGTTCTCAACATCGGCGGAATCATGGATCTTTCCTGGGTAAAAATGACGACCGGATTTCCTCCGCTCTTCTTGGATGGCAGGGTGGCATGGAAGGCGGGCTTGCCATGGCGGAGCTTCTCACCGGCAAAGGAAATCCTTCAGGTAAGCTGGCTGACACTTTTGCTGCAGACGTAAATGATTATCCATCCACTGCCAACTTCCATGAGTCTTTTGATTATGTAAACTATACAGAAGATATTTATGTAGGCTACCGTTATTTTGAAACCCTTCCAGGAGCACAGGAAAAAGTAATCTATCCATTTGGATACGGACTTTCCTACACCACCTTTTGCCCGAACACCACCGCTATGTGGGAAACAGAGGATCAGATTTTTCGCTGAAGTTCGGGGTGACCAACACCGGTAACCTGGCTGGAAAAGAAGTTGTCCAGATTTATTTCGAAGCTCCACAGGGCCTTCTGAAGAAACCAGCCCGCCAGCTTGCTGCTTTTGCAAAAAACCCGTCTTCTTCAGCCAGGTGAGACACAGCAGATCCGCCTTTCCTTTGCAAAGGCTGACATGGCTTCCTACGATGACCTTGGAAAAATCAAGAAATCCGCATATATTCTGGAAAAAGGTACTTATAAGTTCTATATTGGAACTTCTGTGCGCGACACTAAGGAGAGCCTCCCGACAATGGAACTGTATGAAAATATGATCACAAAGCAGCTGACAGCTCATCTTGTTCCAACCAGCCCGAAAGAGCGTATGCTCTCTGACGGCAGTTTTGAGGAGCTTCCACAGTCTGCATGCAATGACATGAACGAATGCGTATTTGAGAAAATGGAGCCGGGCACTGAGGAAGGTATTACCCCTGCAGTCCGCTGCTGTACACGTGGCACACTTTTCGACAACTTTGGCAGAAAACAGTTTATTGATGTAGCAGAAGGCAGGCTTTCCCTGGATGATTTTATGGAAACAGTTAAGCGATGACGATCTGATTCATCTTCTTGGAGGACAGCCAAACGTAGGTGTTTCCAATACCTTCGGCTTTTGGAAATCTTCCGGATTATGGTGTTCCATCCATTATGACAGCAGACGGTCCTGCCGGTCTTCGTATCAGCGGGGAATGCAGCATGAACACAACAGCATGGCCTTGTGCAACCCTTCTTGCCTGCACCTGGAATCCGGCTCTTGTTCAGCAGGTTGGACAGGCTGGCGCCGAAGAAGTGAAGGAGAACAATCTTGCTGTATGGCTTACCCCTGCAGTAAATATCCACAGAAATCCGCTTTGTGGAAGAAACTTCTGAGTACTATTCCGAGGATCCGCTGATTGCCGGAAAATGGGCGCAGCTATGGTAAAAGGTATCCAGTCCCAGCACATTGCAGCTTCTGTAAAGCATTTCGCAGCAAATAACAAAAGAGACCAACAGAAAGCACAGCGATTCCCGTGTTTCCGAGCGTGCACTTCGCGAGATCTATCTGAAAGGTTTCGAGATCATTGTAAAAAGAAGCACAGCCATGGACGATCATGTCCTCCTACAATGCAATCAATGGTCACCGCGCTTCTGAGAATCGCGAGCTTCTGGGAAGATGTTCTCCGCGGCGAGTGGGGCTTCAAGGGCATGGTTACAACTGACTGGTGGACAAGAGCTGAACATTACAAAGAAATCAAGGCCGGAAATGACGTAAAAATGGGAACTGGTTTCCCAGAACGTGAAAAAGGCCATGGAAATGGGACAGCTTGGCCGCCGGAATTAGAGCACTGTGCAAGACGGGTGCTGGAACTGATTCTGAAGATTGACTGAAATTGAATTTTAGTTATAAAGAAACCCATGGCAATTTTATTTCTGTTGCCATGGGCTTCTTATTTAGGCTCTGGGCGTGTTTGAAAATACAATCCGAATTATTAGTATTATGTTTTATACATTTTATTTTCTCTCTGACGGATACCTATGCAGACAGGCACCGACGAGGTAATCTTATGGAAATTTTCTCTTACAATTTCCTTTTTTCCCATTTTCCCCAAGAATCAACAGGCGATCTGCCATAGCCAGGGAATCCGATAAATTCAAAGATAAGATCACCACCGAAATCCCCTTATCCAGGAACTTTTCCAACATACTCCAGATAAACATCCTGTGAGCAAGATCAGCGCCGCAGAAAGGCTGAATACAAAAACAGAATCTCCGGTTTCTGCAAAAATACTCTTGTATACACCAGCTGATACTTCTGCTTTTCACTCAGTTCCTCCACCGGCATTTCAAAAACATCTGTCCCTAATATGGGACTGTATTCATTCCGAATACTTTTCTGAAGACGTTTGTTGTGCCAGATTGAAGGAACTTTTTTCTGCCAGACAAATACAGAGATTATTCATATAATCCAGTTTCGGAAAAATCATGGTTTTTGTAGTACGTTCCTGGATTACTGCAATCCTGCCATTTCGGAATCTCTGTCTGCTTCCCATTCAACAGGATTTCTCCACTTTCCGGTAAAATATCTCCGGTCAGAATCTTCCGTAGCTCCTCCATTCCCCTGGCATCCATAATCTGTACGGCCAGGCATTCTCCTTTATGCAACATCAAAGGAAAAATTGCAGGCTGCATCCTCTCCGTAGCCCTTCCATTGAAAAACAACCGGTGCAGCCTGCTGCCCTTCCCTTTTTTCCGTATGATAACGGACCATGTCGTTATATTCCGTCATAAGTTACGGGCGGATCATTGAACAGCTCCTCTCTTTCCAGAATCTTCTGGATTCTTCCATTGGTAAACAGCGCACATCTGTCACAGATACTGGAAATCTCTTCCAGATGAGAACAGATATAAAGAAAAGAAAACCCTTTTTTCACATAACGACGGATAATTCCATGGAGCTTTTTCAACTCATCATCACTGACAAGGGCTCCAACTTCGTCCAGCACGATCAGATGATATCCCATAATCACAGCCCGGAGCAATTCTACAATGATCCGTTCAAAAGTAGAAAGCTTCTCCACATCTTTATTAAGGGGAATGTCCATTCCGATATCTTCTAAAAAAGGTTCCATCTGCCGGTTCGGGATCTTTGTGCGGATCACCCACTGGCGAAAGCCCGGACGCAGGACAAAAATATTATCTGCAATGTTCAGATTTCCTGCCAGAGAACTTTTCTCCCTGGATAATGCTGATCCTGTTTGCTGCCTTGTAATTCTCTTTCCAGGTGTTTACCTTTTCCCCTCCATAATAAATATAACCGTCATAGAGGGGAAGATTCCGTCCAGAAGCTTCAGAAGAGCTGTTTTTTCCATGACTGTTAACAGGCATAAATCCCATAATCTCTCCCTGAAAAATCTGAAGATTGAAGTCCTCCAGCTTCACAACCTCATCCTCTTTATACGTCACACGCTCCATTCTGAGAACTTCGTTTCTCATACCAACACGCTCCTGTTTTCACCTGTCTGTCGTCAGTAAGTATAGGGATGGTGATCTCCACATCTGTTCCTTCTCCTGGTACAGAATAAACATGCATGCCATATTCATCCCCAAAGATCAAATGGATTCTGTTATTCACATTCACCAGAGCAATTCCGCCCTGTTTTTCTTTCTCATTGTCGTGAATGGCCTTGGTTGACTTGCCCAGCTTCTGGTTCAGCTTTGCTAAAGTCATCTCGTCCATTCCCACCCCATCGTCTGAAATACGGATGAGCAGGCGATCCTTTGTACACTGAAAACGGATATAAAGATTTCCACCGCCAACCTTCAGCTCCACGCCATGGATAATGCTGTTTTCAGAATCGGCTGCAACGTCAGTTTGGGGATTCTGCAGTTCATGATCTTTTCATACTCTGCAATATCATAATCAATATGAAGCTGCAGCCGGTCCCCGAAACGATATTTCTGAATTCCAAAATAAGTCTCACAGTTATCCAGTTCTTCCTCCACAGAAACCAGATTCTCCACCTTGGTAATGGTGTAACGGAAAAATCTTGCCAGGGCTTCTGTCATATCTGCAACGCTGTCCAGACCTGCAACAATAGCTTCTCCACGGATGCTTTCCAGTGTATTGTAAAGAAAGTGGGGATTGATCTGATTCTGCAAAGCCAGGTACTGAGCCTGTCTTTTTGTTCAGATCCATATACTGGGGAGAACGCACAATGCGGTCTACCATTTTCATCTGCTTCTGGATGCTTGGAGTCGAGGTTCAAGAGTTCCATATCTTCTTTTTCGGAAAAAATATAACCATCCAGAAAACGATCCGTCATTTTTCACAGCGCATGTAAGGGCGGTGAATCCACAGCCAGAATACAATCGGAAACAAAATTGCAAATATTGTTATAATTATGGCCATCCACCAGGGTGTTTCGCCTTTATATGCCAATAACAGCTGAATTACCGCCAGAATAATAAAACTCCCGAAGACTACCGTTCCCAGGACAAGAGCCCGGTTGGATATGTATTTCAGTTTTTCTTTAAATTTCATTTTTGATTTATCCATACAATTTTCTATATGGAGGGTTTCACCCCTGCCGCTTTCTCAAAAGGTATGTGTGAAATGTTTCGGATCGTTATATCCTACCCTCCTGCAGATTTCTGTTACTGGAAGGATTGGATTCCCGAAGGAGTAGCTTGGCCTGTTCCATTCTCACGTTGATCAGATATTTTGCAAAACCTTCTCCTTCTGTCTTCTTGAATAAGGCACTGAAATAAGCAGTGCTAAGTCCCACTATCTCGCTGACTTCCTCTAAAGTCAGCGGATCACTGAAAATGGTTCTGGATATATTCCTTTGCCTTGCGAACCGGGCGGATAGTATCAGTTTCATAGCGTTCAGCCTGCTCCTGGATATATTTTTTCTGGAAATCCCCAAGACAGGAAAAAAATTTCCTCTATTTTTCCACATTTATCACACTGTTTACGGAATTCCTCCACAGTAGCAGTACGCTCTGGAATCGAATACTTGCCGCAAAAATATCAGCTGCTGCATACACCAGTTCAAAAATCTCGCTGCCACGAATTTCTTTCGCCTTATTTACCGTATCCTGCAAATCCTCTACTGCTTCTGCTGCATTCTGAATGCTGGAAATTTCTACGGCATGAGTAATCTCACGAAAGATACTTTTTCAGCAACTCGCTCTCCTGGATTTCTGAAGCTTTTCCCAGACAGTCAAGAACCCGTCCGTCCCCTTTTACCAGCCTTTTCCTGGATCGAGTTTTCGGGCTTCCTGCATAGAGTCAGCCAAAATGCTCTGCCTCTTTGTATGCAGCTCCAACTGCCATGGAAAAGCTTACATGCTGAAACATATTTTTCTGGATTTCCATCTGGGAAAGGCTGCTCTTCATGCTCCGGCGGATGGATTCCTTCTCACTTTCCGGATAGTTAAGAATACCGTAGCAATAGTCATCACGAATCAGAAGAACTAATTCGCGGCTGTGCTTTTTTCAGATTTCGTTCCAGGACCTCACGTACTTTTTCCATAAGGATTTCACTGGAAGTGGAGCTGATCTCGTGCGCCAGCCAGACCTGTTGTTCCATCCATTCTGCCGCCAGAAATGATCTTTCTTCCATAATCCACTTTTACACAAAACGCCTGGTACACTCCCTGTCTTGCTTTCAGATGATAAATGCTCGTCAATGTGTCCGTGAAACCGGCATATCCGGCTGATCCAGCAGCCGGTCGATCAGATTTTGCCCGTAAATGGTCATCATCCCTTTTCGCCTTATTTACAAGCTCCTGATGATTCAGTTCCGACTCCTTGCGCTCCCCCGATCTTTTTCTGCAATTTCTGCAGGGTAGCAGTCAGTTCCCCCTTGTTTTCCGGCTTCAGAAGATAATGTCCCACACCGTAACTTGATAGCCTGCTGTGCATACTGAAATGGGCGTAACCGCTGATTATGATTACTTTCCAGAGCGGAATCCAGCTCCTTCACCCTTTTTTACCAGCTCCAGGCACTGCAGCCTGGCATGCGGGTATTGTGATCCAGGAATATCCGGCTGTGTCTGCCGTACCATTTCGCAGGCTTTCCTCTCCGTTGTGGGCGATTCCCACCACCCTTCATTCCCATAGAATCCCAGTCGATCAGTGCCTGATCAGCTGGCAGATCCGCACCTCATCATCTGCAATTACTACCTTTAAAATCTCCATGTTCTCCGTCCCCATTACATGATTACTGTGAAGAAATTTCCCCATTTTTTAGAAACTCTCTCCACTTTTTTCTTACTTCTAATAATAATCCATTTCAGCATTTTAAGCAAGAAAACCGCCGGAAAAACCGACGGTTTTTCTTGCTCCTTATAATTACTGCCCCAGCCGTCATCATATCCATGACGTTCCATGAACAATATTCCTTTTATTTCAGATTATTTATCAGAATCCTTTGTGATCACAGATACACCTGTATCTCTGTAACTTCTCCGCCGAGTTCCTCGCCGTTGATTGCTTTTACAGCTGCTTTTTACGCCTTCAGATCCCATAACATCTGGGTTCTGAGCCATTGTGCAAAGAAGATATCCGTCGTCGATCAGGGTTCAGAATCGCGTCAGATTTATCAAAACCAACACCGATGATGTCAGCGTTTCCAGCTGCTTTGATGGCATTCCGGCACCAGTTGTGGAGCCTTCATTACATCGAAGATACCAACAACCCCCACAATAATGTAGTCTCTGCGATACTCTGGGATTTTTGCAGCATCACCTTCGCCGTACTGGGTTTCCATGATCTCGAAGTCTGTGCCGTCAAATGCTGCGCGGAAGCCTTCCCACGGTTTACGCAGAATCAGTAGGCTGCGTTTACATTAATGATACCGATTTTACCAGATGTAATACCAAAGCATCCTCAAGCGCCTTCTTCTTCATCTCTTCTCCTGCTGTTGTTCCAGCTGCCTCATTGTCTGTGGAGAAAGTAGCTTCTGCCTTACATTTGCAGGGGGAATCAACATATACGATCTTAATTCCCTGATCTTTTTGCTTCCGAAGTGCGGAAGAAATAGCGTCTGGTCCGTTTGCAGCAACCATGATTGCATCATAACCGCCTGCTACTGCATTGTTTATTCACACTCGATCTGCTGAGCGTCATCCTTTGTGTTCGGGGACATGAAGTCAACTGTTACACAAGCTCTTTTGCTTCTTCCTGAGCGCCTTCGTTCCAGGGTGATCCAGTGCTGGTCGATAGAGTCCATTGTGATCAGCGCAATTTTCTCATCGCCTCAGCCTTAACATCATCTGATGCATAAACAGTAGCTGCTCCAAGGGAAGCGATCATAGATACTGCACATACCATAGCTAAAAAGTTTTCTTTTCATTGTAAAAAATCCTCCTAAAATTATTTTTTATAACTACCCGCCTTCTCCATTTGCGGTTTAGTTTCATGAAATTATTTTTACATCTCCCATATTCAGTTGTCGATTTCATTTTCCTGTGAAAAAATACTGTTTTCTTGCGGTTATTTTTTTTCTGTGTTTGCCAAACTGTCCGTTTCTTACAACTACATCCAGCAATACGGCTGCAACTACGATCACGCCGATTACAACTCGCTGGATACCAACTTTGCACCGATCATGTTCAGACCATTTTTCCAGAAGTCTGCCAGACAGCTGCACCTGCGAAGGTTCCAAGAAGATTCCAGTTCCTCAAGTGGGGGGAAACGCCACCGATTACGCCGGCTGCTACGCCATACATCTCGTACATGTTTCCAGCTTCCATATTTCCCATACCAGCCTGTGCGCAAAGGATAAGACCAACTACACAGGAGCATACGGAGCTTACCAGATAAGTCTTTACTGTGGTGGAAACTACGTTTACACCAAGCTTTGCCGCGTCCACGTTAGAACCGATTGCGTAAATATGACGGCCTGTACGTGTCTTGGATAAGATAAAAGAAAAATATAACAAAAAATAACAAGTGCGATCCAGAATGTGTTATAAATGCCAAGCGTTTTACCGTAATAAAAAACAATTTTTGGGAATGCATCAGCCGTTTCTTTTCAACACCTGTTGCAATGGCATCTGTATTTCTGTTTCCGTTTACCATGTAGGCAATTCCTCGTGCTACGAACATGGTTCCCAGAGTTGCAATAAATGGAGGGAGTTTAAATTTTCCAACCAGATATCCATTTACCACCACCAACTACCAGACAGGCAATAAGTGCGATCACAATTGCAAGGAATGGTACCATTCCTGTTGTCATTAAGGTAGCTGCGATCATGGCGCTCATTCCGACCATGGATCCGATTGACAGGTCAATGTTTCCAGTGATCAGTACGTAACTTTGTGCAATACCGATCAACAGGTACTTGGACATGGAACGCAGCAGGTTCAACATATTCTGTCCTGAAAAAACCGCCGGGTTAATGATACCAAATGCGATATAAATAATGATCAGCCACGAATGCGGTAAGTGCTGCCCCATTCCCCGATTCCCAATAATTTCTTTAAAAAGGGCGTTGCTGTTTACTATTCATTTTTTACTTCCTCCCTCAGTTTCCTTAATACTCTTGTTTTCAAAGGATGTTGCCATTGTAAGGATCTCGTCTGGGTGGCTTCCCCTTGCTGAAACCTCACCGGTGATACGTCCGTCACACATTACGATGATACGGTCTGCAATTCCCATGACCTCCGGCATTTCAGGATACAAACATAACTGCAATTCCTTTTTTCAGCTCATTCATCAGATTGTAAATTTCTACCTTTGCGCCAACATCAATTCTCTTGTGGGCTCATCAAAGATAACAACCCTTGAATCTCTTGCGAGCCATTTTCCAACAACTACTTTTCTGCTGGTTTCCACCAGAAAG
>VOFK01002117.1_pt1 | contig 17690 bp, 27 predicted proteins | sample 5384121 | NCBI WGS metagenome assembly VOFK01 (sample SAMN12384730, study PRJNA508395) | human gut metagenome | isolation source: healthy gut J | host: Homo sapiens
GGCGATTCACTTCTTGGATAGTCGTTCCCTACCTTTGGCGATACCGTGCGGCGTGAACAAGATTTCAGTATTTCGGATTGGAACGTTCTGCCGGAGTCATGGAATAAATGATGGCTTCGATGCTCTTGAAAGCGTTGTCGTCAATATCAATATCTTTGATTGCTTTTCCTACTCCCGGAATCATGGAAGCGAGGTCTTTCAGATTACCCATTTTCTTGATTTAGCAATCTGGCTAAGGAAGTCGTTGAAGTCGAATTGGTTTTTGGCAATTTTCTTCTGTGTTGCTTGGCTTCTTCATCAGCTGTTCCTGTGCGCTGTTCTACCAATGAAACGATGTCACCCATACCGAGAATGGTCGGCCATACGGGTGGTGGAACTGATCGATTGCTTCCAGCTTTCACCTGTACCTACGAATTTAATCTGGTTTGTTCACTACCGAACGGATAGAAAGAGCCGCACCACCGCGGGTATCACCATCGAGTTTGGTCAGTACCACAATCGTTGTGTCCAGACGTTCGTTTACAAGCTTGGCAGCGTCCCGACCGGTCATCAGAGTCTACCACTCTAACAGAATTCTCGTTCCGCCAAGCTTTTTGGATAGCGGCGATTCAGCCCATCAACTGCCGTCTACCGCCAGACGTCCGGCTGTATCGACGATAACGAGGTCGTATCCTTGCTTTGGCTTTCCTGAATGGCGTGTTGTGCGACTTTACCGATTTGCTGTCCAGCTGCAGGCTTCAATTCACCTCTGCCAATACACGTAACTGCTCGATAGCTGCTTGACGGTCACAACGTCACAAGCCACCAATAATGGCTTACGGTTCTTTTCTTGGTTTTCTCAGCATCCGTGCCAGTTTTTCGGAGAAGGTGGTCTTACCCGAACCCCTGCAAACCTGACATCAGGATAACTGCCGGACGGGCGTCAATGTTTGATCTCGGCTGTCTCTCCACCCATCAATTGTGTAAGTTCATCATGCACGTTTTCACCATCAATTGGCTTGGCTTCACAGCCGCAAGAACGTTGGGCAATAAGCGCTTTTTCTTTCACTGTATCCGTGAAATTTTTGCCACCTTAGTTTACGTCGGCGTCGAGAAGTGCTTTACGTACGTCTTTCAGCGTCTCCGCCACGTTGATTTCGGTGATTTTGCCTTCACCTTTTCAGAATCTTGAATGACCGTTCTAGTCTTTCACTTAAATTATCGAACATAGTTATTTAATTACGAATTACGGATTACAATTTACTTGGCCGAAAGAGGGACTTTTCACGTCTAACTCTTTTATTTGAGCTTGCAAATGTACAAAAATCTCTTGTATTTATATCTTTTTATTCTGCCATTTTGCTTTTTGAGATAAATATAACTTGTTATCAACAGCAAGCTATAATACACAATCTCAATCGTAAAAGCAAATTTCGATCGGTGCTTTCAGCCACATTCCGATGAAAAATGATGTATGATCCGTAGATGATAATTGTAATCGTTTCGAGCAACAGGGCTGCCTGTGTATTTCCTGTTCGGAGATGCCGTTAAACACCACGTTGGCTACGGATGCGATAAGCATGGCAAAACAAATTACATATACCGAGGGGACGGATTCCGTAATGAGCGCAGCTTCACTGGTGTAAATGCAGGAATTGCGGAAACAGTGCCGATACCGCTACTAACCCCAGCATGATGAAAAAGGAGAAACGCGCAATTTTATTAATGAGCGGCATCACGTGCTGGATGCCTCCTGCACCAATAGCATTGCGACAAGACTGTTGGTAGTCGTAGCCAGTGCGTTGACCGGAATCAACAATACGACATAAATACTCCGGACGATATTGGCAATCGCCAGTTCCCGTTGTCCCAACCGTTCTACGGCTACGAAGAAAACGAACCAGGTAGCCATCGACAGGAAATATTGCAGCATGGTGAAGCAGGAGATACTAAGAATCCGCATCAGCAATGCTGGGTCGAATGTGCGCAGGCGGTTCCATACCGTATTTCTTTAAATCGACCGTGGCATACGTATAGATGACGAAAAAGAGAATGGAGGAGGCTTCTGCCAATACGGAAGCAATAGCAGCCCCTTTGATACCCATTTCCGGCAAACCGAACTTTCCGAAAATTAATGCATAGTCCAGTACGACATTAGTTAATGCCATGACAATAGCATTGATGGTTAGCACTTTAGTGCGTGTAATGCCGATGTACAATGCCCGGAACATGACATTGATAAAAAGAAAAAGAATCCGTAAATACGCCAGTTCAGAAACTCCATTGTTCCTTCGTAGATGGATTCTGAAGAAACCAGCAAACGCATGATGTTTCCACCGAATGCTTTGGTGAATCCGAATAGCAGCAGGGCCATGACGAACAGGAACATGATTCCTTGAATCATGACGGGACCGACATCCGAATAGCGTCCTTCGCCATTGCGTCGTGCGATGACAATCTGCGAACCGGTACTGAATCCGAATGCGATGGTGAATACACATATATAAAATAACCCGCCCATAGCCGATGCTCCAAGAGCTACCTCACTCACGTGTCCGAGGAATGCTGTGTCGGTGACATTGATGACATTTTGTGCCAGCAAGCTTAGTAGTATCGGATAACTGACACTCCAAATCTGTTTGTTGGTGTACATAATTAAGTGTTTAAGTTTACACTTTGCAAAGATAGTGCTTTATTTCGATTCGGAGACGATGGGGTAGATGAAAACAATTTCCGGACCTTCGGGAGTTTTATCGTTGACGAGATAGTTTCCTCCGAAATGTTTTAGTAACAATAGGTTGATATCATGCCGGATGATGGTTTCCTGTGATACGAATGCATGGTCCGCCAAAGGTGAATTAGTGATCCGGAAACGGAGCATGTCTTCATCCTGGCTTAACGTGAACCGGATGATTCGTGCTTGCCGGTGTTCTTGTGGGTATACTAGTGCGCTAGTCAAGGCCTGCATCAATCGCGTTATATCGGTATGGATTTGGGCGTCCGTTTCGCTGGAAAACTCAATCTGTATACCGGTTTTCTCGTTTTTCATCTGCGCCATGCTGCATGCTTCCTTGCATAGGGTAGTGGCATCATAGTCTTGCAACTGGAACTTCATCATCTGAGCTTCCAAACGGGATAAGTCGAGAACGTCATTGACAAGTCTCATTAACTTCTCCGAACTTTTGTGGATGATGTTTGAGTATTCTTGCCTTATTTCCTTGTCTATATTGGGTTCGCTGGCTATGAGTTGTGAGAAACCGACCACATTGTTGAGTGGGGTACGGATGTTATAGCTCATGTTGGACAGGAAGCGATTTTTTATTTCATTGGTCTTCCGCACGTTTTCTGTTTTGTTTTCCGGATTTCGTTTTCCGCGTATTTGAGTGCCTTCCGTACCATAAAGAGTCGTGCCATAAAGATAAAAAGCAGAATCAGGATAACAAATATAAAGATCAGATAGGTGAGCTGGATCCGGTTGTTTTCCCTTTTTTTTGATCCAGTTCTGTTTTTCGATATTGTATTTGCTTTGTATCTGTGCCATCTGATTGTTTGAGAGTACAGTGGCTGTCGAGTCTTTGATGGCAAGTGCCTGCTCATACAGGGGGATGGCTTTTCCGCTTTGCCCTGCCTGTTTCCATATTCTGGCCTTTTCGAGTAGCTGTTCGGCATAGTCGCTTGTGAAGTCTTTCTTCAACATCGTCAGTGTCGTGTCGATATAATCCGATGCCTGTTGGTAGGCTCCAATTGCCTGGTAATATTTGGCAAATGTGTCGAAATAGAGTACTTTATACATGAAATAAGTATTCTCGTCCAGATATTCTTTTTAGATTTTTACGAGATGTTCATAGGCTTGTTGCGGCTGATGGGTATTCAGGTAATAATAGCTGTAGAACAGTTCACTGAACAGGTATACATCGGCAAATCCCGCTTTTAAGGATGGGTTTGCACTGATGTGGTTATGAAGAGTGTTTTCCAGTTCCTGCAAATATTTTGAGTAGTTTTTTATTATCCTTCTTTTCTTTGACAACGGATACTAACTGTGACAATACCGAGATACGGACCACCGGATTTTCTGTCGGAGTGAGTAGCTGGTAGGCAGCCTCCAGTGCTTCTATTCCTTTATCCCAGCGCTGGCTGCCGATATATGCATTACTCAAGCATTGATAGGCAGCCATACTACCCCGGTTACTATTCATTTGGGAGGCTTTGCTGTTTGCATCTTTTTTGAGATTCGTTGATAGCAAGTTCGTATTGTTCGTTGAATGTGTACAGGTCTATCTGGAAACGTTTGGCATCAAAAAGTAATTCCATAAATCTGATTTCCGGGCATGAGGCTCCATTATGGTGAGCCATTTGGCTACACTGTCTTGATTATTACGATTGTAATAAGTATAAAATATGGTAGTAAGCAGCCAGACCGGCATATTTGTCATTTCCCAGTTGCAATGCTTCTTTCATTAATGCATCCGAATATTGGATACATTGCTGGTTGTTTTTGTTCTATTCTGATGATTTGATTGAGAACATTCAGCCGTGTTGTATCGTACGGTAATGTTTCCAACACCAGCATCAGGCTGTCGGTTCAAAACAATCTCGGTGCTGGCTTTTCCGGTGAGGGTGCAGCATAATAGAAGGATCAGGAGCAGGACTTGTTTCATTCGGCTTCCTCCTTTCCTTGTTGCTCATGGTAAAATGGGGTGTGTGAACAGGAAACGGGCTCCTTTCCTCATGGTGGAGTCAATCCATATTTTGCCCAGTTTCGATAATGAGTTGGCAGATAGCAATTGAGTCCTGTCCCTTGAGCATTTTCATTCAGTTTCTCAAAAACGGTTGAATATTTTATTCTGATTCTCGGAGAGATACCACCGCAACCGGTGTCGGTCATGAAAACAGTGCTATGTCTTCTGTCTGTTTTCCAGTTCCATGGTGATGGAGCTTGCGAATTAAGTAGTTGCATTGATGAAGGTTGATTAATAATTGTTGTAACCTTGCATTGTCTGTCGTCAATTCTAATGAATGGAGGAGAGGGTCGAAAAACGGACGTTAGCATTCGTTTTGTTTTATTTTTCTCAACCATGTAAATAACGTTTCTGCATATTGCCACTGCATCATCGCTCATATTTGAATTTCATCTTGCCTGCTTTGAAGACTAATGGTGCGATGGTTAATCAGCTTGAGTAACAGTTTTCTTAGCGCTGAATAATAATCGCTACACTGTTTCCAGTTGTCCTAGATGGTTCTTTCGTCAGGATGGAGGCCAGACAACAACGCATTGAGCGGCGTGCCCAATTTCATAGCTCTCACTGTTGAAGGAAAGAGCTCTCTTTGTCGGATGGAATTTTCTTCTTGCTTTTCACTTTCCAGTTCCTGCTGTGATTGGCGCAGTTTTTTTGTTTCCTCGTCTGACCCAAGAAGGAATGAAAAATACAATCTAGTATGACTATATATGAATAGGATAGTGAATAGCTCCAGTAGAAGAAGGATTGTCAACTGTCTGTTTAAGTTGTCCAGTTCATTTTATCTATTTGGTAGAGGTGCAATTCATTGATTTGGCGAACATATTCATTGCGTCCAAGAGTCTTTGTACGTAGTTTGAAAATATTTCTTAAGCTTCATACGCTTCCTTGCTGTTTTCCATTAGTGTAGGGTGTGCACGACTCTCTTCAGTACTTCGAGGGATCTGTAGAGTTGGCTGCTTTGGTATGCGAAAGTAATTCGTCAGCGTGGTTAGTGCCTGCGTGTATTCTTTGACTAGTGTAGTAGCGTGAATACAGGTATTTCGCATCATTAAATGAAAATATGGTACTGGTGTTGCCGGCTGATTTTGTTCGGTTTGTCGTATATAGTTTAATGCTTCCGAAGATGATGCATCTCGGATGCGATAGAATGCTGACAATGACAAGGTGGAAATCGTCTTTGATTCGTATCCTTGTTGATAACAGATTCGAGTTCCCGGATATTGTCTTCTATATCTCTGTCATTTTGATAGTTGAGGCTTCAGGATAAGTGGGACAAGATCCGTTTTTTGATATTATTATTATTATTATATTGGTTTGGCATGGGGGTTTCTGAATGATTTCTAATGCTTCCTTATACGATTTGATGGCAACTTGACTGGTGTTGACGAACAAATAGGTATTTCAATGGCGACGTAATGCGAGTGCTTTGTTGTTCCCAAAGGATCCATTTCTCTGGCTTTCTGGTATTCTACGTTGGCCTGGTTGATATGGCAGAGACTGATGTTGCCTTCTGTGATTAGGCTTGAACGGTCAGCAAGATTTTATCTGGAATAAGGTGGGTATTGTTGTTCCTTTTTGTAATTCCGGTTCTAAAGTTTTTTCCCAGGCAATGATGCTGTCGACAGGGGCGTCCGGACTAAATGGATGATTGTATTCAAGTAAAGGTTGTAATAAAGAAAGACGATCTGAATTTGTACGTGCAGCATATAAGGTGACGGAAATATTAATGCGATGACTATTGCAGTATATGACGTCTGTGTTTTTCACCACAGTATAGAGTAGCACTTTGCTTGTAAGTTTATCTGCAAAAAAAGAAACTTAAAAAAGAGTGAAGATTTACAAAAGAAATCTTCCACTCTTTCCCTGAGCTATTTTCTTTTTGGTATCTCTCTCTTGGGGCCTCGTGGTTGGGGTAGCCGGGGTATGGTTTCTGCATCGTGGATCTGCGGCATCACTTTCAAACTCATTGTCATTTCTTGGTGCCGAGGGCGATGTAATCATCAAGCATGAGCACGGTGCTCGGCGAAAGTATTTTAGAGTATTTAGGGTCCTTTGGCAAAGATTTTTTTTTCTCTTTCACCCGGGTCTTTTTTTCATGTCATATAGTTCTTCTCCGTTTCCTTCCAGATAATGTGTGTATTTGTATCTGGGACCACGCACCATACGTCCGGGGAGTAGTGACGTATTCATATATTCGCTGTGCCATTCGGAAACAACGTAAGGATGGCTTTCCTGTTGTTTCTCTCCTCTTAGAGTCGGTGCAAGGCTGATGCCGGCTTTTTTTTCTGCCGGAACTGCAATGCCTGCCAAATCGCAAAGGGTAGGCAAGAGATCTAATGTAGGTTGTGTCAGAAGATGATCTACAGGCTTTTTCTGCTGTTTGATGCCGGGACCTGCGAAGATAAACGGAACGTTGGTCATTTCATCATAGAAGCTGATATGTTTGGTCACCATGCGATGATGCCATACCGTCGCCGTGGTCTGCCAGGATTACGACAATGGTGTTTTTTCCGGCAGGGGTGGAGTAAAGGGCTTTCAGTACGCTCTCTACTTGCTTGGATACCATCTTGTATAATGCTGGAAAGCAGCGATATAATGGCGATAGTTTTCTTCGCTCCAGTGGGCAGCCTGTGTCATGCGGCGGTGGCTGCAACAGATATACTGCACGGGAGTAGGGAATATTACTCCAGTCTTCTACATCAAAAGTTGTCCGGCAATTCGGGTAGGGGACCGCTGATGGGGCGATCTGTGTGTGTACACCTGCGTTTTCACCGATGAATCCGCAAATGTTATGGGGTTTTGGAAATCCGCAATGCAAATAAAGGGTTCTTTAGGCGGATTGTTGAGGTAGGCAACTGCATCTTCAACAGGTACCTACATCTAGAAAACTGTCATTGTTGACCGGAAATTCAGGGATCGGTAAATGGCTTGGCTACCGGTTCTTTTTATGTTTGAAACCTCTCAGTGAGCCCATGTCATGAGTCTTTCCGAAGTGTACAGCTTTCATAGCCGCTTTCGGAAAAAAGGCTTCCCAGTGTCGGCACGCTTTCCGGCAGGCGTGTTTGATGGGTTCGCTGGAATTTCGAACATTACATTGCTTGATGGGGCATCTGCTGCCTCCGGTGCTGCACGTGAAGGCGTGACTGAGGGGGCAGCCTACATAAGCGTTAGAGAAGATCACTCCTCTTGATGCAACTCTCGTCAATGGGGAAGTGTACAGCCTTGCCAATGTATGCCCGTAAGTTCACCTACTACACGTTGTGTCAGATGGTCGCACTGGATAATCAGAAAGTTAGGCTTTTCGTGCCTGAGCCGCTGCGCCAGCCAAAGGGCCAATCCCATGAATGGATAAATTGTTTTCATTCTTGGTTAGAATTAAGTGATTGATTTTAGCAAAAGTAAAAACAAAAAGCAAAAAAGAGCAGGGAAGTGCTTTTGGACGTAAATGAAACTAATTTGTACAAAAATGAAAGATGCGATGAACGATTTGTGGAGAACGGCGGATGTTTGCGATGAATCGTGAACAGTGGGCTATAGAAAGAACGGTGGATAAACTGCGATTATTCATCGTTCCAGTTTATCCACCGTTCATTATTTGTTGCTCACTTGCCTTGATTAGCTATTCATGCTCATCAGGAATTCGTCGTTGTCTCTTGTTTTTTCCAGACGGTCTTTTACAAAATCCATTGCTTCGATAGGGTTCATATCTGCAAGGTATTTGCGTAATATCCACATGCGGTCGAGTGTTGTCTTGTCAAGCAGCAGATCGTCGCGACGAGTGCTGATGCAGTGATGTTGACAGCAGGGAAGATACGCTTGTTGGACAGGTTGCGGTCGAGCTGTAACTCCATGTTACCTGTACCCTTGAATTCTTCGAAGATAACTTCGTCCATTTTGGAACCGGTGTCGATCAGTGCAGTAGCAATGATAGTCAGTGAACCGCCGTTTTCGATGTTACGGGCAGCACCAAAAGAAACGTTTGGGCTTGTGAAGCGCATTGGCATCCACACCACCGGAGAAGTACTTTGCCGGATGCGGAGATACTGTATTGTACGCACGTGCCAAACGGGTGATAGAATCGAGGAAGATTACTACGTCGTGGCCGCATTCTACCAGCCTTTTGCTTTTTTTTTCCAGTACGATGCCTGCGATTTTGACGTGGCGTTCTGCCGGTTCGTCAAAAGTAGAAGCGATAACTTCTGCATTGACGCTGCGTGCCATATCGGTTACTTCCTCCGGACGTTCATCGATCAGTAAAGCATAATCATATATACTTCCGGATGATTGGCTGCGATAGCGTTGGCGATATCTTTCATTAAGATCGTTTTACCTGTTTTGGGCTGTGCAACGATCAGTGCACGCTGTCCTTTACCGATCGGGGCGAAAAGGTCTACAACACGGGCAGACATGGAATCTGAATACCCCGCCTTTACAGAGTCTGAATTTCTCGTCAGGGAAGAGCGGAGTCAAATGTTCGAAAGGAACACGGTCGCGAACGAATGCCGCATCACGTCCGTTGATCTTTGATACCTTCACTAACGGGAAATATTTTTCTCCTTCTTTGGGTGGACGGATGATGCCTTCTACCACGTCACCGGTCTTAAGACCAAATAACTTAATTTGTGACTGTGATACATAAATATCGTCCGGAGAAGAAAGATAATTGTAATCAGAAGAACGGAGGAATCCGTATCCGTCCTGCATGATTTCCAAAACGCCTACTCCGCTGAGGATATCATCAAATTCGTAGGGTTTTTCACGCTCAATCACTTTGCGTTCCGGCTGTTGTTGTACAGGAGGAACGCTCGGCAACATTATTCTGCTGTGGTGCAGGACGTTGCTGCATCGGAGGACGCTGATTGTTATTGTTATTACGCTGGAAATTATTATTGTTGTTGGCGTTAGCATTGGCATTGTTGTTGCCGGCATTGTTATTATTATTGTTGTTGTCGCGTGGACGGACAATACGCTGGCGTTGTTGCGGTTGAGAATGCTGTTGCTGTGGTTGTGGAGCCTGTTCGGGGGCTGCCTGTGCCGTTTCTGCTTTTGTAGCTTCAAATTTGCCGAAGAGTTCGGTAGGAAGCTCTATTTTTTCAGAAGGCAGGTCTTCGATTGGGATAAAGTCATCATCGTCGTCGCTGGACAGGATATTGCTTTCTTCATCGATCACCGGTGCCGATTTCTTTTGTGGTTTGGCGATTACTGGTTTTTCTGCAATAGCCGGCTTGTTTTCTTTACTTTTTCTCTTTTCTGTCTCTTGTACCGGAGCAGCTTTTTCAGCAGGTGCAACTACCGTTTTTTTCTGCAACCGCTTTTTCTTCTGTTGCTTTCACTATCGGTTTTGCATTTTTCCACTTCCTTGCTTTCTGCTTTTTCAGTGGTGTTGGCGTCTTTGCGTGGACGGCCTACTTTGCGTTTTGGAGCAGCATTTTCCGCTTTCGGTTCAGCAGCAGGAGCCTCTTTGGCTTTATTGGCAGCTTCTTCTTTAGGCTGTTGCTGAACTTTGGCTACAGGAGCATTTTCTTTATTTTTAGCTACTTCAGCGTTTTTCGGCGCGGGTGCTGCTTTTTTCCTCTTTTTTCGGTACGGCTGTGCGCGAACGCTTGCTTTTCTCTCCTTTGCGTTCTTCTTTTAATTTCTCTGCGGCAACTTTCTTAGTGGCTCCGGCTATGGCTTGCTCATCGAGTATCTTGTAAAACAAGTTCTTCTTTTTAAATGAGTCTGCTTTTTGATGCCTAGCTCTTTGGCAATAATTTGAAGTTCCGACAGATTTTTTGTCGTTCAATTGGATAATGTTTATACATATAGTATGGTAAGTTATTAAAAATTTCTGTCTTGATGAAATATGGACAGCATTACTACAGCGTAATAACCGCAGATATGCGAGCATATGTTTTTGTTTTTAATTATGAATTAGGGATGTATATGTTGAATCGTAGAATGTTTCAACGGGGCAAAGATAATAAATATTTTGGTTTCATGAACAATCAGACACTTTTTCAGCGTAAAAACGTATCTTTGCTGTATAAAAGAAAATAGTATGACAGTAAATGAAGCTCGTTTAATTTATTTTTTCGCCTACACACACATCAAAACAAGTAGCCGAAGCAATTGTTCACGGAACTGGTATAAAAAATGTCGTTCCGATGAATCTCACATTGCAGACTGTCGAGGAAACCGTTATTCCCACTTCTGCATTGGCTGTTATCGTAGTTCCTGTATATGGAGGTCATGTGGCTCCTTTAGCTATGGAACGTCTGGAAAATATTCGTGGACTGGATACTCCTACTGTGTTGGTCGTGGTTTATGGAAATCGTGCTTACGAAAAGGCATTGATGGAACTGGATGCTTTTGCTATTCCCCACGGGATGAAAGTGATTGCCGGAGCAACCTTTATAGGTGAACATTCATATAGCACCGATAAATGCCCGATTGCAGACGGGCGTCCGAATGAATCGGATTTGAATTATGCGGAAGATTTCGGAAGAAAAATAATGGAGAAAATACAAGCGGCTGCTGGAGAAGAGACTCTCTATCAGATCGATGTACGTGCTATAAAACGCCCCCAGTCAGCCATTTTTCCCTTTATTCCGCTTTTTGAGAAAAGTGATCAAGTTGCGCAAAAGCGGTACTCCGCTCCCTCGTACCCCTTGGATAGAGGATGAGCTTGTGTACTCATTGCGGTATCTGTGCGGCTCGTTGTCCGGCTGGAGCAATCACCAGAGGGGATGAAGTAAACACAGATGCGGAAAAATGTATTAAATGTTGTGCCTGTGTGAAAGCTTGTGCGAAGAAGGCAAGGGTGTATGATACTCCTTTCGCGTCTCTGCTTTCCGAGTGTTTCAAGAAACAGAAACTACCTCAGACTATCTTATAGATTATCACCCGTTTGGTCGTTTCGTCTATACGAAAGCGGTTATCTGTCCGTTCACCTATCAGCCATGCTATGCGTTCGCCGCAGCAGAGTACCCATTGGCGTTCCTTTTTGGCTGATAGAGAATTTGCGGTCGGTCAGATAATCGCTTACTTTTTTCCTGCCTTTCATGCCGAAGGGAATAAATGTATCGCCTGTCCGCCATTTACGACAGTGTATTTCCTCTGTTAATTTATCGGCATCGAAACAAGCGGTCTTTTTATCCTGTGGAATCTGAAGAAATCGGGGAGAGTATTCTTCTTTCTTCCTTTTATTAATTTGATAAGGAAGAGTGGTTCCATCTTCCGGGCGGATACTTTCCAATAAGAGCAAATTACGGTCTTTGATAACTCTCCATTCTTTGCTGATGAATTGTTTTCCCGGTTGCCCGTGGAGGGAGTTTGCTATATCTTTGATTTGTGCCGAATTAAATCCTAGTGGATGCAGCGTCTCAAATAAAAGGGTTTCGGGAGTGGGGGCGTCCAATAAAGCGTCGATTCGGATACCTTCCGAGTGATAATCTTCTTTTTGGTTTCGTCTATTACCTTATTATATATAGTAGCAACATCATTCAGATAATTGCTTGTCTCTATCAGGCTGTTTTTGACTGATGGATTTATTTCCCTGCATCAGTGGGGAAGCAGATGGAGACGGATTTTATTACGGGTGTATTCATCTTCCAGATTGGTGCTGTCTGTTACGAAGTCTTGTCCGATCTGTTGTAGGTAGCGGATGATTTCTTCCCGATTGATGCAAAGCAGTGGGCGTACGATTGCTCCGTTTCGGGGACGGATTCCTAATAAGCCGGTGATGCCTGTTCCACGAATGAGGTTGAGCAGCATCGTTTCTACACTGTCGTCCTGATGATGAGCTACGGCGATTACATTGGCTTTACATTCTTTTTTTATTTTTTCGAACCAGTTATAGCGAAGTTCTCTGGCTGCCATTTCTATCGAAATCCGTTTTTCTGTTGCATACTGAGTGGTGTTGAAGTCGATAGTATGCAGATGAATCCCGTATTTTCGGCAAAGTTGCCGTACAAACAGCTCATCCCGATTTGACTCTTCCCCACGTAAATGAAAGTTGCAGTGGGCAGCTTCACATGGATAACCTGCTGTATGGAGAACACACAACAAAGCAACAGAGTCTGCTCCACCACTCAGGGCAACCAGAATCTTATCATTTAATGAGAATAAATGCTCCTTCTCTATATATTGTATAACCCGTTGTTGTATCATATCTGCAAAGATAATAGTTTATTGAGCTATCTCAAGTGAATGCTAATTGTTTTTATCGGACTAACTAGGAGAAAAATTCTATAAATCAATTTCTTTTTTCGCAATATCTAATTCGTCCTACTCTAGTTTCTCTTTCGTGCCACTATGTCGGACGCAAAGGGAACTATAGCGATTCTTGTGTTCCACTATAGTGAGACGGATAAGTTTTTGCATATAAAGTCAGTCAGGATAGGCTAAAAAACTTAGCCGTCGGAACCTGAACTTTTAATGAGTTAATTTAGCTACTGTCGGCATATGAAAAGTCTGCTATTTAAAAACATTCTAAATAATTTGCATGCTCCGAAGTTATGAATTATCTTTGCCAAAAATTTTGAGAGTTATGCGTTTGTCCGAATTAAAAACAGGAGAAAAAGGTGTTATTGTAAAGGTATTGGGGCACGGCGGCTTTCGTAAACGTATTGTGGAGATGGGCTTTATTAAAGGTAAAACGGTTGAAGTGCTGTTGAGTGCTCCGCTGAAAAGATCCCATAAAATATAAAGTTTTAGGTTATGAAATTTCTCTTCGTCGTCAGGAAGCGGAAATGATCGAAGTTATCAGCGAAGAGGAAGCAAAGAAACTGGCCGAGAAGACCGTTTATCATGAAGGATTGCCTGAAGACCTTTCAGTAAAAGAAGAAGATATGAAACGGTTGGCGTTAGGTAAACGCCGTACCATTAATGTTGCTTTGGTCGGAAACCCGAACAGTGGCAAGACTTCTTTATTTAATCTTGCATCCGGTGCTCATGAGCATGTTGGAAACTACAGCGGCGTAACCGTGGATGCCAAAGAAGGTTATTTTGATTTCGAAGGCTATCACTTCCGCATTGTTGATTTGCCGGGAACTTATTCATTATCGGCTTATACGCCGGAAGAAATTTATGTCCGCCGTCATATTATTGATGAAACGCCGGACGTGATTATTAATGTAGTCGATTCCTCTAATCTGGAGCGAAACTTATATCTGACTACTCAATTGATAGATATGAATGTCCGCATGGTGGTAGCTCTGAATATTTATGATGAGTTGGAAGCCAGTGGAAATACATTGGATTATCATCTGTTGAGTAAGTTGTTCGGGGTGCCGATGTTGCCTACTGTCAGTAAGAAAAATCGTGGATTGGATACCTTGTTTCATGTTGTTATCAATCTGTATGAAGGAGTAGACTTCTTCGATAAACAGGGAAATATGAATCCGGAAGTTCTGAAGGATCTGACCGAATGGCACGATTCTCTGGAAGACCGGAAGAATCATGAGGAAGAACATTTGGAAGATTACGTGCGTGAACATAAAAAAGACGGGGCATGTCTTCCGGCATATTCATATAAATCACGGTCCTGATATAGAAAAAGCCATTGAGGCTGTAAAAAGTGAAGTGTCCAAAAACGAATTTATCCGTCATAAATATTCTACCCGTTTCCTCTCCATTAAATTGTTGGAGAATGATCCTGACATTGAGCGCATTGTGCGCACATTACCAAATGCGGATGAGATATTCCATGTCCGTGACAAGATGTCGAAGCGTGTTCAGGAGACAATGAATGAGGATTGTGAATCGGCTATTACTGATGCTAAATATGGATTTATCAGTGGTGCGTTGAAAGGAAACGTTCACGGATAATCATCTGGAACAGGCGCAGACAACAAAGGTATTGGATTCGATTGTAACTCATCGTGTCTGGGGATTCCCTATTTTCTTTCTTTTTATGTATCTGATGTTTGAGGGGACGTTTGTCATTGGAGAATATCCGATGATGGGGATTGAATGGCTTGTCGAGCAGATTGGTGACTTGTTACGCAATAATATGGCGGAAGGTCCATTTAAAGATCTGCTGATTGATGGAATTATCGGTGGGGTAGGAGCTGTCATTGTCTTCTTACCGAATATCCTGATTCTTTATTTCTGTATTTCTCTTATGGAAGATTCGGGTTATATGGCTCGTGCAGCTTTTATCATGGATAAAATCATGCATAAAATGGGATTGCACGGAAAATCATTCATTCCTCTGATTATGGGATTCGGATGTAATGTGCCTGCTATTATAGCTTCCCGTACTATTGAGAACCGGAAGAGCCGTCTTATTACCATGTTGGTGAATCCATTGATGTCTTGCAGTGCGCGTCTGCCAATTTATTTATTGTTGGTGGGTGCTTTCTTCCCGAACAATGCAAGTTTGGTGCTGTTAAGTATCTATGTGATTGGTATTGTGCTGGCTGTGGTAATGGCTCGCTTGTTTAGCAAGTTTTTGATAAAGGGTGATGATACGCCGTTTGTGATGGAACTTCCACCTTATCGGATGCCGACAGCAAAATCGATTTTCCGTCATACATGGGAAAAGGGAGCGCAGTATTTGAAAAAGATGGGAGGAATTATTATGATTGCTTCTATTATAATCTGGTTCTTGGGGTATTATCCGAATCATGATGCTTTATGAAACAGTTGCCGAGCAGCAGGGAAAATTCTTATATCGGTCAGTTGGGGCGTGGAATAGAGCCGGTAATAAAGCCATTGGGATTTGATTGGAAATTAGGTATTGGCTTGCTTTCCGGTGTAGGGGCGAAAGAATTGGTGGTAAGTACGTTAGGCGTTTTGTATGCAGATGATCCGGATGCTGATTCAGTAAGTTTGGCAGAACGAATTCCGATTACTCCATTGGTTGCTTTCTGTTATATGTTGTTTGTATTGATTTACTTCCCGTGTATTGCGGCGATAGCGGCTATAAAACAGGAGTCGGGTAGTTGGAAATGGGCGCTTTTTGCTGCTTGTTACACAACGGCATTAGCTTGGCTTGTATCATTTACTGTTTATCAGATTGGAGGATTGTTTGTATGAATAATTGGCAGGAATGGGTAGTCGGAGTACTCGTTGTGCTCTGCATTGCCCGTGTAATATATGGAATATTTCTTTTTTTCGTCGTACGCGGGAAAATCAGAATCCTTGTGACAGCTGCGTAAGTGGCTGTGAACTAAAGGATATGATGGAGAAGAAACGCAGAGAGTGCGATGTAAAGAAAAAAAGTACAAAGAAAAATTGCTGTGGATAGTTGGTAGTTTCAAAATTTGTACTACCTTTGCAACCGCAAACGAGAAAAAATGGTTCCTTGGATGAGTGGCTTAGTCAGCGGTCTGCAAAACCGTGTACGGCGGTTCGAATCCGCCAGGAACCTCAAGTAACACTTTGAATTCCTTGAAAGTCAAGTACTTTCAAGGAATTTCTTTTGGGGGACCATTCTGGGGCCCAATTAGGTAGTATATTATGGATATACCGTTACTGCATGCGCTAATCCTTTTTATTTTAGGTTTTTCCCTACTGACAATTATGGAATTCACTTATTAATTCTGATTTTCCTGCGTTACTTTTGTTCTAAACCAAAAGAAAAACGCCATGAAAAAGATTTTATTTATCCTGTTTGTTGCCCAGTTTATTTTGGCTCCTTATATAATAAAGGGCTATGGTGCAAATCTTGTTGAAGATAATTATGAGTATTCGGGGAGTTGACCAAGGGAGAGAGACTGTTGAAAAGGATATTTTTAGGTAATATCATTATCCGTGATGATAATGGTAATAGAAAGACTATTGAAAAGGATATCTTAGGGAATATCATCATTCGTGATGATAAAGGCAATAGAAAGACTATTGAAAAGGATATTTTGGGGAACATCATTATCCGTGATGATAGAGGCAATAGAACGACTATCGAAGAGGATATTTTATGGAAATTTACCATTGTTCGTGATGATAAAGGTAATAGAAAGACTATTGAAGAAGATATTCTAGGAAATACCATTATCCGGGACGATAAGGGTAATAGAAAAACTATAGAGAAAGATATTCTGGGAAATACTATTATTCGCGATGACAAAGGTAATAGAAAGACGATTACAAAAGATATCTTTGGGAATACTATTATCGAGGATGATAAGGGGAATAGAACAACCATTAAAAAGATATTTTGGAAACGAAATAATTGAATATGGTAACGGTCATGGGAAAATTATTAAAAAAGGATATTTTTGGAAATACAGTCATTGAGGAGTATTAAAATGTACTTTTTAAAATGATAATATATGGGATGTCATTTGAGATAGGGGTTATTCACAATCGTGGATAGCCCCTGACATTGTATGTTATAACCTTTTGCTAAATAATATTTTCGCTATAAAATCATATTATAATCGTAAAAGTGTATATATTTGCATAGTGCGGAGATAAAATATTTATTTCTAAGTTATTAACAAGGATAAAGAAATGGAACACAAACAATTACTAACTGTATTTAATTCACTTCCCGTTGGAATAGGTTTCTTCACAAATATGGCACTCTGGTAAGATGCAATGAAAGCTTTGCCGAATTTTGGAGCTGACTCTGCAAACGCTTCTTGGTAATAAACTCAACATAAATGAAAATTCTGTGGTTCCTGAGCATTGGTGAAGGCAGTTCGTCGTTGTGTTCCGGTACAGATGAGTTTTTGTATGATTTCGATAAACAGAGAACCGATAGTTTTTTCTCCGGAAGTTCCGTTATTTGAAATGTAATGGTAATCCTCTTTAGTGATATTTATGCTTGTTACCTTCATATTTTTATTCGATATTACAGAAACGGTGAAAAGTGAAGAGGTAATTCGTCAAAGTCGCCGGAAACGAGCTTGCTATGAAGGCAGCCAACATCATGTTTTTGGGAATTTGATGCAGTGGCCAAATTATTTTATAGTGATAATGAACTGCTGAATGGATAAGGATCGCCCAAGCCAGAGCAATACGTAACTGAACGAAGCATCGGAG
>VOFK01002746.1_pt1 | contig 17683 bp, 35 predicted proteins | sample 5384121 | NCBI WGS metagenome assembly VOFK01 (sample SAMN12384730, study PRJNA508395) | human gut metagenome | isolation source: healthy gut J | host: Homo sapiens
TTTTATTCTTTTGGCTTTATAAAGTCTTTATGCTTTTTACATCTCATCTTACACGATAAAGTTTTCAGACTTTACATCTTTCAATTATCTGACATAGTTTTTATCAAAGAGTTTATCCACAAGCTCTCTTAGATATATATTTTCTGTACGCTCAAGTTTAGGGTCTGCGTTTCTGATAAGCTGGGCGGCTTCCTGTGCTTTTCTTAGTATATCCATATCCTGTGACATATCCGCTATCTTCAATGCAGGAAGGCCATGCTGTCTGCTTCCGAAAAAAGTCACCTTGGGACCTCTGAGTTTAAGATCTTCCTCAGATATCTTAAAGCCGTCGTTAGTCTTGCCCAAAATTTTAAGCCTTTTCACGCTTTCCTCATTCACGTTGTCTGTAATGAGGATACAACTTTGATTTATATTTACCTCTTCCCCACACGACCACGAAGCTGGTGAAGCTGGGAAAGACCAAATCTGTCAGCATTTTCTATTACCATTATTGCCGCATTAGGCACGTCAACTCCTACCTCCACAACTGTTGTGGAAACGAGCAGGTCTATTTTATGCTCCTTGAAGTCGTTCATGACCTGTTCTTTCTGAGCACCGCTCATTCTGCCGTGAAGAAGTCCCACAGTGTAATCTTTTAAACGTGCCCTGAGAAAGCTTTTTAGCATAGGTCTTAACGTCCTGCAAGTCCATATCACTTTCCTCTATCATTGGACAGACTATATAACCCTGTCTGCCCTCGTCAAGATATTTTTTCACATAGTTAAAAGCACGCTCGCGAAGCTTTCCTGTAACGGCATAAGTTTCAACGGGCTGTCTGCCCGCCAGGGAAGCTCTTTCAGTACAGAAATATCAAGGTCGCCGTATATCATAAGGGCAAGAGTTCTAGGGATAGGCGTGGCTGACATAACAAGCTTATGGGGATTTTCACCCCTTTGACAGCAAGTGCCGCACGCTGTTCAACGCCAAAGCGGTGCTGCTCGTCTGTTATGACAAGGGCAAGCTTTTTGAACTTCGTTGTCTGCTGAACAAGAGCGTGTGTTCCCCACTGCAACGGCGTATTCACCGTTTTCAAGCCCCTCTTTCACAAGCTTTTTCTGTTTTGCGGTCATAGAGCCTGTGAGCAGTGCCACCTTTACGCCCTAGCGGTTCAAAGGAAGCCTTTGAGTGTCTCGTAATGCTGCTCGGCAAGTATCTCAGTAGGCGCCATAAGTGCGCTCTGACAGCCATTTTCATATACAAAATATGCCGCTCCTGCCGCAACTGCGGTCTTACCCGAGCCAACATCGCCCTGAACGAGTCTGTTCATAGGCTGTTCTTTCTGCATATCTCTGATACAATCCTCTATGGCGGTTTGCTGGCTGTTTGTAAGGATAAAAGGCAGAGCGTTATAAAAGCTGTCCATATCCTGCATTTTCAGCACAAAGCCGCTTTTTTCACGGCTTCGGCTTTTCATAAGCTGCATACCAAGCTGCAAAACAAGAAGCTCGTCAAAGACAAAGGCGATTTTTCGCAAGCTCGCAGATGTGCATGTCTTTTGAAAATGTATATTCTCCAAAGCATATTCAAGAGAACAGAAATTATACCTTTGCATTTGCATTATGCTTTTTGGCAGCGGCTCATAGATATTCTTATTAAAAACATTCAGGGCGAGCCTTACTGTTTTTTCTGAGCATTTGCTGACTAAGACCTCTGTGAGGTGATAGACAGGCTGTACTTTATCTTCCGTATCGGCAGAAAGTATCACAGGAGAATTTATCTCTTTTTCGCACAAGGTTTCCTGTTATCCTGCCGCAGAGGTAATACTCTTTATCCACTTCAAGCTGTTTATACATATACTCGCTGTTATAGATAACTATTACAAGGTCGGTGACGTCGTCGGTAAAAATGACTTTTGTACACTGACAGACCCTTTCTGATACGGGCTTCAGGGAGCTTTTTTAACTACTCTGCCCTTTACTATGCAAGGCTCGTTAATTGGTGCGTCGGCTATGGGGACAGGGCGAGGTATAGTCAATATAACTTCTTGGATAATGACAAAGCAGGTCATATACTGTCTTTACGCCTAATTTCTCATAACATTCGGCACGCTTTTTCCCCAACGCCTTTTAGATACTCTATTGGTTTCTCAAGATCTTTTTAACAAACCCTCACCACCTGTCAGCATTTACTCCACTTAATACGATTATATCATACATCACATAAAAGGTCAATGACTTTTATTCAAATCATACATATTTACGCCATTTTCCCTGCACGTTTTGCATTTTTGCACAAAAAAAGAACAGATGAAAAAAAATCATCTGTCCTTGATAAAAACTATATGTTATTATATTTTCTCGCCAAACTCAGAATACTCGATAGAAGCTCTGATGAAATCTCTGAACAGAGGGTGCGCTCTGTTTGGTCTTGACTTGAACTCTGGGTGGAACTGAACACCAACGAACCATGGGTGTACATTCTTTGGAAGCTCTACTATCTCAACAAGCTTTTTCGTCAGGTGAAAGGCCTGCAAGCATAAGACCCTTATCTTCAAGAAGCTTTCTGTATTCATTATTAAACTCCCAACGGTGACGATGACGCTCACGGATAAGATTCTGTGGTGCTGAATAGATCTCAGCACATCTTGAATTGTCTGCAAGCTTGCATGGATAAAGGCCAAGTCGCATCGTGCCGCCCTTTCTCTGTGATATCCTTCTGTGAATCCATGATATCTATAACAGGATATGGAGTGTCACCAAATTCGGAAGAATTTGCCCCTTCCAGTCCTGCAACGTGTCTTGCGAACTCAACAACAGACATCTGCATACCGAGGCAGATACCGAACATTGGTATCTTATGTTCTCTTGCATATTTGATAGCTTCGATCATGCCCTCGATTCCTCTGTCACCAAAACCGCCCGGTACGATTATGCCGTCGCAGCCGTGGAGCATTTCAGCTACAGTGTTCTCATTGAGATTTTCAGACTGTATCCACTTCGATATCAACTTCTGCGCTGTTCTCAAAACCGCCGTGACGGAGAGCTTCTGCTACGGAAAGATAAGCGTCCTCAAGCTCAACATACTTGCCAACAAGACCGATAGTTACTTTCTTTGTTACAGCTATGAACTCTGCCTATCATTTTCCTGCCACTCTTTAAGGTCTGGCTGTCTGCACTCAAGCTTAAGATGATGACAAACAACATCTGCAAAGGCCCTCTTTTTTCAAGCCAGAGAGGCACTTCATAAAGTGATGGCGCTGTAAGATTCTGTATAACGTCCTCTGCTCTTACGTTGCAGAAAAAGACCTATCTTCTGCTTCATATCCTCAGGTATCTCCATTTCAGAACGAAGAACAAGGATATTAGGCTGGATACCGATAGAAAGCAGTTCCTTTACGGAATGCTGTGTAGGCTTTGATTTAAGCTCCTTTGAGCCTGAGATATAAGGCAGCAGGCACACATGGATAAACACAGAATTTTTCTCTTCCAAGCTCGATAGAAGCCTGTCTGATAGCCTTCCTCGAGGAATGGTGTGGACTCGATATCGCCAACTGTTCCGCCGATCTCTGTGATAACTATATCTGTGTCAGTTGATTTTGCCTACTCTGTAAAGACGATCCTTTATCTCGTTGGTGATATGAGGAACGACCTGAACTGTGCCGCCAAGATAATCTCCTCTTCTCTCCTTATTAAGAACTGTCCAGTATATCTTACCTGTGGTGACATTTGAATTGATAGAAAGATTTTCGTCGATAAATCTCTCATAGTGACCAAGATCAAGGTCAGTTTCCGCACCATCGTCAGTTACGAAAACCTCACCATGCTGATAAGGTGACATTGTGCCTGGATCGACATTTTATACGGGTCAAATTTCTGAATGGTAACGCTGTGCCCCCTTGCTTTTTAACAATCTTCCCAGTGACGCAGCGGTTATGCCCTTTCCAAGACCTGATACTACACCGCCTGTTACAAAGACATATTTTGTAGGCATATCATTTCTCCTCCATATATCAAAAAATTAAAACACAAAAAAATCAGGTGAGATCATGTGGACACAACTCACCTTTTCGCTCTTACTAATATCATAACAAATTTTTATACAAAAAAAGGCAAGTGTTTTTTCTATTTTTCTCTGAATTTTTTATAAATTATCAAATAGCTGCAATAATCTCTTGTAAAATTGTTGTAAATTAAAAAGCGGTTTTATTTTGATTTTTATAAAAATTGATGTAATTTTTAAAGTCAAATTCGTAATGAAATTTATGTTGTAATTTGAGGTAAAATAGTATATACTATTATTGTATTATGCTTAAACGAGCTATAGACTTCCGGCTTGCTGACTTTAATCGGAAACGAGGTTTATTTTTATGGACAACGACAACAAGAACACCTCCAACACTCAGGGAGATAAGGATTTACAGTCGCTAATATCCAATGCAATAGAAAATAGAAAGATACTTGATGCTTCAAACTCAAACGGACCTACGGGGGGTCATACCTATCCCCTCAAAGGAACAGCAGAAAGCTGATCCGACACATGAGTCTGATTCAAAGCAGGATAAGACGCCAAAAAAAAGGAAAAGAGGCTGGAGCAAGAAGAAAAAAAGACGGGTATTGCTCTTGGAATAATATTTGTAGTATTCATTATTATAATTGCCATTATCGTAGGTTTGTTTTTCCACTACACAGGAATGCTTGACAGAACTAAAGATACTAAGATAAATTCAGGCAGAGCGCCTATAAATTCCAGCGAGCTTACAAGTGAGGCGGATACATTTGACGCAAAGGAAAAAAAGAGGACGAGCTTAAGGCTCAGCTACAAAAAGCAGTCCTCAAGATATCCAGCGAGGACGTAACAAACATTCTGCTCATTGGCGAGGATATCCGTGATACAGAAGAGGAGAGCCGTGGAAATACTGATGTTATGATGATAATTTCCATAAACACCAAGAACAAGACTATTACAATGACCTCCCTTATGCGTGTGATATGTACATTTACATGGCGCAGTTTGACGAGGGCGGCAACAGGCTCAACAGCGCTTACTGGCATGGTGGCTGTGAGTATCTTGAACAGTGTATTGAGGATTATTTCGGTATCCAGATAGACAGATACGCAAGAGTGAATTTCGACTCGTTTATAGATATAGTTGAGACTGTAGGTGGTATCGACATGGAAGTGTCAAAGGCTGAAGCCGAGGGCATGAAGAAGCCGATGGCAGAACAGAACAAATACCTTAAAAATAAGAAAGGCACTGACTATATAAGCGACGACATATTTGCGGGCAAGAGTGATGAGGATAAGGTAAAGCTTCATCTTAACGGAAATCAGGCACTTGCGTTTGCAAGGCTTAGATATGTAGGAAATTCCGACTATGAGCGTACCGAACGTCAAAGACGTGTTATCTCAGAGATCATAACCGAATCCAAGAAGCTCAGTCTTGTTCAGCTTGACAAGCTTCTGAACAAAGTCCTTCCTGAGATAAACACAGACCTTACTGATGGTGAGATCGCAAATCTGCTCCTCAATGCTTTTTGACTACATGAAATATGATATCCAGCAGCTTAGAATACCTGCTGACGGCTATTTCACAAAACGAAGTCATCTATAGCATGGACGTGCTTAATCCGGACTTTGCCGCAAACTCTGCGTTCATTCAATATATAGTTTACGGCAGTTGTAAAAAACATTGACGAAGCTATCAAGCAGTATCAGGAAGAAAAATGCTTACAACTACAGCTATGACACTGGGTATTACGGCTACTAACTGAATAATTGATATCCGCTTTCCTTTTTGGGAGGGCGGATATTTTTTGCTTCGTGCAAAAAATATAAAAAAATGGTTGACAAATACCCACAAAGGGGTATATAATATATATGCAGCAAAAGATACCCCATAAGGGTATTTGATATAGTAAGGAGGCAAAAAAACATGGACAACAGAAATGATAAAGAACTGTCATGCGGCTGCTGCTGTGATACTTGCAGGCACAAGCACACTCCCCGTGATGATAAGGAAAAATAAAACAGCTAAAGAATAGGCTAAGCAGAGTTTCGGGACAAATAAACGGCATTATCAAAATGCTTGACGATAACCGCTACTGCGGAGATATACTCATTCAGGTTGCAGCTGTTGAAAGTGCAATGCAAAGCTTCGGCTATCTTATTTTGCAGGAACACATGAAAACCTGCATGACAGAGAAGGTACAAAGCGGCAACACTGAAGTTGTCGATGAAGTATTAGAGCTTATGAAAAAAGCTTAAATAGAAAGGCAAATATCTATGAAAAGTTAAAATTCAATGTAACTGGCATGAGTTGTGCGGCGTGTCAGGCTCATGTGGAAAAAAGGCTGTGAGTAAAGTAAATGGCGTGATGGACGTAAACGTGAACTTGCTTGCAAACAAAATGACGGTGGATCTTGACGAGGGCGTAACTAACGCTCAGGCGGTCATAAATGCTGTTGAAAGTGCAGGATATGGAGCAAGCGAGATAGGCGACAAAAGAAAACAAAACTGCATCACCTGTTGCGGCGGCTCAGGACGAAAGTAAAAAGATGAAGAAACGCCTATGGTGGTCTGTGGGATTTTTGATACCGCTGTTCTATATTTGCATGGGACACATGGCGAACATACCTATCCCCCCCTATTTTTTACAGGGCACAAAAACATGATGATATACGCACTCACTCAGCTTTTTGCTCACAGTGCCTATCATTGCAATAAACTTTCACTATTTTTTTCAAACGGCTTCAAAAAAATCTTATCCACCGCTCCCCTAACATGGACAGCCTTATAGCTCTTGGTGCGGCGGCTTCATTCATATACAGTGTTTACGGCACTTACAGAATGGCTTACTTTATGGGCAGGGCGACCTTGGCTCGGCACATGAGTATATGATGAATCTATATTATGAGTCATGCGGCATGATACTCACACTTATCACTGTGGGAAAATATCTTGAGGCTCGCTCAAAAGACAAGACGGCTAATGCTGTGAATAAGCTCGTGAGCCTTGCGCCTAAGACGGCAGTTGTTATCCGTGACAGCGAGGAGATGGAAGTTCCTGCGGAGAACGTAATGGTGGGAGATGTATTCCTGCTCAAAGCTGGCTGGTCTGTGCCATGTGACGGAGTTCTTATTGATGGAAACTGCACGGTTGACCAATCTGCACTCACAGGCGAGAGCATACCTGTAGACAAGGCAGTGGGTGACAGAGTTATGAGTGCAAGCGTATCGGCTGGCGGTTTTGCTAAGGTAAGGTGTGAGAAGCAAGCTAAAAGACTCAACACTTTCACAGATAATCGCACTCGTTGAGGACGCTTCCGCTTCAAAAGCGCCTGTAGCAAGGCTTGCAGACAAGATAAGCGCTGTGTTCGTGCCTATAGTTATAACGATAGCTCTTATTTCACTGGTAGTATGGCTGCTACTTGGCTATAGCTTCGCATTTGCTCTTAACATGGCAATATCGGTGCTTGTTATATCCTGCCCATGCTCATTGGGGCTTTGCAACGCCAACTGCAATAATGGTAGGAACAGGTAAAAGCGGCACAGTTCGGTATCCTAATAAAAATCCGCTGAAAGCCTTGAAACTGCTCACAGCATTGACACTGTTGTTCTTGACAAAACAGGAACTTGCACAGAAGGCAAGCCTGAGCTTATTTCAGCGCAAGCGTTTGGTGATTTTGATGTTTCAGAGCTTAAAAGCTTTGTGGCTCGGCAGAAAGCGGTTCATCACACCCACTTGCAAAAGGCTGTTACAGGCCACTGCAAGACAAATGGCATTGAACTCTCCCGTGCTGAAAGCTACACAGAAACAGCAGGCGGTGGTATATCGGCTGTTGTTGAGGGCAGAAACGTTCTTATCGGTAACAAGCGGCTTATGGATAACAGCGGAGTTGACATATCAATGGTTGAGGAGACGGCTCATGCTCACGCTGACAACGGTGAGATACCACTTTATGTAGCGATCGACAACAAGCTTGCAGGCATTCTGTTCATTGCAGACAAGATAAAAGAGACAAGTGCAGAGGCTATAGAGGGCTTCAAAAAGGCAGGCATTGAAACTGTAATGCTCACAGGGGACAACGAGAAAACGGCTAGAGCAATACAGAAAAAAGCTTGGCATTTCACAGGTAAGATCACAGCTTATGCCTGAGGACAAGGCTACGATAATCAAAAAGAATTGCAGGAGCAGGGCAAAAGGTAGCCATGATAGGTGACGGAATAAATGACGCACCTGCCCTTACAACGGCAGATGTTGGAATAGCTATCGGTGCAGGACAGGATATTGCTATCGAGGTCGGCTGATATCGTGCTAATGAAAAGCGATCTGAATGATGCTGTTACGGCTGTCAAGCTCAGCAGGAGCGTTATGAAGAACATCAAGGAAAACCTTTTCTGGGCGCTTATTTACAACTCGCTTGGTATTCCGCTGGCGGCAGGAGTATTCTACGGCTTGCTTGGCTGGAAGCTCAATCCTGTGTTCGCTGCAGCGGCAATGAGTTTAAGCTCAGTTTGCGTTGTGACCAATGCGTTAAGGCTCAATCTTTTTAAAAGTGGCAGAGAAAACAAAGCCGCAAAGGCTGAAATAAATACTAAAACGGAGGACGGAAAAATGAAAAAGGTAATGAAGAGCGACGGCATGATGTGTTCACACTGCACAGGCACAGTATCGAAGGTGCTTAATGCGATAGACGGCGTTACAGCAGATGTTTCCCTTGAGGACAAGTGCGCTTACATCACACTTGACAAGGACGTGGCTGACGAGGTGCTTTCTAAGGCGGTAACGGACGCAGGGTATAAGGTAAAGGGGATAAAAATAACGCAGATATTTTATCTCACGCATAGTAATTGCGTATATGTAAAAACGGTGGAGAGTGTTTGTCATTCTCCACCGTTTTATTATTTACGCTATTCCGTTTTGTCATCGGTTTTTCTCTGCCGTATCCTCCTGAATTATCGGCATTTCGACTATCGCCTTGAACATATCTCCGTCTATTTCGATATTGAAGATACCACCGCAGGCTTCCGTGAAGCTCTTTGATATGGATAATCCCAAACCGCTTCCGCCGTCTGTTCGTGACTTATCCCCTCGCACAAATCTTTCAAGTATCTCTTCCTCTGTGAAGTTTATCGGCGTTGCCGAAATGTTCTTCTCGGCAAATACTATTCTATCCGCTTTTTTGTACACATCAAAGGAATATCCTTGTGCCGTCCATAGCGTAATTCAGAGCGTTGTCAACAATGTTTTGGAACACTCTGTAAAGCTTTGTCGCCGTCGCCCATTACCATTGCGCTGTCGGCATTTATGTTTATCTTTACTATCTTGCCACTGTCAGCTATCTTGTCCTCTGCGTCTGCGATACACTGATTTAAAAGCATCACAAAATCAAGCTTTGTTAGGTTTACATCAACGCCGCTTGTGGCTTTTTGCTATGCTGAAAACGTCAGACACAATGCCTTTGAGCTTCTGCGCCTTTTTATCAAGTATCTTCACATAGCTCGAAGCTTCATCGTTAAGATCCATTTTCTTAAGCAGGTCGATATAGCTGATAATGGAAGTCAGCGGTGTTTTCAGGTCGTGTGAAACGTTTGTCACAAGCTCTATTTTCAAACGCTCAGACTGTATCTGCTGCTCCACCGACTCTCTCACCTTATCCTGAACTGAGTTGAGTTTTCAGATTCAGCATACACCGGCGAAGTTTTTTTCTTATCTTGCCATCATAAGGCTTTTTCTTCTCCAAGGCTGTCTATCTGTTTGCTGAGCTTTGAAAGCTGTGAGAAGTCACGGATATCTAACACCATCAGTATCAAAGCCACAACAAGCAAGAACGGCTCAACATCTGCACTGGAATAATAAGCGGATTCAAAAACAGTATAACGCCTATGGCTATCGTTCTTATGGATAGTTTCACTCAAGTGGAAGACCATGAAAATAGTGATACAGTGATGTTTCCTTATACTTGCGCCATAGAAACTTACATAATCTGCAAATAAGGCTTTCTTTGAATATGCTTCTTGTCTTTATCTTGCCAACAAACTCCATAAGCGAGCCGAAGCCTGCAAAATATGCCAATGCAAACAACGCTACAGCAAGGATATTTCTGAAAACGGAATTAGCCAAAGCATTGTCAAAAATATTTTTGGTGATGCTCACATAATAATTCCAGCAGGCGCCAAATACAAAAGCAAATGTAATAGCCAATACCATTAGGATAAGGTAAACTTCCGTAGGCACTTTTTTTAGAAAATTGCCTTGCTTCCAGCGTTCAACGCTCTCAGGCTCTGCATTATATGCACAGATCAGGAGCAGATAACACACAAGCATAAATTCAATAACGCCAAAAACGATCACAAAAAGCTTGGCACGATACATATCATTCAAAGCCTCGGTGTATTCCTTTTCCATTGCCGTAAGCTTTTCAGCTTTCGGTGCAAAAAGAATACCGTTATACCTGAATCGTCATTGTCTGTCGCTTTGTAATCAGGCAGGTCATAGAGGTTTTCACATTTTTGCCCATACGTTTCCGTAATCGTCCTGATAAAAATATATGCCGTTGTCATAGTCATAGTATTCATTGCCGTCATCAGTGTAATAATCGTCACCAATTTCTTCATCTTCAAGCCTGTCGGAATATTTCAAGCCGTTTTTCAAATCAAGACCTTTAATAACATTATATCTTGAGTCTACATTATAGAAAGCTATTGGATCATAATTGCCGTAATTGTAAAAATATCTGCCGTAGTTATCATAATAACTTCCTCCTACGGGCACAAGATTGTCGGCATAAAACTCTTCTGTCACGTTATCCTGATACTCCGCTGTATTGTAATAGTAGTCAACTATTTGCCCTGATGAAGTTCTGTCGCTCATGACCTCGTTATCACGGCGGAGTATATAGTTTTTGTGCGATGATTTAAAAGCTTTTATCTTATCCGTTTCGCTGTCATAATTTTCTATATCTTTTATATTTGACAGATATCTTGTTTCGCCATTTTGAGTAATCCCCACATAGTAATCAAACTGACTGTCTACAAGCCGTATACCGTCTTCTGTCTTTTTGTATTTATAGCGGTTGTAATCAAGATAATTAAGATAGTCATTGAGCAGGTGTCTAGACTGAGTGTAATTCCGATCCTCATCAACATATCTGAGATAAGCCGAAGCTGTAACGCACAGTTCCTCATACATTTCATTGGAAGCCAGCTTATAGCTTTCTGATTTAAGATAAGACTTACTGCTGCTGTCAGCATGGCTGTTAGCATAAAGCACCAAAGACAAGCAAAAAGCCACCTGCAATAACGCAGGCAAGCAAAATGCTATAATTCTCATCTTTTTAGCTGAGAATATCTTTAAACCATTCTGCCTGCTCAAATTTTCTCGATTTTGTAACCAATTCCCCACACCACCTTTAAGTATTCCGGCTCTCTAGGGTTTATTTCTATTTTCTCTCTGATGTGACGAATATGTACCATTACCGTATTTTCAACGGCATATGCGTCCTCGTTCCATTACCTTTGAATAGATCTCCTCGGCAGAAAATATCCTGCCTGCGTTTTTCATAAGAAGCTCAAGAATTTTAAGCTCCGTGGCGGTGAGCTTGACAGGTTTTCCGTCAACCTTTAAGCTTTTTGCCTTAGTGTCAAGCTCCAGACCGCCTATTTCTATAATATCCGTTTTGTTTGCCGTGTCGATAGCGCCAAGCTGCATATATCTTCTCAGGTTGCTTCTTACCCCTTGCCACAAGCTCCATAGGGTTATAAGGCTTTGTTATGTAATCGTCAGCGCCCATTGAAAGCCCAAGCACCTTATCTGTATCCTCAGATTTAGCGGAAAGCACAAGTATAGGGATATTCTCTGTTGCCCTTATTTTCATCATTGTAGAAAGTCCGTCCAGCTTAGGCATCATGACGTCAATGAGTATAAGCTGTATGCTGTTCTCAGTGAGCTTTTTCCAAAGCCTCAAGACCGTCATAGGCTTTTATTACCTTATAGCCCTCCATTTCAAGCAGCTTTGCGATAGCTCCCACTATATCTTTATCATCATCTACAACAAGGATTACAGGCTCCTTTATCTCCATATCGACACGATCCTTTCTTTTTACGTTTATTATTATAAGCCACATTCTTTAAAAAAACAGCTCAACATAATTCTTAATTAAATCTTAATGTACTCTCTGATTATATCACATTTTTTTCTGACATTACAACAAAAAAGACGGGCGAAATAAATTCCGTCCGTCTTTATATGGCAAGTTATATTACTTATTCTTTTTCCAAATATGCGTGATACTGCTCGTTGAGAGTTTTAAGTTCTGAATCAACCGTACCCTTATACTGCTCTTTGAGCTGTGTCCACGTATACTGTGAGCCATTCTCATCTGTCTTCATAACTGAAGTATACAGATAAGGAATAACAGCTTCCTTAGTATCATTTGTTGCAGCGTCATTATCTGACAGAGTTGTGGAGATGCCATAACCAGGGTCAAATATCTTAGTGAACTTGTCTGTAAACAAGGTCAACGTAAGCTACGTTATACATATCTTCTGTCCAGTTAGGATTGTTTACAAAGAACTTCTCCTTCTCGATATCCTTATATGTATCCTGAGTATAAACTATCTTTGCACACTCGAGCCAGCACTTCATAGCGTCATTCTTTTGTCGAACCCTTTACCCACATATACGCATTCATGTCGATAGTTGTATAAAGCTTATCAGAGTTAGGATCCTTTGGCATTGGAACTACGCCCCAATTGTCGCCGTCCTTTGGTGAATGTGTACCGGTAGAAGCCCATGGACCCATTGCATAGAAGAGATATTCTTCTTGAATGTCGCCTGCCTGTCCTACCCAATCAGGATAGTACATACCATTCTTTTGCAATATCATAAAGCATATCAGATGCTCTTACAAAGTCAGCGTCGTTAAGATTTGAAACATACTCGTCCTTATCAGCGTCATATGTGATAAGAGTCTTACCTGTTGACTGGAAGATAAATGGTGCGAACCAACCGTTTATGCCGTATCTTTCCTCGTCAGCAGCAGCGCCCTCAACATATTCTGACATCATATCATACCATGCGTTCCAATCCCACTTGCCGTCCTGATAAAGCTCATATGGATCATCAAGACCAGCAGCGTCTATCATAGACTTATCATATGTGATAACAGAACCTGGCAGGAAGTTGATAGGTGCAACAAAGTGCTTGCCGTTGAGAGTGAACTGCTCTGCAACGTCCTTGACATCGCTCCACATAGCACTGTCGAAATCAACGATATCATCAACAGGCTGGAACATTTCCTTGATACAGTTTGCAGGAATGTCATAGACTGCTCATACCAGAACATATCCGGTGGATCGTTAGACATAAGTCTTGCTGCGAGCTTATCATACTTGTTCATTGATGATGTCTGAGAATATTCTTGATCTTACCGCCTTTTCCTCAAAAAGAGTAAGGTCGGTTCTCTTTTCCGGCTCTTTCTTAGTTGGGTTTATGTCAAAATAAGAAAAGCCACTCCAACTCCTTTTCCGAACCATCAGGGATAGTAGCAATATCGTCGGTGCTTGCTACCTTTACCTTATCAACATAAGAGCTGCTTGAATCGCCGCCTGATGAGCTGCCGCATGAAGCTACGCTCACTGCTGACAAGAGAGCCATTGCACCGGCAATAACACGCTTGGAATTTTTCATTATATATAACCTCCGTAACAGATCGTTTTCATTAGAAAACGTTTCCTTGATTCTTACAAAGCTATTATATCACTGAATGTAATCGTTGTCAATAAAGTTACAATCACTGTTACATTCTTTTTAAATACTTTTGGTGATTTCAACAAATAACCATTCATTTTTTTGGTGATTAAGCCTACAGCATAAAAAAAGCGGAAACAACATTCAGCCGTTTCCGCTTCATATAAAATACGATATCTACGCTCTTACCAGCTTATTGATTCGTTTTGCTCTGGAATACTTCGCCACATAACGCCTTGTATCCTTACTGATAACACCGCTGAGAGCAAGCAACGCTATAAGGTTTGGCAGTGCCATAAGTCCATTGAAGATATCAGCGATCGTCCAAACGGCAGAAACCGTCATATATGGTCCGATAAATACAGCGAGGATATAGAGATATCTGTAGACCATGACCACCTTCATGTTGCTGTTAAAAAAGATATTCCATACACCTTTCACCGTAATAGTTCCAGCCAAGGATAGTTGTGAAAGCAAAGAACACAAGACAGACCATAAGAATAAATGCAGGTATCATTGACGGCAGGAACGAGAAGCCGTTCTGGAAAGCGTGATTTGTGACCTCAACGCCCTCAAAAGGCTTTGCCTGTTACTGGGTTGATAGCCTCGTAAGCTTCCCATCATTACGATAGCAAGACCTGTCATAGTACATACAATGATAGTGTCGATAAATGTGCCACACATAGAAACAAGACCCTGTCTTACAGGCTCTTTCGTCTTAGCTGCTGCAGCTGCGATAGGTGCACTACCAAGACCTGCTTCATTTGAGAAAATACCTCTGGCAACACCCTTTTTGTATAGCAATGAACATTGTAGGAAGAGATCCGCCTGCGACAGCCTTGAAGCTGAATGCCTGTTCAAAAAATAAGGGCAACAGCGTGAGGGAGCCTCTGAATGTTTATAACAATAAGTGAAAGACAAGCAACTATATAAACGACCGCCATAAAAGGCACAACTACCTGAGAAACACTTGAGATCCTCTTTATGCCTCCGATAATAACAAGTGCAGCAAAAATAGTTATCAAAAGTCCAGAGATTATAACAGCCCATGTATAGTCAGCGCCAAAAATATTCACTGTATGTTCCTTTTTTTAGGATCAAAAAGCCTGAACTGCCGATGAGATACCATTCACCTGAGAGAAAGTACCGATACCAAAAAAGACCAACGCAAGCGCCAAAGAACGCAAATACCTTTGCAAGCCACTTCCACTTCTTACCCATGCCGTATTCTATGTAATAGAATGGTCCGCCGCAAACGTGTCCGTCACCGTCCATACGTCGGTATTTGATAGCAAGAAAGCCCTCGGAAAATTTTTGTTGCCATACCAAGGAGAGCAGCTATCCACATCCAGAGGAGCGCCCAGGTCCGCCTGAACGCACAACCAATGGCTGTTGCAACACCGACGATATTTCCTGTACCTATGGTTGCGGAAAGTGCGGTGCAAAGTGCTGCAAAGCTCGATATCTCTCCTTTGCCACCATTTTTCGTTCTGAAACATACATTTCAAAAGCCTTTGGCAGGTGGAATATCTGAAGAAGCCTTAGCCTAAAAAGGTGAGGAATATTCCACAGCCATAATGAGTACGATAAGCGGTATGTAGACATAGCCATCTATCGTTTCAAGTATTTTGTAAATTTCTCCATGCCCTAAAAAATCCTTTCTTACAGAAAAATAGGCAGTTTTACGGAAAAACTGCCTTATTTCCCCTATCTATTTTTACGAAAGTAATTAGTCGCCTGTGGACTCTCTTAGAATTATCCTGTGGTCAACAGTATAATAATGATTATCCTTAGTAGTCTTATTCATGTTCTCAATAAGCTTTTGCCACAACAAGCTCGCCCATTTTTTGAGCAAGGCTGTTCAACCGTTGAAAGTGTAGGGATTATCCACTCACACATGGATATATTGTCAAATCCCATTATGGCGACATCTTTGCCCACATCAATGCCCATATCTATTGCCTTGTGCATTGCAGAGATAGCAAGCAAGTCTGACACAGCGAAAATTGCTGTAGGCTTCTCAGCAAGTGCATTGAAATATTCAAACGCTCTGCCTCCGCAGTCATAGTCATAAGACTTTCTTTATAGATATATTCATTCTTTATCTCTATGCCATATTCTTTTTAATGCTCTTATATAGCCGTTCTCTCTTGCAGTGGAGGAGATAGCCGCGGAGTTCGTTCCGATAAAGCCTATCCTTTTATGACCCTTTTTTGATAAGAGCCGCGACAGCGTCAAACGCCGCCTGTTCATCGTCAACAGCGACAGTAAGCACATTTGCACCCTCCACGCCCTCACAGCACAGAGCAACGTTATAATTCTCTGCGAGCTTATTAAGTGAATCTGCGTCATACTGAGTGCCAAGAAGGATAACGCCGTCAACAGTTCTGTTAAAAAGCATATTCATCTGCCTTGTTTAAGCGGTCGAGGTCGAATAGGAAACTGCGGTTATGATATCGTAGCCAACTTTTCCTGCATATTCCTGCATGCCCATGACTATCTTTTTGAATAAAGGGAATGTTCAGAGGTCGGCATAATTACAAGAATGACATTTGTTTCGCACTTTCTAAGATTTCTTCCCAAAAAATTCGGAGAATAATTGAGCCTTGCAATAGTTTCATTGACTTTTTTTTTGTTGACTCATCTGATACGTTACAGCTTCCGTTGAGAACCCCTTGACACTGTCGCCACTGAAACACCGGCTTCCTTGGCAACATCTTTTTATCGTAATGCTCATAGATCTTATCCTTTCTGCGACAGCATACCGCTGAAATAGTCATACCATTATTAATTATAACATATTTTTGAACAATTCTCCAATATACATTCCTAACAAAAAATTGTAAACGTTTTTTAGGCTAATTTAATTAAGAAGCAGACTAAACGCTTGAAAAAGGAACAGTGATATGCTATAATATCATAAACGAATGATTTTTTGAAAGGAAAATACGCAATGCTCCATGGTTATTTTGATATACCCACATTTCACTATTTTGAAGAGAAAAACACCTGGTCCGGCAGCAATTACACCAATTTCAGCTACCGCATAGACCCTGTTCTAGGCGATGAAAAAGAGCTTTATGTCAGAGTATGGTACGGCACAAAGTGCGTCACGGAGGTAACAGACTTTGTGGCAGAATATCACGAAGAATACTCTGAAAAGGGGCTTGAAAACGTTCTGGCAGACCTGACGAAAGAATTTGAGAAATTCAAACTCATCAGAAAAGAGCTTTAGCAACAAAAAGGCGAACACGGTGTCTCTGCATTAGCAGAAACGAACTGTGTTCGCTTTTATTTTTTGTTATCAATACCACTCGTTTTCCTGAGTATTATAAACGTCAGCAGAAGAATCCGTCTCCATCGGCGTTGTCATAGCGTCAGCCACAGATGAAGAATCCTTATTGTTCACAGGCTTCTCAGGTGAGATAAGCTGCTCAGACATAAGTCTTTTTGCCACTTTCATCAACAAGACCAACATCAACAGCTGTCTGAACTATACCATCAGCAATAGCTTGTCCATACTCGGTAAGATGTTCGTCAAAAAGCTTATTGTCGATATCCTCGGTTATAAATCCAAGCTCCACAAGACAGCTTGGCATAACAGTGTCGGCATTTATGTAATAGTTTACACCGGAATTGCCAACGTAGCCATACTGGACTCCTCTATTTTTCAGATATACCTACCTTTTCAAGATCATCAAGTATATTCTGTGCAAGCTTTTGTGTCATATTCAGGCTCAGAATTATTCACCCAAACCCTCAACGCCCGAAATATCACCGTCATAGCTGTTTCGGTGAAGTGAAACATACATATCAGCCTTGGCGTTATTTGCCTTTGCACATCTTTTCGTCAAGCTCAAGGAAAGAGTCATCATCTCTTATCATCACCACATTGACGCCGTATTTTTTCGAGATATTTCTGCACCTAGCATGTAACTGAAATTGAAGTACCGAG
>VOFK01001847.1_pt1 | contig 17680 bp, 25 predicted proteins | sample 5384121 | NCBI WGS metagenome assembly VOFK01 (sample SAMN12384730, study PRJNA508395) | human gut metagenome | isolation source: healthy gut J | host: Homo sapiens
ACTCCTTGTCACGAATACATGGAATATCGTCATGGGCGTGTTCGATATGGCGCAGAGTGTGGTGGCACAGGCATCCGGCATCATTTCTTCGGATGCAGCCATTGATATTTCCTCCATCCTTACGGACATGGAACCCCGGCTGATGGAAATGGATTTGGGTCCGCTGTTCGGGCTTTGGTTCCAGAGTATGTTTATCGGCGTTACCATGTGGGCGCTGTATATCTGCATCTTCATCGTGATTTATGGCCGTATGATTGAAATTTACCTTGTGACATCCGTTGCGCCCATCCCCATGGCTGCCATGATGGGCAAGGAATGGGCGGCATGGGCCAGAACTATCTGCGCTCCCTGCTGGCGCTGGGATTCCAGGCATTTCTCATTATTGTCTATGTGTGGCAATTTATGCTGTGCTGGTGCAGAACATCGCTACGGAGGAAGATGTGATTATGGCGATCTGGGCTGTGTGGGTTATACGGTTCTACTGTGCTTTACGCTCTTTAAGACCGGCCGGCAGCCTTGCAAAAGCTGTATTTCCAGGCTCATTAAGGAGGACGCATGAAGAAATATCAAATCATTTATGCTGATCCCCCGTGGAGTTACCGTGTTTGGAAAAAAAAGAACACGGCAGAACCGCAGAGAGCCACTATTCCACTATGACCATAGAGGACATCCGGAACACTGCCAGTTGGACAGTTGGCGGACAAAAACTGTATTTTGTTTTTGTGGGTAACATTCGGTTATTCGAGAAGCCTTTACTGTGATTGACGCATGGGGATTCACCTATAAAACAGTGGCGTTCTGCTGGGTCAAGCAGAATCGAAAATCTCCCTCTCTGTTTTGGGGGCTGGGGCATTGGACCAGAGCAAACGCCGAGCTGTGTCTGTTAGCAACCAAAGGCTCCCCCAAAACGTCAGTCTGCAAAGAGTGCATCAGATTGTGATGACACCAGTGGAAGCCCACAGCAAGAAACCGGATGTTGTCCGGGATAAAATCGTTGCACTTGCAGGAGATGTCCCGCGTATTGAGCTGTTCGCCAGACAAGCCACACCCGGTTGGGATGTATGGGGCAACGAGGTGGACAGTTCTGTTTCATTTCTATAAAGGAGGGAGTTTCTATGGCCTATGTACCTGTACCCAAAGACCTGACGAAAGTCAAAACCAAGGTTGCTTTCAACTTAACCAAGCGGCAGTTAGTCTGTTTCGGCGGAGGGGCGCTTTTGGGCGTACCGCTGTTCTTTCTGCTCCGTGGCTCTGCCGGAAACAGTACGGCAGCCCCATGTGATGATGTTCGTGATGCTGCCCTTCTTCCTGCTGGCGATGTACGAAAAGCATGGTCAGCCGTTGGAAAAGATCGTGGGCAATATCATCCGCGTCACGGTGATCCGCCCCCAGACAGCGCCCCTACCGCACCAACAACTTCTATGCCGTGTTGGAAGCGGCAGGCAAATCTCGACAAGGAGGTGTATGACATTGTTCACGGTAATCAAAAAGCTGGCTGCACCGGCTGTTCGGAAAAACGAGGAAAAAACCGCGCAGCCGGTCAAACAAAGAAAAAAGCTGTCCCGCGCCGACGAAAGCAGATCGAGGCTGCCATTGCCCGTGCCAACCGCACGGACAAAAAGAAAAAATCGGCTCAGGACAGTATCCCTTATGAACGGATGTGGCCGGACGGTATCTGCAAGGTGTCGGATGGCCGCTACACCAGAAAACCATTCAGTTCCAGGACATCAACTACCAGCTCAGCCAGAACGAGGACAAGACCGCGATCTTTGACGGCTGGTGCGACTTCCTCAATTATTTTCGACAGCTCAATTCAGTTTGAGCTGTCTTTTTTGAACCTTGCAGCCTCCGAGGAAACTTTTGCCCGCGCCATCAACATCCTCTCCAGGGAGATGACTTTGACAGTATCCGGGTGGAGTACACCACCATGCTGCAAAACCAGCTGGCGAGAGGCAACAACGGCCTCATCAAGACCAAGTATCTGACCTTTGGCATTGATGCGGACAAGCATCCGGCGGCAAAGCCCCGATTGGAGCGCATCGAGACGGATATCCTCAACAACTTCAAAGCGCCTGGGCGTGGCGGCGGAAGCCGATGGACGGCAAAGCGCGGCTGGCGCTGCTGCACGGCATCTTCCACATGGACGAGCCGCAACCCTTTCGCTTTTCCTGGGACTGGCTGGCCCCGTCCGGGCTTTCTACCAAAGACTTCATCGCCCCGTCCGGCTTCGAGTTCCGCACCGGCAAAGCAGTTCCGCATGGGAAGAAGTACGGAGCGGTCAGCTTCGTGCAGATTCTGCGCCCCGGAGCTCAACGACCGGATGCTGGCGGATTTTCTGGATATGGAAAGCTCCCTTATCGTCAGTATGCACATCCAGTCCGTGGATCAGGTAAAGGCAATCAAGACCATTAAGCGCAAGATCACCGACTTGCAGAAGATGACCATTGAGGAGCAGAAAAAGGCGGTGCGCTCCGGCTACGATATGGATATTATCCCCTCCGACCTTGCCACCTACGGCACGGAGGCGAAAAAGCTCTTGCAGGACCTGCAAAGCCGCAACGAGCGCATGTTCCTGGTGACGTTCCTTGTGGTGAACGTGGCGGACAACCCCAGGCAGCTCGGCAACAACGTCTTTCAGGCGGGCTCCATCGCCCAGAAGTACAACTGCCAGCTCACGCGGCTGGACTTCCAGCAGGAGGAAGGGCTGATGAGCCTGCCTGCTTTGGGTCTGAACCAGATCGAGATCCAGCGGGGGCTCACCACTTCCAGCGTGGCGATTTTTGTGCCGTTTACCACCCAGGAGCTGTTTCAGGACGGCAAGGAAGCCCTGTACTGCGGGCTGAACGCTCTTTCCAACAACCTCATCATGGTAGACCGCAAGCTGCTGAAAAACCCAAACGGGCTGATCCTCGGCACGCCCGGCAGCGGCAAGTCCTTCTCCGCCAAGCGGGAGATCGCCAACGTGTTCCTCGTCACGAATGACGATCTCATCATCTGTGACCCGGAGGCGGAGTACGGGCCGCTGGTGGAGCACCTGCACGGGCAGGTGGTGAAGATCTCGCCCACCTCCACCGACTACCTGAACCCCATGGATTTGAACCTGAATTACAGTGACGACGAAAACCCGCTGAGCCTGAAATCCGACTTCATCCTCTCCCTGTGCGAGCTGATCGTGGGCGGCAAGGACGGCCTCATGCCGGTGGAAAAGACCATCATCGACCGCTGTGTGCGCATGTCTACCGGGAGTATCTGAGCGACCCCAGCCCGGAAAAGATGCCGATTCTAGAGGACTTGTATAACGAGCTGCGCAGGCAGGAGGAAAAGGAGGCGCAATATATCGCCACGGCGCTGGAAATCTACGTCACCGGCTCCCTCAACGTGTTCAACCACCGCAGCAACGTGGATATCGAAAACCGCGTGGTGAGCTACGATATCAAGGAGCTGGGCAAGCAGTTAAAGAAGATCGGGATGCTGGTGGTGCAGGACGCGGTGTGGAACCGCGTCACCGTCAACCGGGAGCAGCGCAAGTCTACCCGCTACTATATTGACGAGATGCACCTTTTCTTGCGCGAGGAGCAGACTGCGGCCTATACGGTGGAGATTTGGAAGCGCTTCCGCAAGTGGGGAGGTATTCCCACGGGGATCACCCAGAACGTGAAGGACCTGCTCTCCAGCCGTGAGGTGGAGAACATCTTTGAAAGCTCCGACTTCGTGTATATGCTCAACCAGGCGGGCGGCGACCGGCAGATTCTTCTGCCAAGCAGCTGGGTATTTCCCCGCACCAGCTTGTCCTATGTGACCCACTCCGGCGAGGGCGAGGGGCTGCTGTTCTACGGCTCCACCATCCTGCCCTTTGTGGACCACTTCCCCAAGAATACCGAACTGTACCGTATCATGACCACCAAACCGTTGGACTTAAAAAAGGAGAATGAACAGCATGACAAAGAAAGAAATTGAAAAAGGCGCAGGTCTGTTTCTGGCCGCCGTCAGCGGCTGTGAGCAGATGGTGGAACGCTCGCCGCCGTCCATTCTGCTATGAGCAGGAAAAAGACAGCAAAAAATCTCACGCCCAAGGGCTATGCCGGATTTACCCGGATTCACCATATCTGGACAGAGGGCATACCGGATGTTCCCAAGCTGTTTATTGGCAGCCCAATTCAGGATCGGGACATGGCAAGAGGAACCCTGATGGCGCTTTTTCCTGTCCACAACGGTTTTTCCGGCAGAAACCATTCAGATTCCAGTATATGCGGAAACCTGTGTGCTGCTGGATGACCTGATGGCGGGTGGCTGGTTTGCGTATGGGAACCGCGCCTGCGCTTTTACGGACGAGGAACGGGCTGACCCGGCTCTGGAGAAGCCCATCCGCAGGCTGACCGGGCCGCCGCCAAAGCAGACAAGGCGCAGGCGAAAATCCCCAAAAAAGCAGGTGCGGCAAAAAACGGTGGACCCCTAAGACTGGCAAAGTGACCACCAAGCTGGTGCTGGAGGACAAGAAGAAGCCGCCCTCCAAATTGTCCCATGCGGTGCGGGATACCCCCGCCAATGCCGCTCTGGGGAAGCTCCACAAGGAAATCCGGGAGACCGAACAGGACAATGTGGGCGTGGAGAGCGCCCACAAGTCTGAGGAGGCTGCCGAGACCGGTGTTAGGCTTGCACGGGAAGGCTACCGCAGCCACAAGCTGAAGCCCTACCGCAAGGCGGCCCAGGCCGAGCAGAAGCTGGAGAAGGCCAATGTAAATGCCCTGTTCCAGAAGTCCTCTGCGGGAAAATCCCCAGCTTACCAGCAATCCGTTTTCACGCTGGCAGCAGAAACAGACCATCAAAAAGGAATACGCCGCCGCCAAGCGCGCCGGAAACACCGCCAACACCGCAAAAGGCCACCGGCAAGGCCGCCAAGACGGTCAAGGGAAAGGTCCAGCAAGCGGGCGCGTTTATCATGCGCCAAAAAAAGGGCTTTTTGATTGCAGGTGCGATCTTCCTTCTGGTCTGTATGTTGCTCAACACCATGTCCTCCTGCTCCATGATGGCGCAGAGCATCGGTTCTGCCATTTCCGGCTCTACCTATCCGTCGGATGACCCGGAGCTTGTGGCGGTGGAGGCCGACTACGCTGCCAAAGAAACGGCGCTGCAAGCCGAGATCGACAACATCGAAAGCAGCCATCCGGGGTATGACGAGTACCGTTATGACCTGGATATGATCGGGCATGACCCCCATGAGCTTGCGGCCTACCTGTCTGCTGTGTTGCAGGGGCTATACTCGCCAGAGCGCACAGGCGGAGCTGGAGCGTGTGTTCAACGCACAGTATCAGCTGACGCTCACCGAGGAAGGCGAGGTGCGCTACCGGACCGGAAACCCGGACGGACAGCGTGAGGGCAACAGCTATACCGTTGAGGTTCCCTATAACTACTACATTTTTGAATGTAACGCTTACCAGCAAACCCATTTCCTCCGTTGCCACGGAGCTTTTTGACCCCGGACCAGCTGGCAATGTATCAGGTGTACCGGACCACCCTGGGCAACAAGCCGCTGATCTTAGGCGGCGGCTCCACAAACACCAGCGATTCTGAGAGTTTGGAAGGTGTGGAGTTTATAAACGGCACCCGCCCCGGCAATCAGGCCGTGGTGGATATAGCCGAAAAGTCAGGTGGGCAATGTGGGCGGTCAGCCGTACTGGAGCTGGTACGGCTTCAATTCCCGTGTGGAATGGTGCGCCTGCTTCGTGTCCTGGTGCTACGGCCAGATGGGGCTGTCTGAACCGCGCTTTGCCGCCTGCCAGTCCCAGGGTATTCCGTGGTTCCAGTCTCATGGACAATGGGGCGGGCGTGATTACGCCAATATCGCCCCCGGCGACGCCATCTTCTTTGACTGGGACCTGGATGGCAGCGCCGACCATGTGGGCCTTGTGGTCGGCACGGACGGCAGCCGGGTCTATACCGTGGAGGGCAAATTCTGGCGACGCCTGCAAGATCAAAGTTACCCTGTGACCTACGAGTGCATCAAGGGCTACGGCCTGATGAACTGGTGACAAATTTTTGATGAAGGAGTGATTGATTATGGCTAAGAACAAAATTGAACGCATTGACCGGGAAATTGCCCAAAAAAACCCGCGAGAAGATCGCGGAGTACCAGGACAAGCTGAAAACCCTGGAGGCGCAGAAAACCGAGGCGGAGAACCTGGAAATCGTTCAGATGGTGCGCGCCCTGCGGCTGACCCCGGAGCAGCTGAACGCCATGCTCTCCGGTGGTACGGTCCCATGGCCGCTCTCCGCCAACTACAACGAACAGGAGGATACCGACCATGAAGAATAAGAAAATTTTCAAAACCCTTTCGGCCCTCTGCGCCGCCTGGTGCTGATGATGGGCCTTTCCGTGACTGCCTTTGCCCAGGGAACGGAAGAACTTCCGGCGGAGGATGCCACCAACGACAGCAATGTGGTCGTGGAGGAAAGCCGAGGACAGCCCCGGCCCTGACCCCGGATGGCAACGCTGCGGCCCTGGTAGATGACTTTGGCGACAATAAACAGCTCATCACCGTCACCACCAAGGCGGGCAACTACTTCTATATCCTCATCGACCGCGCCAACGAGGACAAAGGAAACCGCTGTCCACTTCTTAAACCAGGTGGACGAGGCGCTGACCTGATGGCGCTGATGGAGGATGGGCAGTCCACCGAGAAGCACGCCGCTGTCTGCAACTGCACGGGAAAAATGCGAAGCCGGTGAAGTCAACACCAAATGCGAGGTGTGAGTACAGCCACATGACCGGCTGTACCGGCAAGGAACCGGAGCCGGAAACACCGGCGGAACCCGGAGCCTGAAAAAAAGAATCCGCAGGACTAAACCCGGCTGTCTCTGCTGCTGGTGCTGGCTGTGATGGGCGGCACTGCCTTTGCCTACTTCAAATTCATTAAGGGTAAGGCCAACCACAAAAACAGCAGCAATCCAGACGATTATGACTATGAGGACGGCGAGGATGATACCGGACGAGGGAGGACGATCGAACTGGGAGACCGAGGAATCTGACGAGCCGGACGCTGACGGGGGCGGCGGTGAAGAAAGTGAGGATGAGACCCCATGACCCGGTTTACCGACAGCCCCTATGAACGCATGATGACACGCAGGCCGGAGGGCGGGAAGGACACTTCCCGTCCTCTCTCTTTACCAAAAGCCACCCCCTGTTATGGCTGCGGAAATTATGACGGCAGCCCTGCGTGGGATTCTGCCATCGTGAGATGGAACGATGGCTCAAGAAAAAAGGAGGAAAACAAAACCATGAAGCTGGTGATCGCTGAGAAACCGTCCGTTGCCCAAAGTCTGGCCGCCGTGATTGGGGCCACCGCCCGCAAGGACGGCTATCTGGAGGGCGGCGGCTGGCGGGTCAGCTGGTGTGTGGGCCATCTGGCTGGTCTGGCCGACGCCGACGCTTATAACCCGGACTACGCCAAGTGGCGCTATGACGATCTGCCCATCCTACCGGAGCATTGGCAGATGGTGGTGAAGCAAAGACAAAAAAGAAACAGTTTGCTGTCCTGAAACAGCTGATGAACGCCCCGGACGTGACCGAGGTGGTAAACGCCTGCGATGCCGGACGCGAGGGGTGAGCTGATCTTCCGCGCCGTCTACGAGCTGGCGGGCTGCCAGAAACCCATGAAGCGGCTCTGGATTTCCTCGATGGAGGATTCCGCCATCCGGGAGGGATTTGAAAACCTGCGCCCCGGCGCGGACTATGACGGCCTGCGGGATGCGGCTCTCTGCCGCGCCAAGGTGGACTGGCTGGTGGGGATCAATGCCACCCGGCTGTTTTCCGTGCTGTACCACCGCACTTTGAATATTGGGCGCGTCATGTCCCCGACGCTGGCCCTCATCGTTCAGCGGGAAGCCGAGATCGACGCCTTCAAAGCCGGTTCCGTTTCTACACGGTGGTCCTGGAACTACCCGACTTTTCCGTTTCCGGGGAACGCATGGTGGATAAGGCCGCCGCCCAGCAGCTGAAAACGGCCTGTCAGGGTGTGCGGATGTGACGGTCAAAAAGGTGGAGCGCAAGGACAAATCTGAGAAGCCGCCCGCCCTCTTTGACCTGACTACCCTCCAGCGGGACGCCAACCGGCTACTGGGGTTCACAGCCCAGCAAACCCTGGACTATTTGCAGAACCTCTATGAAAAGAAGCTCTGCACCTATCCCCGCACAGACAGCCGCTATCTGACTTCGGATATGGCGGAGGGATTGCCGGTGCTGGTCAATCTGGTTGCCAACGCCATGCCGTTTCGCAAAGGGATCGCCATTTCCTGTGATGCCGGTGCGGTCATCAACGACAAAAAAGTGACCGACCACCATGCAGTGATCCCCACCCGGAACCTCCAGGGTGCGGACCTGTCCGGTCTGCCAGTGGGTGAACGGATGATTCTGGAACTGGTGGCCTTGCGCCTGCTGTGCGCGGTGGCGGAACAACCTCATAGTTACTCAGAAACTGCTGTCACCGTAGAGAGCGCCGGTGCGGAGTTTACCGCCAAGGGCAAAACTGTGAAGCGCCCGGCTGGCGGGCGCTGGACGCTGCCTACCGTTCTGCGCTGAAAAATGCGGAGCCGAACAACAGGAACCGAGGACAAGGCCCTGCCGGAGTTGGCTGAAGATCAGACTTTGCCCCTTTCCAATGCCGCCGTCAAAGAGGGTAAAACCAGCCCGCCCAAACACTTCACCGAGGATACCCTACTCTCTGCGATGGAGACCGCCGGGAAAGACGATATGCCGGAGGATGCGGAACGCCAAGGGTTAAGGAACCCCAGCCACCCGCGCCGGTATCTTGGAAAAGCTGGTGTCCACCGGCTTTTTTGGAGCGCAGAAAGAGCAAGAAAAACCGTGCAGCTCATGCCATCCAATGACGCGGTCCCTTATCACCGTGTTGCCGGAGCAGCTGCAATCGCCCCTGCTGACCGCTGAGTGGGAACACCGCCTGAGCGAGATCGAGCGCGGCGAGCTGGCCCCGGAGGACTTTATGGCCGGATCAGCGCCATGCTGACGGGAGCTGGTGGGGACCTATCAGGTCATCAAGGGGACCGAGTACCTGTTCTCTCCGCCCCCCGTGAAGTAGTGGGTAAATGCCCCCGCTGCGGCGGCGATGTAGCGGAACTGCAAAAGGGTTCTTCTGCCAGAACGAGGGCTGCAAATTTGCCATCTGGAAAAACAACAAATGGTGGGCAGCCAAGAAAAAGCAGCCTACCAAGGCACTGGTGACAGCGCTGCTCAAGGATGGCCGCGCTCATGATGAGGGGCTTGTACTCCGAAAAGACCGGCAAGACCTATGATGCCACGGTGGTTCTGGAGGACGATGGGCGGTACGTGGGCTTCAAGCTGGAATTTGACCGGCAGAAAGGCGGTGGCCAAAATGAAGCTCTCCGCTTTATGAACAGGAAACCATTCTCCTCTACAATCAGGCCGAGGACACCGCCGAAGTTTATACCCATGACCCCCCGGCTGCTGGAGAAGCTGACCGGCGACTGGCCAAAAGCACCCGGAACAGGTTTGAAAAAGGACCGCCAACCTTTCTCGGTTCCCAAACGCTGTGTGTCCGTCCGGGAACCTTACAGCGCCGAGCGCCGTAAGGCTGCCAGTGAACGGGCCAAGGCTGCCGGGTACAGGCCGCCCATCCCCAAACCGAAAGGCACTGATTGACGATGGCGCAAATGTATTTGAGACGGTCAAGCAGTCTATCACCATTCGGGAAGCCGCAGAACGATATGGGATTCGAGGTCGGACGGACAGCATGGCCTGTTGCCCCTTTCACGATGACAAAAAAAATCCCAGCATGAAGCTGAACGAGGAATATTTTTTATTGCTTCGGCTGCGGAGCCACCGGCGATGTGATCGGCTTCACAGCGAGGCTCTACAATCTGTCCCCCAAGGAAGCCGCCGAGAAGCTGGCGCAGGATTTTGGCCTGGCTTATGACAGTCAGGCTCCTCCCCGGCGACGCCATGTCCGCCAGAAACCGAGGCGCAGAAATTTCAAGGAGGACCGAGACCATGCCTTTCGTGTCCTGGCCGACTACTTTCCATTTGCTCCGCAAGTGGGAAACGGACTACACACCCAAAACACCGGAGGAAAATACATCCCCGTATTCATGGAGGCAATCCAGAAAAAGGACTATGTGGGCTATCTGCTGGATTCTTTTCTGGAGGACAGCCCGGAGGAGCAAAAGCTGTGGATTGCCGAACATCAATCAACAATCGCCAATTTAGAGAGGAGAGTGAACATCATGGCTGATAAGACCACCAATCGAGAACGGTTACAAGAGATCACAGCGGGTATTGAACAGGGCATCAAGGAACTGTTCGAGAGCGAGAAGTATATGCGCTATCTGTCCGTCATGTCCAAGTTCCACCGCTACTCGTGAACAACACCATGCTCATCTATATGCAGCGCCCGGAAGCCACCCTGGTGGCCGGGTTCAACAAGTGGAAAAACCAGTTTGCGCGCCATGTGAAAAAGGGCGAACATGGCATCACCATCATTGCCCCCACGCCCTACAAAAAGAAGATCGAGGAAATGAAGCGCGACCCGGACACCCATGCCCCCATTTTGGATGCAGACGGTAAGGCGGTCATGGAGGAAAAGGAAATCGAAATCCCCATGTTTCGTCCGGTCAAGGTGTTCGATGTAAGCCAGACGGACGGAAACCCCTGCCGGAGCTGGCGTCCAGCCTGTCCGGGACGGTCCCGCACTATGAGGTGTTCATGGAGGCTCTGCGCCGCTCGGCTCCGGTCCCCATCGAGTTTGAGCCGATGGCCGAGAACATGGACGGCTATTTCTCATCCGACCGCCAGCGGATCGCCATCCGGGAAGGCATGAGCGAGGTACAGACCGTTTCTGCTGCTGTCCATGAGGTTGCACACAGCAAGCTCCACGACCCCAAAAAGTACGAGGCAGAGCCGACCTGGAAGATTGTGATGGTGAGCGAGGGCGGCATCAAGCACGATTATCGCCTGGACTTTGCCACCGAAGCGGAGGCAGAACAGGCCGCCGCCGAGGATGGCTGGCGCTATGTGGACGAAAATCAGTTTGAGTGGCGGCTGGAAGTGGAGGAAGATCATTCGGCGGTGAAACAGACCGCCAAGAACCGCAACACCGAGGAGGTGGAGGCCGAGAGCATTTCTTACGCAGTCTGCCAGTATTATGGTATCCAGACCGGCGAGAACAGCTTCGGTTACATCGCTTCCTGGTCTAAGGGCAAAGAGCTGAAGGAGCTGCGGGCCAGTCTGGAGACCATCAACAAGACTTCCTGTGAGCTGATTAACGACATCGAGCGCCACTACAAGGAAATCTGCAAGGAGCGCGGCATTGACCTGACTGCCGCCACGGAACCGCAGCAGGACTCTATCGAGCTGCTGGCAGCAGACATCGACCAGTTCACTTTCGATTATGACCCTTATGAGTATCGGAACAATGCAGATAGCCGTGAGGACGCACTGCACGAACTGACTGCCACACTCCGGAAAGCGGAGATGCCAGCGGTGTACGCGAATGGCTCCAGAATATCGTGAACGAGGATGAACCGGATGAAAACCACCCAAAAAGCTGCCGAGCTTATGGGACGCTTGGATCAGCTGGTGCCGATGACTGAACCGGAACAGCTGACCGAGCCGGAAAATACCGAAAGTGTCCAGCCCAGCGCCGAGTACCGGGAGGCCCTGCTGGTGCTGGATGATACCACCTATCTTCATGTTCAGCCCTGCGACACCGGCTGGGACTACACGCTCTACGATGTGGCAACCATGAAGCAGATGGACGGCGGCCAGTTGGACGGGCCGGATATGGGCCGTTCCACAGCGGTTAGCCATATCTGCGAGGACCTGGGGATGGGCGGCAAGTCCATCAAGTATGCGCCGCTGTCCATGATCGAGACCTTGCAGGAGGCGGCTTACCACCAGATGCAGGAACAGGTCAGCCAGCAGACCGCAGAAGCTGTCGCCACCCAGCTGCCGGATGCCCAGGGAGCAGGCGTTGGACGAGTATCCCATGCCGGACCCGGCACTGACTCAGGATGATCTGGAGAAATGCGGCTACCTGGACGGGATTCTGCCCCTCTCCAAAGAGCGGGCCTATGAGCTGATGGAGCGAGCCTGACCGTTTATATCGTCCAGGAGGGTGAAAACCCTGAAATGGCCTTTGACACCGCCGACCTGGACGCCCATGACGGTATCTTTGCTGTGTCCCGCGAGGAATGGGAGCAAAGCCCGGACTTTCACGAAAAAGTTTTGGAACGGCAGGACCGGCAGCTGGAACGGGAGCAGGCGTTTCTTGCCCATGAGGGCAGCTGCTTTGCTATTTATCAGGTGAGCCTGGACGATCCGCAGAATGTACGGTTTATGAATCTGGACTGGCTGCAATCGCACAATCTGGCCGTGGACCGAAGTAATTATGACCTGATCTACACCGCCCCTCTGAACGGTTCCGGCAGCACTATGGAGCAGCTGGAAACGCTGTATAAACAGTTTCAACCTGAAAAAGCCTGTGGATTTTCACAGCCCGTCCCTGAGCGTCAGCGACATCGTTGCCATCAAGCAGGACGGTAAGGTATCCTGTCATTACTGCGACAGCGTTGGTTTCACCGAGATTCCCGGATTCTTGCCGGACAATCCGCTGAAAAATGCGGAAATGATGCTGGAGGATGACTACGGCATGATCGACGGTATCATCAATAACGGCCCAAAAGAGCCGACAGTGGCGCAGCTGGAACAGCAGGCCCGCAGTGGTCAGCCAATCTCCTCTCATGGACTTAGCAGCAGCTGTCCACCGGGAGGAACGGGAAAAGAAAAAGTCCGTAATGGAGCAGCTGAAAAGCCAGCCCCGGACGGAACACAAAAAGACAGCGCCAAATAAAAAGAGCGCAGAAAGGGAGCTTTGATATGGGACAACTTTCACTTTTGAAGAAACGAACCTTCTTTGCATCTACAACACCGGCAGCCGCACCGGGCTGATCGAGGCTCTGACCGAGATGCGCGGCGAACTTTCGCCGGAGGAAGCCGAGCTGCGGGAATTGACCGACAGCGCCCTGGTAAACTCCAAGCTATGAGCGATGCCGAGTTTGCCCAGCTGGAGCTGTACCCGGATTTCGACGAGTAAAAACACATAAAGACCTGATGGGCGGCCTGATATGCCGCCCCATTTCCATTTAACACGAAGGGAGGACAACAACCATGCCATCCAAAAGCAGAATTTTACCGGCAGATGGCCGAACAGGTATCGACCCAGCTTGTAGGCAGCTGGAAGGAGTGGACGGCTTTTCTCACCACCGCCGCCCGCCTTTATAAATACCCATTCCACGAGCAAATGATGATCTACGCCCAGCGCCCGGACGCTACCGCCTGCGCCGAGTATGACCTGTGGAATGAACAAATGGGCCGCTATGTGCGGCGCGGCTCCAAGGGCATCGCCCTGGTGGACGATTCCGGGGACAGCCGCCTGCGCTATGTGTTTGATATTTCCGATACCGGCACCCGTGAACATTCCCGCACCCCCTGGCTGTGGCAGCTGGAGGAACGGCACATTGGGCCTGTGTCGGCCATGCTGGAGCAAAACTACGGCGTTGCCGGTGACAATCTCGCCCAGCAGCTCACGGATGTAGCCGGAAAGCTGGCGAGTGAGTATTGGGACGATCATCAGAGAGATTTCCGCTATATCGTTGACGGTTCGTTCTGGCGGAGTACGATGAGTACAACATCGAAGTGCAATTTAAGTCCGCCGCCACCGTCAGTATCGCCTATGCCCTGATGTCTCGCTGTGGGCTGGATACGGAACAATATTTTCCAGCATGAGGACTTCATGCCGATTTTTCGATTTCAATACCCCGGCCACGGTTGGGGCGTTGGGCGCGGCGGTCAGCCAGATTAACCAGCAGGTTTTGCGGCAGATCGGCGTCACCATCCAGATCTATGAGCGCGAGCAACTCGCGGAAAGGAGCGTCACACATGGAGAACAGCCTGACTTACACGATGAACGGAGATTACCTGATTCCCGACCTGAACCTGACCGAGCAGCCGCAGAAGCCCCTGGGCAAGTACGGCAGGATGCGGAAAGCGTACCTGAAGGAACACCGGCCCCTGATCTACAACCAGCTGTTGCTGACCGAGAAGCTGTACCCGCACCTCATCGAGATCGACGAGACCGCGAACAGCCGTCTGGAGCAGATGATGCCCCAGCTGGCGAAAGAGGCGGGCGCGACGGAGCAGCTGAAAGCCCGCGACCCGATGCACTGGGTGGGCCTGATGAACACCTGCAAGGCCCAGGCCGAGGAGATTCTGATGGCGGAGCTTATTCACAGCTGAGTTTCTTCCTCTCCGAAGCAGAACAAATCAGAATCATAGATGAAGCAGAGAATGTGAAAACATCCTCTGCTTTTTTCTCTTTTGCCCAGGCTGACATCGACCATGTGCTGCGGCTGGGCGGCAACACCTATCGCCAGAGAGAGCGCATTGTCGCGGCCTTTGAGGAGCAGAAGTCCACCACCGAGATCGCAGACACCCTGAAAACCCTGTACCATGGCGGCAACGGGATTGGCAGCATCACTGCATGGTATGCCGAGGATGGAATCCATCTTTCCACGGCAAAACTGCCCGTTACGATAAGTCCGCCCAGGTCATTTCCTGGGAGAGTGCCGCTGAGCGTATCGGCCAGCTTTTTGCAGGATGGCCAGTTTGCCACCAATGTGGAGCTGGCTGAGGCTGCGGGCTATGAACGCTCCCTCCTCGCGGAAAAAGTTCTGGAATCTGTACCACGATTTCAGCGAGGAAGCCAGAGAAGCTGGGTATCTGCCCATCCTTTCCAACAATCCGGGGCGCGGTTTCCCGGAGGAATCTGCATGGCTCACCGAACAGCTGAAAAAGCCCGGAGTTTCGCCAGAACCTTGCGGAAGAATATGCTGCCTTCTGGACGGCCTACCAGCAGGATCGGGATTTGCTGCGCTTCCACTACCATAAACCCAAAAGAAATTTGGGGGAGAACCTGCAAGATCTGTCCTTGCCTCGCACCACCTTTACCTCCTCAGTTGACGGAAGTACCTTCGGTCAAGCAGTTCATCACAGAGGACGAGATCGACGCAGCCATGACCAGAGGCAGCGGATTTGAGGGCGGTAAAGGGCCGAGTTTTCACCTTTTCCAGGAACCCATGCTACGGATAAGGAAAAGGTGGATTTTCTCAAACATAAGTATGGTATTGGCGGTCACTCCCATGCCCTGTCCGGTGCAATGAAAAGCGATGAAAGCCACGACGGAAAAGGTCTGCACTACAAAAAAGACGGCTGCCCGGATGTGCATTTCACATGGGAGAAAGTCGCCAAGCGGATTACCGATCTGATTCAAAAGGGCCGCTATCTCACCGAACAGGAACAGACGGAGTACGACAAAATCCAGGAAGAAAAGGCCCTGGCGGAAGAAGATGCCCTGCAAGCCCAGCAGCCGGACCCGGCTGTGTGGGAATACAACGGGCGTCAAGGAGCGCCACCCGGATGATATAATCCTCTACCAAATGGGGGATTTTTTTGAGCTGTACGGTGAGGACGCCAAAACTGCTGCTGCGGAACTGGACCTCAATCTCACGACCCGCGCTATCCCCGGCGGTGGCCGTGTGGAAATGTGCGGCTTTCCGGCAAACCGGCTGGAGCAGGTTGTGGAACAGCTGCGGGATAAGCATGATGTGACCATTTCCGCTGTCCCGAAGGGCGGCAGGGAGCGGCAGGAGTATTCCATGCCCTCTATCGACCATGAGGCGGAACAGCACATCAATGCCCAGGAAGCGGAGTTTGGCGCAGACGGGACCAGAGTATTTCAGGAGACCGAAGCAGCCGCAGCCCCTACGATTCGAGAACTGCATGAGCAATACAAGCCCATTGTACTTGCCGCTGTTATGGAAGATGTGCCATATCGCAATGCCTGCGGTCACAGTGACCATGAGAACGCCGTGATCGAGGGCAATGCCGCTATTCGCCGTGCTGTCCTGGGATCTGGCAACATGGAGCTGCCCGCCTCTATTCCGACACACCGGAGTTCCGTCAGCGCCTGCACCGGGAAGTCATCGCTGAGACTTATCCCAAGCTCCATGAGCTGCTGCACTCTCACGGACAATGACATTGACCGAGCTATCCAGGACTGGAACGGCAAGATCGAAAGCAAGCACGCCGTTGTCCGCTACATGAAAGACCATACGCGGGAAAAAGATACCGCCGCATGGCTGGCCCATGAGTTTGACGGCGGCGATGGCAAAACCCCGTTTTCGGTTCGCCCGGAAAGCCCCGAAGGAACGGTGCTGCCCTGGCCCAAGGTACAGCGCCGGATCGCTCAGCTTATCAAGGAGGACCGGTTCTACACCGAAGCGGAACAGGACCGGTTCGACAACATCGACCCCATCGCCATTCGGGAGGCTTTGCCGAGCGCGGCATTGTGAATGGTGAACTGGTGGATGAGGAAAAACTGGATAATGACCCATTCATCCAGCGTGTTATGGCGGATGTGGAGGCCATATCCAGAGAGAGCGTCCCGGCAGATGAGCCGGAACCAGCCTTCTCCCCATAATTTGCGCGTGTTCTGGTTTCAGATGAGGGCTGCTGGTGCAGCTCGTGGCACCGGGGCCGAACGATCCCATGGTTTCCTCACGCCTTCCAGATCAAACTGCAGGGGATGACACGCTGCCTGGCATGAGCTTCATCCCATCCCACCACAGGCTGAGGCAGGGGAGCGGTTTGACAGCTTTTTGCGGGAGGCCACCAACGACTTCTATACCCAATTTACTGCCATGCAAATCTGGATACAGGGTGGACCAGGACTGACTGGGGATCATGTGCTGTGGCCCATGGCCTGATTAATTGAGACGGACAAGGGCGGGGCTTGGCAAAGATTTTAGGAAACAACATATGCCCCATATTTTAAGTGAACCTAGCCAATGTTAACTATTAGACATATCAAGCATTATACACAAAAAATACCAAATATTAGACCTATTTTAATAAAGGAGCCTGTGGGGTCCGGAGCGCAATGATACCGTGATTCTGTGGCAGAGATAGCCAGCTGCCAGCGCCTATAAGAAGCATCTCATTAAATATTCATGGTTCAAATATGATTAAAGCAGGTTCTGAAACTGTTTTAATTACTCCATAGGATTGAAAAGAGTTAGATGCCTTCTAGTATCGGTTATGGTCTGATATTATTTTGATTCGAATCGCTCCAGACATCATAGGGGTTAGAGGGCCAAAATTGAAAATCGGCATTTTCTTCGAAAAACATGATTGCATGTGAGAATCAGCAGAATTAGACGAATCATAATGAATATTTTTAGAAAGAAGACCTTTAACACCACTAAATATAAATGTTGAAAGATTTTAATAAGGACGGGCATAACTGCATGGCATGAGTCTGCTTTAGCTAGAAAAACAGAAGCAGGAATTAAGCTAATATAGAAAAAAGCTTGACCAAGTGATTAAAATCTGGGGATGCAGTCGTTTTTGGGCAAACTTTAGGCACATTACAAATATAAATGGCCAAAGCTTATTAATAACACCTTCGGTTTAGTAAAATTTAATTTAAATCTTATACATTAAAAATAACCATTGCGTGGCACGAGGTTTGTTTTTTATATTAATGAATTACTATATTTCCCTGCTTCTTTTACTAATGAAACAATACATGTGGCA
>VOFK01001455.1_pt1 | contig 17676 bp, 35 predicted proteins | sample 5384121 | NCBI WGS metagenome assembly VOFK01 (sample SAMN12384730, study PRJNA508395) | human gut metagenome | isolation source: healthy gut J | host: Homo sapiens
TCTCATATGGATGCTTTCCAGCCTCATCTCCGATATAATTGCTGGTGATGGAATCAATGGTTCCATCCTTTTGCAGTTCTTCAATCGCGCTGTTAAATTTATCGGTCAGATCCGAATTGCCTTTGGCAATACAGATGGCATACTCTTCCGGATCAAACGTATCGGATAAAATCTTTAAATCATCATTTTTTTCAACAAAAAGCTTCTGCCGGCTGCTGATCAATGATCACACAGTCAATCTTTTCCTGTTTTTAATGCCTGAATGGCATCTGCGCCTTTATTGTAACGTTCTACCGTACTGCCATCATTTTTTTTTCATACTCTGTGGCATCCGAATCTCCGGTTGTACCGAGCTGTACTCCGATTTTTTTTCCCAGGAAGATCATCTCTGAGTTCACACTGTTGGCAGGTACGGATGAACCGCAGCCTGCTGTTGCAGCTGCCATGGCAGAAACAAGTAAAAGCGAAATCAATTTCTTTTTCATAATCTTTGTCCTCTTCTTTTTCATATGTATTTTAAACACCAAGGAATTTTTTAACAACCTGTGGCATTTCTTCCACTTCACATACCGTATCATGAAGTACCGGTGCGGTACGGATCTCTTCGATCGCCTGTGGGACTTTGACATTTCCGATTCTGGAAAGCTCATCTACCAGCTCAAAGTCACCCATAGCATCATATTTCGGATCGATCGCATCCATCACGCTTCTTGTAAACTTGAACGGACTTGCCGTGCTGGCAATCACGGTCTTTGTCTCGGTATCCCCGGTATCCTTCTTATACTTATGGTATACACCTGTCGCAACTGCTGTATGGGTATCAATGATATATCCGGTATCCTCATATAATTTTTGATGGTCTTTGCAGTCTCTTCTTCGCTTGCATAATTTCCATAGAAATCAGCAAGCTGCGCACGCATCTCGTCTGTGATTGCATATTTTCCGTCTGTGGAAAGTTCTTCCATCATCTTTGTATTCTTTTCTGCGTCGTTTCCGCAATACGGTAAATCAGACGCTCCAGATTGGAAGAAATCAGAATATCCATGGATGGAGAGCTTGTAAGAATGAAATCACGGTTTCTGTCATAGGTTCCGGTTGAGAAGAAGTCAAATAGTACTTTATTCTCATTGGAAGCACAGATTAATTTTGCAACCGGAAGTCCCATATTCTTTTTGCATAAAAAGCAGCAAGGATATTTCCGAAATTTCCGGTTGGAACTACAACATTGATCTTTTCATCTTTTGCAATTGCACCATTTTTCATATATATTTTGCATATGCATATACATAATAGACAATCTGTGGCACCAGACGTCCGATATTGATGGAGTTCGCGGAGGAGAACTGATAACCTGCAACATCAAGTTCTGCTTCAAGTGCTTTATCATTAAACATCTTCTTCACACCGGTCTGTGCCTGATCAAAGTTTCCGTGGATTCCAACCACACAGGTATTTTGCACCTTTCTGTGTGATCATCTGTTTTTCCTGAATCGGGCTGACGCCGTCTTTTGGATAAAAAGACAATGATCTTGGTGCCCTCTACGCCTGCAAATCCGGCAAGGGCAGCCTTTCCGGTATCTCCGGATGTCGCTGTTAAAATAACAATATCATTTTTCACCTGATTTTTTTCTTGCAGAGGTAATCAAAAGATGTGGCAGGATAGAAAGTGCCATATCTTTGAACGCAATCGTTGTCCATGGAACAATTCCAGATAATAAGCACCGTCCGCATCTACCAGCGGTGCAATCTCCGGCGTATCAAATTTGCTGTCGTATGCTTTTTTTGATACAATCCTTTAACTCATCTTCTGTAAAATCCAGTAAAGAAACGGCTCATGACTTCATAAGCAGTCTCCTGATAGGACATATCTGCAAGTGTATCCATCGGGACATCCAGTGCCGGGATACGCTCCGGTACAAAAAGTCCTCCATCATCTGCCAGACCCTTTAAAATTGCCTGGGATGCAGTCAGTTTTACTTTATCATTTCTGGTGCTTGAATACATTAATTCCATTTTTTCTTCCTCATTTTACAAAAATTTAATCATAACGTTTCTCGTACATTATAGGTAAAAAAGTGGGTGGTGTCAATGAATTTCCTATGTTATACTACTAAAATAACCTGTCATAGGCGATTGTGAAACGCTCTCCTTGCGCCTGCCGCCGCTTACACGGTCGGACGCGCAATTATCCAGAATTACGAATTTACAGGAATCCGCTTCTGCCTTTTTCGATGATTTGCTGTCCGTCCAACGTTCAACAGTTTCTGCGGTCTGTCGGTCTGCCGGGGACACCGTCTGAGCGGGTTCGTGTCTGCCTTAGAGGGAAGCTTCGAATAAGCGCGCCCACGGTTCTATTTGCGCAGTCACAGGGTAAAATGTTTAAAACAAAATATATATCAAGACAAATGGGAGTGGGCGTAATAAACGTTTCGAAGGTTCCCTCTTAGGCAGACCAGAAATTCGCAAACGGTGTCCCCGGCAGACCGACAGACCACAGAAACGGTCGAAGCGATGCCCGGACACAAAAATTAAGGCAGAAGCGGATTCCTGTAAATTCAGCAATTCTGTCTAAAAAGCGCGCCCGACCGTGTAAGCGGCGGCAGGCGCAAGGAGAGCGTTTCACAATCGCCTAATAACCTGTCAGGGCGAAAGGAGAATTTATGTTAACCGGTGTATATCTTGCGACAAAAAAAGACAAAACCGTATACTATCGCTCCAATATTACGCACAAAGGCCGTCATATCAGCCTCGGAAGCTTTCCCTCGGAAGTTCAGGCATCAGGCATACACTGCCGCCTGCGAGCTGTTATCCGGTACAGAAACCATCGATGAGGCATTTTACCGAGACCAACCAGCTTGCCTTTGAAAAAATTGTTTCACTGATCAATTTCCGGGATAATCATATGTATATTCCTACCCCCATTTATCTGCGCAAAAATTATTTCAGTTATTATCTGAGTATTCACCGGGGAGTTAAATTTGACATTGATGACCTCTTTCTATTACAGCAGCCACCGGATTCTGACACGCCAGGGACATCTGTATGTCAATCACTATGGAATGCAGCTTACGCTTCTCGGCCGCTACGGCATCAAAAACCCATGCGGTAAACGGCAGGGGAATTTTTGTTTTGTCAACGGCGATGAAAATGATTTCCGCTACTCAAACCTCAAAATCATCAATCCGTATTTTGGTGTCGAACGCATCGACAAAAACAGAACCGAACACTATAAAGTACGTATCCATATCCACGGCAACATCACTGTCGGTAATTACACAAATGCGATTGATGCGGCAATTGCCTATAACAAAGCCGTAGATCTGGCGCATCAGGCCGGCATATCAAAAAATTTTCCGGAAAACTATATCGAGGAGCTGTCTGCTTCGTCCCTATGCCGATATTTACCAGCAGATTTCCCTTTCTCCTACATATCTTTCTTACCTAAAAAGGACTTCCCGCAAATAAGGGAAGTCTCTCTGACATCTTTTTATTATTTCTGGTTGATATAATTGACAAGACCTTCGCAGTCAATAATCTTCTGCATAAATGGTGGAAATGCCTGTCCCTGAATTTCTTTCCGATTGTCACATCTGTGATGATTCCGGAATCAAAATCTACTTCCACCTCATCCCCTGCCTGTATTTCTTTTTGCGGCCTGTGGGCACTCAATGATCGGCAAACCGATATTGATGGCATTCCGGTAAAAGATTCTGGCAAATGTCTCAGCAATGACACAGCTGACACCGGATGCCTTGATGGAAATCGGTGCATGCTCACGGAAGAACCACATCCAAAGTTTTTTTATTGGCTACAATAATATCTCCCACATGTACATTTTTTACGAAATCTTTATCGATATCTTCCATACAGTGTGTGGCAAGTTCTTTCGGATCGGAAGAATTCAAATATCTTGCCGGAATGATAACATCCGTATCTACGTTATCGCCATATTTAAATACACTACCATGTGCTGCTTTCATTTCTTATCTGACCTCCTTTTTTCTCCGGCATCTTCTACATTACTTCCGCCGGGCCTGAAATCTTTCGGTGATGGCACTTGCCGCTGCAACCGCCGGGCTTGCAAGATATACTTCTGAATCTACATGTCCCATACGTCCGACAAAGTTACGATTGGTCGTAGAGACACATCTCTCGCCTGCTGCCAGGATACCCATGTAACCACCAAGGCAGGGTCCACAGGTCGGTGTGCTGACAACGGCACCTGCTTCGATAAAGGTCTTTAAGAGTCCCTCTTCCATGGCATCCAGATAAATCTGCTGGGTTGCCGGGATTACAATCACGCGGAGTCCTTTGGCTACTTTCTTTCCTTTTAAGATTTCTGCAGCTGTACGAAGATCTTCCATACGTCCGTTTGTGCAGGAACCAATCACAACCTGATCAATTTTCACATCGCCCACTTCATCAATCGTACGTGTGTTATCCGGCAGATGGGGAATGAAACGGTTGACTTTAAAGTTGAAAGATCAATCGTAAATATTCTTCGTCATACTCTGCATCCGCATCTGCTTCATATTCCACGAACGGTCTCTTGGAATGTTCTTTCATGTATGCACGGGTCAGATCGTCAACCGGGAAGATACCGTTCTTTCCACCGGCTTCGATTGCCATATTTGCAATGGTAAAACGGTCATCCATGGAAAGGTATTTGATTCCTTCCCCAACAAATTCCATGGATTTATAAAGTGCACCATCCACGCCGATCATGCCGATAATGTGAAGGATCACGTCTTTTCCGCTGATCCATGTGTCCGGCTTTCCTACAATATTAAATTTGATTGCAGACGGTACTTTTTTAAACCATGCTTTTCCGGTAGCCATGCCGGCTGCCATATCTGTACTTCCCACACCAGTAGAAAATGCACCAAGTGCACCGTATGTACATGTATGGGAATCTGCACCGATAATCACATCTCCCGCAACCGTAAAGTCCTTTTTCCGGAAGGAGCGCATGCTCAATTCCCCATCTGTCCTACATCAAAATAGTTTGTAATATCATTTTTGCAGGCGAACTCGCGTACGCATTTGCAATGCTCTGCGGATTTAATGTCTTTATTTGGAGCAAAGTGATCCATCACAAGTGCGATTTTATTTTTTGTGAAATACACCCTCTACATTCATTTTTCCGATTTCATGAATTGCAACCGAGAAGTAATATCATTGCCCAGAACCAGATCCAGGTCTGCCTCGATCAGCTGTCCGGCGCTGACAGAAGGCAGGCCTGCATGCGCTGCCAGGATCTTCTGTGTCATTGTCATTCCCATGGATAATTCCTCCTTTAATATCTTAAACTACTATGATTTTAGCACAGATTATTTCATAATCCTAATACATAATAAACATATTTACCATAACTATATTTTATGATATAATAACTTATTATAATAAACGGAGGCAATAATGAATCAGAATTTATCTTCTTACTGGATTTTTTATACGGTTGCCAATGCCGGAAATATTTCCAAGGCAGCCAAAAAGAACTCTACATCAGCCAGCCTGCCATCAGCAAATCCATTCAGAAACTGGAAGAAAATTTAGGATGCAAACTGTTTTCCCCGCAGTTCCCGCGGCGTTGTACTGACGGACGAGGCCAGTTACTTTATGGACATGTAAAGGAAGCCTTTGAAACACTGACACTTGGGGAAGACAAATTAAAACGCTCCATCGATCTTGGTGTCGGTCACCTGCAGATCGGTGTCAGTTCCACACTCTGCAAATTTGTGCTTCTGCCCTATCTGAAAGAATTCATACGGCAGAATCCGCATATCAGTATTTCCATCAACTGTCAGTCGACCAACGAAACGCTTGATCTGCTGGATGAAAATAAAATTGACATCGGTCTGATTGGAAAAACCGGATAATCTCAAAAACATCAATTTTTACTATCTGGACAACATTGAAGACATTTTTGTAGCCAATCCGACTATCTCTCAAATCTGAAAAAAAAAAGAGGGATTACCAGAGATTCCATCCTTGGCAATTCCACACTTATGCTTTTGGATAAGCATAACATGACGCGGCAGTATATTGACGATTATCTGCAGGACAATCATATTTCCGTAGCGGAATCCATTGATATCTCGAACATGGATCTGTTAATTGATTTCGCAAAGATCGGTGTCGGCGTTGCCTGTGTCATCAAAAGTTTTGTCACAAAGGAACTCCAAGAGGGATCTCTCGTGGAAATCCCGCTTGGCATCCCGATCCACAAACGGGAAATCGGTTTTGCATACAAGGAAAACTTAAAGCCATCCAAATCCTTACAGACCTTCATTGACTTTTACCGTACTTACAGACCGGAGGAAACACTATGAAAGAACAGCTTCACACCATCCCAATTTCAGATGCCATGGCAAATGCCGGAGAATGTCCGTTCTGCTATATTGAACAAAAAAACCGAAGAACACATGATGGATTTCGTCCTCGGACATGGTGCCTCCTACATGGAAGCCGATATCCGCGACATGACAGACCGGGAAGGATTCTGCCGCGCACATTTCAAAAAAAATGTTTGATTATGGAAATTCGCTCGGCAATGCCTGGATTTTAAAAAAAACACTGATGAAACGTCACGAAGAGGAAATGGATCATGTCTGGAAAACCTTCCGTCCGGACGCTGCTGCAAAACGCAGCAGTCTGTTCGGCAAAAAAACAGATGGTTCTTCCAATTCCATTGTCGAGTGGATCAACCGGCGGGAATCCACCTGTTTCATCTGTAACAGTGTAAAAAAATACCTTTCAGGCTTACATGAAAACCTTCTTTCCATGTACAAAAAAAGATGTGGATTTCTGTGCACAGGTGGCAAATACCAAAGGATTCTGCCTCGATCACTTTAAAGTTCTCTGCGAAGGTGCCGACGAACAGCTTTCCGGTGAAGAGAAAAAAAGAATTCTATGCCACCGTCCTTCCTCTGATGAAGCAAAATTTCCACCGCGTCTATGAAGACGTTGCATGGTTTATTGAAAAATATGATTACAAAAACAAAGATGCCGACTGGAAAGATTCAAAGATGCCATTCAGCGTGGCATGCAGAAATTGCGTGGCAGCGACCCGTCCCTGCCTCCTCATGTGTTAAAAAAATAACTTTTAGTTTTTCCTTCCGGCAACTATAAGATAGCCCGCATCCATCAAAAGCATGCACAGAAATACAAGTGCCGCATACCCTGTAAGATACCCGGGTTTCCCAGCCTGTCTGCCAGCCAGACAAGCGGAGATCCGGCGGATGGCCAGTTCACAAAACATATAATTCACATCATATCTTTTATCAAACCAGTAAATGGGTATCACAACCGCAGTCAGAAATAACACCACCTGCCAGAGTTTTGCAAAAATCCGGTCGAATTTCATGGGATGCAAGTTTTTTCCTGCCACATACAGTACAATTCCCATATGAAACAAAAAGCCTTCTAGTGTAATGAAATGAATGACCGGATAAAAGTTCCAGTTTGGAAATAAAAGTGCCAGCACTGTTCCCGGGAGACAGATGGTATACAGCACCTGCCCCAGCCATTTCCATTTCGTCAGACAATGAACGGCACACAAAAATTCCAGCCATGCTGCACAGATGAAACGGGAGTTCATATAAAAACGCTTCATGGATCACCGCAATATAAATTGCTCTCACGACAATCAACACCACAAGGGAACATGCCGTCAGACCATCCATCCGGCGTTTTTTTCTTTTTCATCCCCTTTTTTATAAATCCATACATATCTGACGCATATGGCAAAAATAACCGAAAGCCACAACAGATGCCATGACCGAACAACGCAAATCCAATGCCATCCGGAATATGGGTTTCATATGTAAAAAAAATAAGAAAGATATGAAAGTTTCACATCAAAGACCTCCTTTTTTTACAGTATCTGTGTTTTCCTTTTTTATTATGCAAAAACACCCTGCGCCTTTTGCGCAGGGTGCCTTTCCCTTAGAAATCTTCTGTCTGCTGTTTTCTGGCAGACAGGAAACATTTTTATTTCATTACAATGTTTACCAGTCTTCCCGGTACATAAATCTCTTTGACAATATTTCCGGTCAGTTTATCTGCAATGACTTCTTTGCCTTTGCAATTACCTGATCCTTCGGATCATCTTTCTGGATACCAAGCGTTCCCTTTACCTTACCATTGATCTGAACGGCAATCTCCACGGAAGATTCCACCGTCTTTGCCTCATCGAACTCCGGCCATGTCTGCTGATATACTCTTCCCTCGCATCCGATAATCTGCCACATTTCTTCTGTGATATGCGGAGCAACCGGATTCAGCAGAATGATCAGTGTCTTTAACTCTCCCCTGGTGATAGAGCCTTTTTTATAAAAATCATTCAAAAGTGTCATCATGGCAGCAATCGCCGTATTGTACTTGAGGTTTTCAAAGTCATTGGAAACCTTCTTGATGGTCTGATGCATCTTTGTCTCAAGATCCTTGGAGTATCCCTCCTCATCATCAGTCATAAGATCCTGTAATTTCCATACACGCTCCAAGAAACGGCGGCAGCCTTTTACGCCATCTTCAGACCAAGATGCAGCCAGATCAAATGCTCCGATGAACATTTCATAGGTACGCAGGGTATCTGCACCATACTCCTGCACAATATCGTCTGGATTGACTACATTTCCTCTGGACTTTGACATCTTCTCTCCGTTCTCACCGAGAATCATGCCATGGGAAGTACGCTTCTGGTATGGTTCCGGAGTCGGAACAACGCCCTGATCATACAGGAATTTATGCCAGAATCTGGAATACAGAAGATGAAGCGTGGTATGCTCCATACCGCCGTTGTACCAGTCTACCGGCATCCAGTATTTGAGGGCTTCCGGGCTTGCCAGTGCTTCCGTATTGTGGGGATCGGTATAACGCAGGAAGTACCAGGAAGAACCTGCCCACTGAGGCATGGTATCGGTTTCCCTCTCTGCAGGACCTCCGCAGCATGGACAAGTCGTATTTACCCAGTCCGTCATTGCAGCTAACGGCGATTCTCCGTTGTCTGTCGGCATATAACTTTCTACTTCCGGAAGCATCAGCGGAAGTTCGCTCTCATCGATCGGCACGTACCCGCATTTATCGCAGTGAACAATCGGAATCGGCTCACCCCAGTAACGCTGGCGGGAGAATACCCAGTCTCTTAATTTATAATTAGTCTTTGCCTGACCAATTCCTTTTTCTTCCAGAAATTTGATCATCTTTTCCTTTGCATCTTTTTACTTCAGGCCGTTTAAAAAGTCGGAGTTGATCAGCACACCCGTCGCTACATCGGTAAAAGCAGCCTCATTGACATCCACTTCTTCTCCGTTCTTTGCAACTACCTGAATGATCGGAAGATGAAATTTCTTTGCGAACTCCCAGTCCCTCTCATCATGTGCCGGTACTGCCATGATCGCACCGGTACCATAGCTCATCAGTACATAGTCGGAAACCCAGATCGGAATTTCTTTTCCGTTGACCGGATTGATTGCAGTCAGACCGTCAATTGCCACACACCAGTCTTGTCTTTTGCAAGCTCCGCCCGCTCAAAATCAGACTTTCTGGAAGCCTGCTCGCGGTATGCAACGATTTCCTCCCAGTTTTTAATCTGATCCTTGTACTTATCCAGATATGGATGCTCTGGTGAAACAACCATATAGGTAACACCAAACAATGTATCGCAGCGTGTGGTGTAAATACGCAGCTTATCTTCTGTATCTTTGATCTGAAAATCAACCTCGGCACCTGTAGAACGTCCGATCCAGTTTTTCTGGGAAACCTTGACACGTTCAATGTAGTCACATCATTCAGTCCCTCGATCAGCTTCTCGGCATAATCGGTAATCTTTAACATCCACTCGCTCTTTACCTTACGGATAACCGGAGCTCCACAGCGCTCGCAGACACCGTTGACAACCTCCTCATTGGCAAGACCGCATTTACAGGAAGGACACCAGTTGATCGGCATCTCTTTTTGTATGCAAGACCGGCCTTGAATAATTTCAGGAAAATCCACTGGGTCCCATTTTATAATACTTTGGATCTGTTGTGTTAATCTCACGATCCCAGTCAAAAAGAATATCCGAGTGAATGTAACTGCTCCTTAAAACGCTTCACGTTATTCTCAGTAACGATTCTTCGGATGTACCTTATTCTTGATCGCGTAGTTCTCGGTTGGCAGACCAAACGCATCCCATCCCATTGGATAAAGTACGTTGTAGCCCTGTAATCTTCTTTTTCTTGCAACGATATCAAGTGCTGTGTATGGTCTCGGATGACCAACGTGAAGTCCCTGTCCGGATGGATATGGGAATTCAACCAGCGCATAATATTTCGGTTTGGAATAATCATTGGTTGCAGCAAAAGCCTTTTTCATCATCCCAGACTTTCTGCCACTTTTTCTCTACCACTTTGTGGTTGTATACTTCTGCCATGTCTTCGCCTCTTCATTTTTTCATATTTTTTCACAATACATTTATTTTACACATACCGGGGTAGTTTGTCAATTGTCATGAGGAGGGCCCGCGCTCTTTGCGGGAGGAGCCCTTATGACCACTTTTCCAGAGGAGGGACATTGCCATGAGGAGGGACCCGCGCTCTTTGCGGGAGGAGTCCTATGGCCCCACATGGAAAAAATCTTGATACCTCTTTGTGGGAGGAGTCCTTATGCCCCACTTCCTTACACTCGGTCACAAAAACAAAAACCCCGATGATGGTACTCACCGGGGTTTTTTAAAATCAGTTTCTGATTAGTTGTTGATCAGCTTGCCACTCTCGTCGTTCCAGCTGTACAGCTTACGGATCTCTTTGCCGACTTTCTCGGACGGATGCTCGGAAGCAAGCTTTCTCATCGCCTTAAAGTGAACCTGTCTGCCTGCCGGAGACATATCCAGTAAGAACTCTTTTGCAAAGGTACCATCCTGAATATCGTAAGGATCTGCTTCATAGCCTTCTTTGTCTCAGCAGTAACAATCTTTGGTCCGGTGATGTAGTCACCATACTCAGCGGTGTTGGAGATGGAATATCTCATTCCCTCGAAACCTGACTGATAGATCAGATCTACGATCAGCTTCATCTCATGGATACACTCGAAGTATGCATTTCTCGGATCATAACCAGCCTCGCAGAGTGTCTCGAAACCAGCCTGCATAAGTGCACAAACACCACCACAAAGTACTGCCTGCTCACCGAAGAGGTCTGTCTCTGTCTCTGTACGGAATGTTGTCTCAAGAAGACCAGCTCTTGCTCCGCCGATTCCAAGACCATATGCAAGTGCAATATCCTGTGCTTTTCCAGTAGCATCCTGCTCTACAGCGATCAGACAAGGAGTTCCCTTTGCCAGCCTGATACTCGCTTCGTACTGTGTGTCCCGGTGCTTTTGGAGCGATCATGGTAACATCTACATTCTTTGGAGGTACGATACATCCGAAGTGGATGTTGAAACCATGAGCGAACATTAACATGTTGCCTGCCTCTAAGTTTGGCTCAATATCGTTTTTATACATATCTGCCTGCTTTTCATCGTTGATCAGAATCATGATAATATCAGCTTTTTTAGCAGCTTTCTGCTGCAACGTATACTTTAAATCCCTGCTCTTCAGCTCTCTTCCAGGATTTACTTGCCTTCATAAAGACCGATGATAACATTGCATCCGGACTCCTTTAAGTTCAAAGCATGTGCATGTCCCTGACTTCCGTAACCGATAATTGCGATTGTCTTACCCTCTAATAATGATAAATTACAATCTTCCTGATAAAAAATTCTTGCTTCTGACATATCATTGTCCTCCTAAATATGTATACTCTTATATAAAAAAATATTTTTAATAAGTAGCCGTAACTAATCCAAAAACGGACATCCGACGATCCACGGGTAAGTCCCGTAATTCCGGTACGTGCAAGTTCCAGAATTTCATATCCATCCAGCAGATCTAAAAAGCATCCAGTTTATCCTGATGTCCTACCAGCTGAATTACCATGGAATCGTTTGTAACATCTACGATCTTTCCATGAAAAATCTCTGTCACATTCATAATCGGCTGACGCTCGTTATCCTTTGCGCGGATCTTTACAAGAATCAGCTCCCGGGTAACAGAAAGTCCCGGTTCCAGTTTTTTGATATCCAACACATCGTCCAGTTTCAGTAACTGTTTCTCGATCTGATCCAGAATAAGTTCATCGCCACTGGCAACAATTGTAATTCTGGTATATTTCGGATCTGCAGTCACACCGGATGAAAAACTGTCAATATTATATCCGCGGCGACTGAACAATCCGGATATCCGGCTCGTCACGCCTGGGTTATTTTTCCACTAAAAGCGATAACGCCTGTCTTCTCATATCTCGAAAACCTTCTACTTTCTTTGTGTTGTTTAGATCATAATACTATAATCTGTGTTTGTCAAGCACTATTTTTTATTATAACTTCCAGTTATATTATGAATAACTCCCATCTATCAGAATGGGACTTTAAAAGTGAAACATATGGGAATAAAGAAAGGTTCCGATTCCCACCCCCAGTAAAATGATCACAATAATTTTTCATAAGAAGCGCGATCACACTGCAGATCACACCCGCAAAAGAGCCATTCCTCTGCTGCTGCCGTACTTGGGTTTCTGTAATGCGATAATTCCAAGAATCAGACCGGCAGCTGCGACAAGAAATGTCAGCCATTTTCCTCCGGCACAGCATGCCAGCAGAATGGCAACAATCCCAAGGATCATTGAAGCAATTCCAAGCCCGTTTGCACCTTCGTCCATATTCTGCGGTGTTCCGCCATAGGTATACGGATTATCCGGATTTGTAGGTGTTCCACAATATCCGCACATGACAGAATCATCGGGAATCTCTCTTCCACATTTTTCTACAATACATGATTTCTCCTTTGTTCTAATATAATGTTTTGATCGCGCCGTTGTAATACTGTAGGATTTTTTAAAGCATCCGTCAGATCTACTTTCCCGTCGCGGTTTACATCTGCAGCGGTTTTCTCCGCACACTGGTAAACGTCTTTGTATTATTGTAATACTGAATGACGTACAGTACATCGATCAGATTTACTTTTCCGTCCCCGCTGACATCTCCCAGTGTATGCTGCTGATCTGTGATCGTCACACTCGATGTCGCCGAATTGTAGGAAAAAAAATATCCCCCTGCTGATCTTCCACAGACTCAATGGCAACTGTAACATCCGTACTGATTCCGTTGTTGGAATAGGCTGTCATTCCATTGGCAAGCTGAAAATCAATATACATCAGATTTCCCGAAGTATTTACATCTGCTGCTGCCGTATATTCTGTCGTAAGATACCCTCCATAGGAAGACATATTGTAATCACTCTGCGTAAGTGTCGACTGTACTTCAGGTGCCAGTGTCACAGACTGGAATGCAAGAATATTTTTATTGTATGAAATTCCAAGTTTGATCTTGTTGAATCCGTCATTTCTGGAAAAATATACCGGAACGGAAATATGCCCGTTTCCCTTTACGATTCCAAGGGAAAGTGTCACGGTCTTTGCCTGGGAATTCGTCAGTGTCAGTTTCTGCGTTTTCAGTTCCACATCCGATCCGTTTGTGCGAAGATAAGATGGACTGAAGGTAATGTCAGTCTTTATGACCGGTTTTGCCGAGGTAAATTTTAATGTTGCAATCGATGATCCCGATACTTTTACCGGATCTGCAATCTGTGCGGTAGTATTTCCTGCCGCATCCCTTTTTATAATAATCCACGGACAGAAAAATGTGTGTACCCATTATAAGAAGCCTTCCACTCTCCGTTATTGTCTGTCTTTCCGGATGTGGTGCCCCCGTCAACAACTACCGTAACCGAAGTAAATACTGAATTGTCATAAGTCAGGTATCCTCCGAATCCGGAAGTCTCCGCATTGACAGAAAATGTCACATCAAATGACTGTCCCGCATTTAAATTGATGAGTCACTGGCAGTCTTCATTTCCAGCGAACCTGCAGTGGTTCCCGCCGCATACACATCTGACGGCTCCACACCAGTTCCCGCAATAAACATACATGCCAGCATGATTCCGGCTATTAATTTCTTTGCTTTTTTCATAAGAATTCCCCCACTTGTATGTGTTTTGATCCTCTGTAACTCATTCTATGTCTTATCCTACCATTCTCTGTAGCAAAAGGCAAAAGTAACAAAGCTGGAAATTTTTCTCTTCTGCGGTAATTTTAAGAAACAACAATTTTTAACACGACCGGAAATTCAGAATAAAAACCGGAGGTCTTCACATGCAGACCTTCTGCGTCCGTTTTTCCATTCCGGGGATTTTCATATCCAAGAACTTCTACCTGTCTGATAATCCCATGGAATTCAGCGGGAGATTCTGGTCACTGCTTTTTCTGCCAGAGACTGAACGCAAAAAGTTTCCATCCTGCGGGCACTTTAACAGCAATGGCATAAATATTTCCATGATTCACTGTAAAACGGTAATCCTGCGGCGTATAGACCATCTCTTTCTGATCTGAGAACTGTCCCTCCCTGCATCTTTGTCGGACCTTCGGACGATTTTCTCCATACCTTTGCTCCATGGATGGCTTCCCGGTTCACCGCCATCCAGTCCGCCAGATCCCGGAGAATCTTTTTATCTCCTTCCGGAAGCGTGCCATCCGCCTTCGGTGAACATTTAATAAAAAGATTTCCGTTTTTACTTACCACATCCACCAGCGTACAGATGATTTCTTGACTTTTTTATAGATCAGTGTATCCGTATAGCACCAGGAATTTCTTGCAATTGCGGTATCTGTCTGCCACGGATACGGTTTTGCCTCCGCAAAGCCGCCACGTTCCATTTCTACAATTCCACTGCCAAACGCCATCGCATCATGCTTGTAACAGATGGCAACATTCGTCCCCATTCCGCTCCCGCAATTATAATAAAACGCGGCAAGTTTCTTTAAATAGGGCTTAAATGCCTCATGCTGGCCCACCAGTCAAAAATACAACAGGCGCGGACGGTAATTAAGGATAAGTTTCTGCCCGTCCGTGCCAGCCAGTCATCGAGAAACTCTTCTGTCGGATACGGTCTGGAATACAGGGCTCCGGATCTGCCTCGGCATGGATGGCCAGTAAAAATCCCTTTTTTCAGTGGTTCATGGATATCACTGTCAAACGTTTTTCCATTTCCGAGGAAAAACCAGTGTTGCACGGTGGGAAGATGTACAGAAATGAATTCCCCCGCTTTTTGCTTCCTCTTTCAGTTCCCCGAGAACATCCCGTTTCGGTCCCATGTCGACCGCGTTCCAATCGGAAAGATCACTCCGGTACATCTGAAATCCATCATGATGTTCCGCCCATGGCTGGTCAGGCCATGGCGATCCGGAGTATGTACCCCATGCCGGTATTATTCCGGCGGGGAGGCTGTTTGCCGGACTTTGGAAATGGGCAGATCGCACCATAGCAAAAAGCCAGTTAAAATGAAGGCGGTCAGGAAGTTTGGTCATAGTATGGATTTGACAGCCGGGAGGAATGGTGTGCCTGCTTCGTGTCCTGGTGTGCAGATCAGGCAGACTCATTCAACGTGGCACTGTACCCAAGTTTTCCCTTTGTACGGATGGAAAGAACTGGTTCCAAAAAACCAGGGAAGATGGCAGGGAGCTGGCAGTATGCCAAGTCCTGGTGCGATCATCTTTTGACTGGGATCATGATGGAACATGCGACCATGTGGGAATCGTGGAACGCTGTGACGGAACAACCGTTTATACCGTAGAAGGAAACCTGGGGATGTAAGAGAAAGAAGCTATGCAATCCGTTCCGATTCCATTATGGGATATGGGGATGGTGGTTTATTAGAAACAAAAAATGAATGATAGATTTTGAATTGTAGTTGTTTGAATAATGTTATAATAGAAAGGAAGTGCAGGGTAGATGTCCTGCTCAGCAAAATACGAAAGTACAATCGTTTGATTTCTCTGATTAATCATAGAAGAATCCGGGGAGTACACCAGCTCCACAGCTTTTGAACTATTATCTCCAGCTTATCCGATTTTTGGAATCCCTTGAAACAGAGTAACTTTTGTTTCGTCTCAGTTCTAACAGGCTCCTCCCAAAAATATTGGCTATGCTCTTTCTATTTTTATAAGCATAGCCATGTCTTCATATCCTTAAAATCGTCAAAAAACTATAATTTTATCTCCGCATTCCATTCTCAAGACTTTGGAAATGTGCACCGCGTCATCGTAATAATAGTCAAAGTGCCGTTGTTCAAAATCAATATTATCAGGTTCAGTAAAAAAAATTCGCATATTTTTCTCCAAATCTCTATTGTTGCTATACCGCCGTTGCTTTAGTTGGACGGCGATACCGCCTTTTGTTGTTTCCCCTTTATTATCAGACTCCGAATTTTTCAAAGAGGGATTCTTAGATTCTGTAAGGCCTTCTGAGTTTTGGTGCCGGTTTTCCCTGCAGGGCGCCGTCTTCTTCTGTTATTTTGTTTTGTTCTGATTTCTTTTGTTCTCACGTTTGCTTCTTCTCAAACTCAGTATCTTCTGTTTTTCCTCTCGCTGTCCTCAAGCAGTCTTTGAGCTTTCAAAACTTCCTGCTCTTTTTAGACTTCACCTGTCCAGTGACAGAAGGCTCTCATGTCCTACAATATTACCCTTCCAACATATACCTCGGTTTTATGGACCTTCGGTTCCGCCCTTAACTTTTTACTCTTATCTGCTGCTTTAAGCGTTGCTGTGTCCACCACGGTTCCGGTACCGTCCTCAAAGCCTGCCCTCTCAGGCATAGTTTTCAGCGCGTCATCATAAGCTGCCTCTTCATACTGCAGGGCAGCACATAAGTCTGCCGCAACACTCCTGAAATCTTTGTAGGATTGCATGCCCTGTTCTCTTAGCCATCTTTATCGAAACCGACGAAAGTCGTCAAGAAAAAGTACTGCAGCAATCTGCCGCATATTCCATAATGCTTCCAAGCTGTTCTGCCTCATCACGAGAACTCCGGATTTGGCGCAAAGTTCTATCCTCAAATTCTGAACACACCGCCAATTAATCAAGGTCTCTCAAGTCAACTTCTTCATGTCATGGTGTTAACAGTAAATTCTTCAAGTTTCTGTCAAACGTATATTCGACATCTATAAAGCTTCATCTCTAGTTTATGCTTTTGAATAAAGTTCACCTCGCTCAAGTTTTAAACGCTTTTTCTTTTTAACTTTATCTTCATTCAGCTGCTTTATATCATCATCGGTCGCAACTCTTATTATTTTTTAGAGGCGCTTTTAAATCTTTTTTCACTAACCTCACGGCTTGGGATAGAAACCCTTCCCCCATCTCTACACCATGAGTAAGCCCTCACGACTACCATTGTGCCCATAGAGTGCTCTTGCCCGTCCGTCGGTAATACGCCTTCCTGCACTGTTAAATCGTACTCCCATAATCTCTGCCATGTATTTCCTCCCATTATTCACAGGCTAAACAAAACATTGAAATCCTAAGATTTTGGCCAGCGCAGCGGGCCCTTTTTTCGTAGAGCTGTTGTTACAGTCCAAAAAACTGTACCGCTGCACGTTTGGTAGCAACATTAGCCAGCTTACGCACTCGCGGTTTTACTACCATTTCATCCGCAAGCCCAAACTTCTTTAAATGAACAAAATCTTTCAAAAAGTTTTTAAAACTGAAAATATAAAACTTTAAATCAAATAATACGCAATCTCTGAACGAAAGCAATACCGAT